>Ga0302275_10001899_pt1 | contig 22410 bp, 16 predicted proteins | sample III_Bog_N2_2_FD_200229 | JGI IMG/M metagenome (GOLD analysis project Ga0302275, IMG submission 200229) | Peat permafrost microbial communities from Stordalen Mire near Abisko, Sweden - III_Bog_N2_2 | ecosystem: Environmental > Terrestrial > Soil > Wetlands > Peat | place: Sweden: Abisko... | reverse complement strand
CCATGCTGGTCTCGGTCGACGTGTATCGGCCGGCGGCGCGCGAACAGTTGAAGGTCGTTGCGAAATCGATTGATGCCAAGCTCTACGAGGGCGACCAGAAGGGTGAGGCGCCGGGAGCCGACCTGGTTGTGCGGCTGGCCAAGGAAGCCCTGCGCGAGGCCCGCATTATGGGCTGCGATACGCTCATCGTCGACACCGCCGGCCGCCTGCACATCGACGCAGAGCTGATGACGGAGATGGAGCGGCTGAAGAAGCTGCTCAACCCATCTGAGATTCTGTTTATCGCGGACGCCATGACTGGGCAGGATGCCGTCAATTCGGCACAGGACTTCCATACGCGGCTGGGATTGACGGGCGTCATTTTGACGAAGATGGACGGCGATGCGCGAGGCGGCGCGGCTCTGTCGATTCGCCATGTGACGGGGCAGCCGATCAAGTTCATTGGCGTGGGCGAAAAGCCGGATGCGTTCGAGCCTTTTCATCCGGATCGGATCGTCGGACGCATTTTGGGAATGGGCGACATGATGTCGCTGATCGAGAAGGCCGAATCGACGCTGGACCGCAAGAAGAGCGAGGAGTTCGCCAAGAAAGCACTGCTGGGCGATGGGTTTACGCTGGAGGATTTTCGCGACCAGTTGCGGCAGATCAGGAAAATGGGATCGATGGAGAGCATCCTCAAAATGCTGCCTTCTGTGGGGCCGTTCGCCGGGCTGCAGCAGGCTTCAAAGCAGGTGGATGAGAAGCAGTTTGTGCGGCTGGAGGCGATTATCAATTCGATGACGCCGATCGAGCGGCGTAACCACGAGATCATTTCCGGCACGCGCCGCAAGCGCATCGCCAAAGGCAGCGGCACAGAAGTGCAGGATGTCAACAATCTCCTCCGCCAATACGCGCAGATGGCCAAGATGTTCAAGCAGATGGGCAAAGGCGGGCTGGGCGCGAAGATGATGCGCGGCGGACTGGGCGCCATGGGGATGGGCGGGAAACAACGGTTTGGGCGGTAAAGAAAAACAAGATGCAGGAAATAGCCAAACAATTGCCTTGTCATCAAAGAATTGCTCTGTCATCCTGAGCGAAGTCGAAGGATCTGCGGTTGTTCTTAGGAACGAAAGGAGGGCGCGATGAGGAAGCTGACGGTTAAGAACTTCTCGGTGATTAAGGAAGCCGAGTTGGAGTTCGGCAAAATCACCGTCCTCATCGGGCCGCAATCGAGCGGGAAAAGCTTGCTTTGCAAACTGGTCCAATTCCTTGGCCGCGAAGTAATCAACATTGCAATCGACCGAGTGGTCAACCGTTTTGAGTTTGGCTTCGCGGATTTCGAGATTGCCACGCAAAGGGAGTTTTCCAAGTGGTTCCCGCGCGGTGGTTGGGGCGTTGAGAACTGGTCTGTTCTTTTTTCTTCAAAGGACTACGAGGTAAGGATCTCTGCACCTTCGAATTCTGAGCCAGGCGCTGAGGCCACTGTGACCTTCAATGAACCATTCAAGTCGGCGTACCTCGCACGAATCAATGCGACAATTGAACACCAACAGAAGGGTGGATTTCTGATTGCACCAGCACTCCAGTCACAGGCAGCGACCAACTTCATGGAACTGTCCGGACGGGCGGTCTGGGATCTAAGTACCTACATTCCTCTTGAACGATCCTATTTCGTGGATGCATCCAAAGGCTACAGGGCATTAGGAGCTGAACCAGATCCAATTTCGGCGAACTTCGCAGTTTTCTACGCTAACAGCCTGAAGCCAGCATCGCAAATGAAGCGTATATCCAGGTATCTCAAGGGGGATCTTGTCTCCTGGCAAAATGGGTGGATGTTGGCGTTCAATGACGGGAGATTCTTGCCGCTAAGCCATCTGTCTTCCGGAAGTAAGCAGATGCTTCCGATGCTAGTCGCACTCGAATATTACGAGAGCGAACGTCGGCAGTCGGGGAGTCTTTCTAATGAGGAGTTATATGGCCATAGGCTCTATTCCTTCGATGATTTCACAATCGAAGAGCCGGAAGCCAGCCTGTTTCCAGAAACCCAATATGAGCTGATTCGAGAATTCACGGCATTAGCAAATGAGGCTGGTTTCCAAGCGCATTTTTCGATCACCACGCACAGCCCGTACATCCTCACAGCGTTTAACGATCTGATCAAAGCCGGACTCATTGCGGCTGAACGACCGGATCGGTCGGAGGAAATCGAGAAGATTATTCCAAAGCAATACTGGATCAAACCAGGCGACTTCCTCGCATACGCTTTTGATGGGAAGGACGGCATTCTTCGCCCCATAATGGACGGCGAGACCAAAATGATCAACGGAGATATTCTGGACGACATATCCAGCGATATTGCGGATGAGTTCGGCCAGCTTCTGGAGATTCAATATGGCGGATAACGAAGCGCGCTGTATCGAATCCCTGCGCCACACCAAAGTCAAAGTCCACGACAAGGGAACCAACGTGAGCGCGGTTTTTCTCAATCCGGAAATGCGGAAGGTTGAGCGCATCCGTGTTGATGGCTGCCTTGCTCCATCTGGACAAACCGCAGCCGATTTTCTGGTCTCCATGCCCAACATTGTCGATGTGATCGTTGAGCTGAACGGTACCGACCTCCGCAAGGCATTCGAGCAGGTCGAGGCAACCGTTGAGTTTCTACAACAGCGCAGAAATATACCAAAGAAACCACCGAACTCGACGGCGATCGGCATCCTGATTATCTGCTCTGAGTATCCAAGCAAAAACCCTCGCATCCAACGCAAGAGGGACGCTCTCGGCAAGAGGGGATTTCGCGTACTGGTTTCAACTCATAATGGCGGCGAGTTCAATTTTTCAACTTTCATCGGGACGCGCACATGACCACGACCAGCCTGCAAGACCAACTCGACGAGATCACCGCCAACACGCGGCAACTGGTGCAGGCGGAGAGGCTGGCCGTCGGCGAGCAGGCGGTCACGGAGCTGTTTGAGTCGGGGATTGAGGAGCGGATTCTGCCGGTGGGCGCTATCGCTCCGGAGTTTGCGCTGAAGGATGCTAGCGGGCGGCTGGTTCGCAGCGAAGACTTGCTGGCGCTGGGGCCGCTGGTGATCAAGTTCTTTCGCGGGCGGTGGTGTTCGTATTGCGTGACGGAGCTGGAGGCCTGGCGAGACCTCTACGGCACGCTGCGGGAGCGCGAGGCGCTGATGGTTGCGATTGGGCCGCAAACCGCGCGGCAAAGCGACTTCATGGCGGGACAGCATGGGTTGCCCTTCCCGGTGCTGCACGATCCCGGCAACGCGCTCGCGGAGAAGTTTGGGCTGGTTTATACCGTTCCTGAATACCACCGGACTTACTATCTTTCTATCTTGGTCAACGTTCCGTTTGTGAATGGTGAGGCGAGCTGGCGGTTGCCTCTCCCCGCGACTTATGTGATCGGAAAAGACCGCAAGGTTCTGTTCGCCGAAGCTCATGCTGACTTTCGCGTGCGGCCGGAGCCGGAAGAGGCGCTGGCGGCGGCGTTCGCGCATCAGCGGCGTTAGAGCGGCGCGTTGCAATCATCCAGGAACCTTTGTCTGAACTTCTTCGAGACTTACTCCGCGTAGAAGGAAGACCTTGCTCCGTGATAACTCTCCACTTACTATCTCGACCTTATTCTTAGCTAATCCGAAGGTATCTGCAAGGAAAGCGATCAGCGCTGCGTTGGCTTTGCCTTCGATTGGCGGTGCCTGCACGGCGATCTTTAGCTGGGCGGCTGAGCCTTCTCCGTAGACTCCGAGGATGGCTGTCTTTTTTGCGCCGGGCTGGGCGCGGACGGCTAGCGTTACTCCACCCGCAACAGAGCGCAGCATCACTCCGCACCGGTCCACGGTTGGCGCTTGCCGAAGAGAGCCGTCCCCACGCGGATGCGGGTTGCGCCTTCTTCGATGGCCAGTGGAAAATCGCCGCTCATGCCCATGGAAAGGACGTCCAATTGAAGCCGCGGATGCGTAACTGCCCACCTATCCCGCCACACTCGCAAGCTGCGAAAGCAGGATCGCGTGACGTCCTCCGCCACGCCCCAGGGGGCAATCGTCATCAGCCCTTGGGGGTCCAAATGCGCCAAGTCTGGCAAGCGCTCAAGCAGTTGCGTGGCCTCGGTCGATTCAGGCTCCAGGCCCGCCTTGGTCTCCTCCGGGCTTAGCTTGACTTCGATGAGCACGGGCAGCCGCTTGCCGAGCTTGGCGGCTCCCTCATTCAGGCGCTCGGCGAGGCGCACCGAGTCCACCGAATCAATCGCGTCAAAAAGCTCCACTGCGCGCGCGGCTTTATTGGATTGCAAGTGGCCGATCAGGTGTACTCGAAGATCGTCATTCCCGCACGTCGATCGAAGCTCTGCCGCATCCACTGCCTTGTTCGCGAACTCTTGCACACGGTTCTCGCCAAAGAGAGTCAAGCCAAGAGACGCGGCTTCGGCAATGATGGCCGCGGGGTAGGTCTTTGACACGGCCATCAACTCGATTTCGCTGCGGGCGCACGCGGCCTTCCTGCAAGCGGCGGCAATTGCGTCTTCGAGCCGTTCGAGATTCTCTTCGAGCGCCGTCATTGGGTCACGATTTCCGGCAAATCAGTTTCAGCAACCTGGTTCAATCCGCGGGCTCCTCATGTACATGCTGGTTGAGGGTTGAGGTTTCCCGCCCTTGCGATAGAAAAAAATCGCAAGAACGGGGCACGGGGCAGTTTTGGCGCGACCGGCGCTGGTTCATTCCTGGCGTAACTTGCGACGGCAAGTCAGGCTGCTCCCGATGAACATGCTGGTTGAGGGTTGAGGTTTCCCACCCTTTCGACAGAAAAAAGTCGAAAGGACGGGGCACGGAGCTTTGGTGGCGCATCCGGCCGCGAACCCCGGGTCTCAAATGCGAGAACCTTCGATAGGCTCTGAGGCACCCAAGTTAGTGGCCGTGCTCCTCGAGGTATTTCTCCGCCTCGAGCGCCGCCATGCAGCCCGATCCCGCTGCGGTAATCGCCTGCCGATAGCGCCGGTCCTGCACATCGCCGCAGGCAAATACGCCAGGAATCACTGTCCCACCGAAAGTCGTGAGCACGTTGCCTGTTGTCTTGATGTAGCCATCTTCATCCAGGTCCATCTGCCTGGCAAACATCTTTGCATTCGGCTCGTGGCCGATGCCGAGAAACAGGCCGCTGATGGCGAGCACTTCCTCAACGCCGGTCTTTATATCCTTGAGTCGGAGACCCTTGACGTCCTTCTCTTCAACGCCCAACACCTCTTCAACGGTGGTGTTGGTGCGGAGTTCGATATTGGGATGCGCGATGGCCCGATCAAGCATGATCTTGGAGGCACGAAACGCATCTCTCCTATGGAGCAACGTTACCTTGCTGGCAAATCGCGTGAGAAACAGCGCCTCTTCCATGGCCGAGTCTCCGCCGCCCACCACGGCGATCTCCTTGCCGCGGAAGAAGAAGCCGTCGCAGGTAGCGCAGCTTGAGACGCCGTGACCGATGAGCGCCTGCTCACTTGGCAACCCCAGCCAGCGCGCGCTGGCGCCGGAGGCAACGATCAGCGTGCGCGTATGAATTTCGCCTGCCGATGTGTGGAGCTTGATGGGATGTGCGCCCAGTTCGACTCGGCTCAGATGCGCCAACTGAAACGTCGCGCCGAAGCGCTCCGCCTGCTTCTTCATGTTCTCGATCAGCTCGGGGCCCTGGATGCCCTCAGGCCAGCCGGGAAAGTTCTCCACCAGCGTGGTGATCGAAAGCTGCCCTCCCGGCTCGTGGCCTTCGAGGACGAGCGGTTTCAATCCAGCGCGCGCGGTGTAGATGGCCGCCGTAAGCCCGGCGCAGCCGGAGCCGAGAATTACTGTTTCGCGAATTTCCGTCATAAAGGTTTCCAACTGCATTTTAGATGATTCGCTGCACCACGCCGATTCAGCCCGCCAAGTCAACGAATGGGGGCCGCCAGCAATGCAGGCCTCTCCGCCGCCAGCTTCACCACAAGCTCGCCGAACAACGTGTTGGCCCAGGCAAACCAGGGGCGGGTAAAGTTGGCCGCATCGTCCTTCTTGAACGACTCATGCATGAAGCCGGTCCCCGCCGTGGTGTCGCGAAGCCAGCGCAGGCACTGGCGAATCTCGTGTTCGCCGGTTGCGGTGAGGGCGCGATAGGTAATCGACATCGGCCAGATGGTGTTGATTCCCTCATGCGGGCTCCCTACACCCTCACCCGCCTTGCCGCGGCAGAAGTAGGGGTTGCTGTCGCTGAGTGCGAACCGGCGCGTGCGCTGGTAAAGCGCATCTTCCGCGGCGCAGGATTCAAGATACGACAAGGTCACCAGTCCCGGTGCGTCGGCGTCGTCGATCATCAGCGCGTTGCCGTAGCCGTCCACCTCGTAGGCCCAGATTTCGCCGAATTGAGCGTGATGGGTTTTGCCGTACTGCTGCACGGCGTGATCGACTTCGGCAGCCAGGGCTTCCGATTCGGCTGCGAGTTTTGGGTCGTCAAGCACATGGCGGGCCAGCTCGGCCAGCTTGCGGAGGCAGACAACGGCGAACATGTTGGCAGGAACGAAAAGAGGGTAGATGCAGGCATCGTCGGAGGGGCGAAACATGGAGAAGATCATGCCTACGGGCAGCGCGGGATTTCCGAATCCGCCGAGGGAAACAGAATCGTTGGGGACGGGCGATGAGCGCTGAAACGAATAGGGCCCAGGGTCGTGTTTGCGCTGTTGTTCGCGAAAGGTGCGGACGATCGTCCATGCTGCTTCTTTCCACCCGGCATCGAACGGCCGCGTATCTCCCGTCGCCTTCCAGTAACCGTGGGCGAGGCGGACGGGATAGCAGAGCGAATCGATCTCCCATTTGCGCTCCCCAACTCCGGGATGGTGGTCGGTCTTGTCGTTCACAGCCCAGCTCAGCGGCGTGGCCGTCGCATCGCGCATGAATGCGTTTGCGTAGGGGTCGAGGAGAATCATGCGCGCCTGGCGGCGGATTGCTCCTTCAAGCAGTGCGCGAAGCTTTGCGTCCTCCTTGGCCAGCGGAAGGTAAGGCCACACCTGCGCCGAGGAATCGCGCAGCCACATGGCATCGATGTCGCCGGTCACGATGTAGGTATCCGGCTTCCCCTCGAAACTGCCCGGAAATACCGTTGTATCCAGCGTGTTGGGAAAGCAGTTCTCGAAGATCGTGGCTAACGCCCTGTCGCCTATGCCCCGCTGCACTCGCTGAATCAACGCCTCAACGGCAGCGCTGGTGAAATGCCGATCCGCATTGGCCGGGCGTGCGCGCGGTAGCTCTGCTGCCCACGCCGCCTTTGCACCCCACCCAACCTGGCCAATCGCCAACGCTGCCGCGGCGCCTTTCAACCAATCCCGCCGATTCGTCCCACTCATCGCGCGCTCCCCTTTCGCACCCGCTTCAGCAAGCCTATCGCTTTTCACTTTATGATGTCTGTTATGGCCAACCTGACCCTTGTCTACGGACTCCGGCTCCTTCCTGAAGGCGAAGTGACTGAAATCCAGGATGCAACCCTGCAACTGGCCAACGGCCACCAGGCGCACGTCACCATGCACATGATCGAGGGGTCGCGGGAAGAGATCGAAGCCCAGCTCAAACGCAGCCTCGACGCCTTCTTCGATTTCTACCCGGAAATCTGATGGCGGCTCGTTCGCAGTGCGGCTAGATCGCGGCTTGGGTGCGGCCATGCGGGAAAGCTGTCACGCCGAAACCCTAACTCGCGCAGGAATCTTCGACTCTAAAATTGAACCTTGAAAAAACCTCAGAAATCACGGCCTTCTGAGCGAATACTTATTGAGATTCTCTAATTTCTCGCGCAGGAATTTGCAACTGGAAACATGCTAATTCATTCAAGCAATTCAATTTGATTCAACTATCTAGAAATGGCATTCCACTTGCTCCCAGGTTGCGTGCTCAAGACGATGAATAGCTTGAGGCCGCCTCGAAGCCAGGGCAGACGTGGGTTAACAGGATCTTTTCGAGACGACACACCCGTGCCTTTCTGGAGTTCCAACCGTGTCCCATTTTCATTTCGCAAACTTGCGGCGTCCGGCACTCGCTTTACCGGGCATTTTTCTGTTGCTCGCGCCTCCGTTCGCGCTGGCCGGCGGACCCAAATACGTGGCCGGCATCAGCTTCTTCAACTCCGCGAACCTCGGCCAGCCTATCCACTGGTCCAACGGCCAAGTGAACTACTACGTGGACCAAGGCCCACTCAATGGCTCGGTCTCGAACCAGCAGGCTACGGCGATGGTCGACGCGGCAGCAGCACTTTGGTCCGCGGTACCCACCGCTGCCGTTACCCTCACCGATATGGGCCCGCTCAACGAGGATGTCAACGGGAACAGCATCGTAGCCGTCGATGGCCAGATCACTGCGCCCGCCGATATAACTCCCCAAGCCGCGACTTATCCCCTTGGAGTTATCTACGATGCCGATGGTTCCGTCATCGACTCTATCTTCGGAACCGGCGCAAGCGATCCCACCAGTTGCCAAAACAACGGTGTTTGGACGTGGCTCGATAACATCAACCCGGACGCCACAGCCGCTCACGGGATCATCCTGTTGAACGGCCTTTGCGCCACCAGCCCCGATTTGCTCGCGATGATGAGTTATGAGTTGGAACGAGCCTTCGGCCGCGTGCTCGGTCTCGATTACGCCCAGGTCAACCCGGCTGCCGTTACGGATGAAATCCCCGGCGGCACGGCGGGCTGGCCGGTGATGCAGCCGTTGAGCGGCGTCTGCTCCCAGGGCGGCGGAGAATGCATTCCCGACCCCACCGTCCTGCGCTACGACGACATTGCCGCGCTGAACCGCATTTACCCTGTGACCGCGCAGAATCTCCCGAGCTTCCCCTCAAAGCAACTCACCACAGCCAATACTGTTTCCATTCAGGGAACCATCAGTTTCCGCACCGGCATGGGGATGCAGGGAGTAAACGTCGTGGCGCGGCCTCTGGATGCAAACGGCAACCCGCTCTACCAGTTCACGGTCTCCTTCGTTTCCGGCGGCTACTTCAACGGGAACCACGGCAATTCCATCACCGGCTACACGGACGCGCATGGGAACCTGCTCACGATGTGGGGATCCAACGACCCAACGCTGCAGGGGTACTTCGATCTGAGCGATATGCCGCTGCCTCCGGGCGTTTCCAGCGCCAACTATCAAGTGACTTTTGAGCCTGTCAATCCGCTCTACATTCTCACCGATTCGGTCGGCCCCTATCTCGATGGGCAGGTCGCGCCTTCCGGCACATTGCCGCCGATTTCCGTTCCGGCCCTGGCGGCGGGAAGTACACAGACCCTCACCGTCAATGTCCCCGACTCCGCTGTGGGCGGCTATCAGGACGCAATTGGAACCGAGGCCTCACCGCGCACGATGCCCATGAGCGGAATGTGGGCGGGACGCATCAGCCAGGTTCGCCAGACGGACTGGTTCACCTTCCCGGTGCGCGGCAACCGTACCTTTACTCTTGTCACGCAGGCGCTGGACGAAACCGGCAAGCCTACTGAATTGAAGGCCATGCCCTCGATCGGCATATGGGATGCTTTTGACCTTGCAGGCGCGACTGCCATCGGTGCGGCCCCTGGCATGAACGGCCTGGCAACCGGCGAAAACTGGCTCCGCGTCGCGTCGAATGGCGATGCGCTGGTCCGCATTGGCATTGCCGACCAGCGCGGGGACGGCCGGCCCGACTACGCGTATAACGGCTGGGTTCTTTACGCCGACACGGTCCTGCCGCAGCGCCTTTCCGCTTCCGGGGGTCCCATCGTTATCCATGGCATGGGCTTTCGCCTTGCGGACACCGTGCTGGTTGGCGGCCAGGCAGCCATCGTCACCAGCATTTCGCCCAATGAAATTACTGCGATCGCCCCTCCTGCCGCGAGCGGAGTTACCGGCTCGGTCGACGTCGAAATCGACGACCTGCCCGCCTTTTATGCTGCCGCCATCGTCTCCGGCGGGGTCAGTTACGACGCGGGAAGCGGAGACGCGCTGACCCTGCTCACAGCCCCCATGAACACTGTCCCCATCGGAGTGCCTATCCCCTTCACCGTAACTGCATTAGGGCCGGACCTCAGGCCCGCGGGCGGCGTGACCGTCATTTACTCCGTCACAGGAGGAACCGCTACCCTGGCTTGCGGCTTGCCTGCCTGCTCAGTGAACGCAACCGGGGATGGCCGCGCCTCCATGAACATCACGGCTCAAGACGGAACCTGGTCCGTCGTCACTGCTTCGCTCATCAACGGCTCCAGTCTTCAAGCTCAATTTGCCGGCGGAACGCCACCGGAACTCGCAGCCCTCACGCCAAGGCTATCGCTCGCTGCCGGCACCACCGTCTCCTGGACCGTACAGGCGCTGGTTCTCTCGAATGGATTGGCGGCCGCTGGGCAGGCAGTCTCCTGGCAATCTACGGGAAGCGGAATTTCTGCCCAGGGCTCGGTCGCCGCCATCACCAGTGCAGCCGGCATCGCGACCGAAACGCTCACCGTGGGACCCTTGGCCGAAGGGCAGCTTTCCACCATGAACGCCTGCCTCAATGGAACCAGCCAGTGCGTCGCCTTGACTGCCATCGGCGCCCGCCCTGAGTACGCCACGCTCGAGGCAGTCTCGGGCACAACGCAGAGCCTATCCGTCGCAGGAACGCCAGTTCAGATCACGCTGCGGCTGCTCGACATGGACGGCAACCCCATGGCCGCTGGAACCGTATCTCTCTACCAGGCCCTCTACGCCTGGTCGCCACCCTGCGGTCCGCACGGCGTTTGCCCGCCTTCGATTCTGCTGTCCACCGCAACCGCTACGGCTACCTCCGCGCTGGACGGGACTGTGACTTTTACGCCGGCCTCGCTGCCGGGGGTGGCCACCAACCTGCTGGCGCTGGCCGCCTCGGGGAACACTTCCACCATCGACATCGCAGTGGAACAGCATCCGTAAATCCGGACGCCAGGGCTTCCAGCCCGTTCTAACCAGCGTTTTCCTTCCCCGCCAGCCCTAAATTCATGCAAAATGAATCCGAGAGCGCCGCAAGTTCTCCAAGCCAGCCCAAGAGGGATTCCATGCCCACAACTCAATCCATCCTCGACACTCTGAAATCCAAAGGGAACGAGAAAACCCGCATCATCTACGCCAAGCACGGCCTTCCCGCGGATCGCACATTCGGCGTCAGCATTGCCGACCTGAAAGTCATTGCAAAGGCCATCAAACGCCAGCAGGCTTTGGCGCTCGACCTCTACGCAACCGGCAATGTGGATGCGATGTACCTGGCCGGCATGGTGGCCGACGGCGCGCAAATGACCCCGGAGCAGATTCAGTCGTGGGCCGCCGGCGCGGAGGGAATGCAGATGATCTCCGAGTACACGGTTCCATGGGTAACCACAGAGAATCCCGAAGGCCGAAGCCTGGCGATGGAGTGGATCAAGTCTCCAAAGGAGCACATCGCCGTGAGCGGATGGTGCACCTACGCGGGCCTGGTTTCGATGCTGCCGGACGATGCCCTCGATCTCGCGGAGATTGAAGGTCTGCTCAACTTGATCGTCAACAACATCCATGCCGCCAGGAACCGCGTCCGCCACACCATGAACGGGTTCGTCATCGCCGTCGGCTCCTACGTAAAGCCGCTCAACGCCAAAGCCAAGGCCGCAGCCCTCAAGATCGGACAGGTCAAAGTCGACATGGGCGACACCGCTTGCAAAGTGCCGCTGGCAACCGCTTCCATCGAAAAAATCGAGGGCATGGGCCGTGCGGGACAGAAAAAAAAGACCATCCGCTGCTGAATTCAGGCCTGTCGCCCGCAATTCCGAGGCCTCTCAGCCGCAACCGAATCGGCTCATTGCAGAAGAAATTGGGGCAACCGACCTGTAATCGCCTGGATTGAACTGTATACAACTGTGCACAGCCGCCGAGCTGTCCGTTCCTCAACCCATTGAAAACAAGGCATCGCAACTTTTCCCGGAATGGCCCGTTGTTTGCTGCAATTAGCTGGAATCCCGCCAACTTGCGGCCGATAGACACATGGCCGGCAGCCGGGAAGGCAGTGCAAACGTACTAGCCAGATTTTCTGGGGGAGCAATGGCGGACTCGTCCTACGGGATCAGGAGCACCGATACAGACCGGCACTCCACGATGGTGAAGCGTGGATTCTCCTTCATTTCGCCTATCATTGCGGGCCTGGCGCTGGCTGTCGTGATCGGACTCTTCACGCACAACGTGACCATTGACCCTCGTTTCAACGAGATACTGATCTTCCTGAGCGGAGTTGCCGCGGCAGTCCTGGTTCTACGCCTGCTTGTCCAGCGCGAACGGCGGGTGGCGCTGCAGCGGGTGGTTAGCGAGATTGTGGGCGAAAACATCTCCCCGGAAGTCGCCGCGATGCGCATTCTTGAGGCGCTTTGCGTCTCCCAGGGCTGGGACGTGGCCCTGAAATGGGAAGTGAATGCCGAAGAAAACAGGCTGGAGTTCTGCTCTGGCTGGAATGCTCCTGGGCGCAAAACCGAGACCCTGATCAAAGACAGCATGGGGCTGACTTTGTCGCCCGGCGTTGGAATGCCCGGACGGGCTTGGCAGGATGGACGCGCGATTTGGATTGCCGATCTGGCATCCGAGCCTGACAATCCGCACACGAAATCCGCCCAGCGGCGCGGGATGGTCTCCGGCTGCGCGGTTCCTGTCCGCGTGGGCAATCGGGTGCTGGCGGTTCTGGAGTTCTATTGCCATTTCTGCCTGCGCGAAAATCGCGAGACCATGGTCGCTGTTGAGACGGTCGCCGCCTCGCTGGGACAGATGCTGGCCCGATCGCAGGAACGCGGCTGGGCTGAAAAGCTCTATCGCCAGCAGGAGATCCTGCTCAATTCAGTGGCCGACGGAATCTGCGGCTTGGATTGCAACGGCCTGGTCAGCTTTGCCAACCCCGCAGCCGTGAGCATGCTGGGCGCGGCTAGCTCAGGCCTTAACGGGTTGCCGGTACACGACCTGCTGCACGGTTACGCGCCCCCTGGGAGCGAGTGCGGAGACGATTGCGCACTGTTGCGCGCCACCGGGCGTTTGCAATTGATGGCTACCTCGGGCGAAGACACAATCTACCGCGTCGACGGCAGTCCGTTCCGTGTGGATTACGCACTGACCCCCATTCTGGATCATGGCCGCCTTTCCGGCTCCGTGCTGAGCTTCCGGGATATCAGCCAGAGGTATGCCCTGGACCGGCTCAAGGATGAGTTCATCTCGACCGTCAGCCACGAGCTGCGCACCCCGCTTACCGCTATCCGCGGCGCGCTGGGCCTGCTGGCGCACGGCAGCCTGGTACAGCTCAACGACAAGTCCGCCAACCTGCTGCGCATCGCCGTGGCCAACTCCGAGCGCCTGTTGCGGCTGATCAACGACATTCTCGACCTCGAACGCATGCAGAGCGGCCGCGACCGCCTGGTCTTCCGCAAGGTGCAATTGGCGCAAATCGTCCGGCAGGCCATCGACTGCATGGTGCCCGTGGCCGATGCCGCCGGGGTGCAACTCATCCACGACACCACTCAGGTTGAAGTTGCCGCCGACCCCGATCGGCTGCTCCAGGTGCTAACCAACCTGCTCTCGAACGCCATCAAGTTCTCTCCGAAAAACTCTACCGTCTCCGTGCTGATGCGCCCCGACCCCAACGGCGTCACTCTTTCCGTCGTCGATCCCGGACGCGGCATTCCCGCGGACAAGCTTGAAACCGTCTTTGGCAGGTTTCAGCAGGTGGACGCTTCGGATGCCCGCCAGAAGGGTGGAACCGGCCTTGGCCTGGCGATCTGCCGCACCATCGTACACCAGCATTCCGGCCGCATCTGGGCGGAGCGCAATCCCGTACGCGGTTCCAGCTTCCGTATGTTCCTGCCTTACAAGCCGGTTCCCATTGGCACCGAGGACCCAGTTTTCGACCAGGAAACGCAAAACGGCACTCACTTGTCGAACCGCAACGGCTCCGCATTGGGCCTGCAGAAGCAGATTGCGCTTGTAAGAGATTGACGGGCTGCGGAAAACTCCCGTCGGAGGGAGGCGGGGGTTTTCAACCCCCACATAACGCCAACAGAATGAATGCCGGCTTTAGCCACGTGCGGGCTCTTTCCGCCATTTTCGACCGAACTCCCGAGTTTTTTCGCAACTGCTGAGGCGATTGCCCCCTTGGCAGACTTCTGTGACCTCGGGCCTCGATTCCGCATCAAGATATTGAGGAACGGAAATCTTGGGCAATGCGACGGAATCCTTTCACCAAAGGCCATTTTCCCGGCCCCGCGTCGTTATCGTCGGAGGCGGCTTTGCCGGCATCCACGCAGCCACGGGCCTGAAGCACACAGCCGTCGACGTTACCGTGATCGACAGGCGGAACCACCACACCTTTCAGCCTCTCCTCTACCAGGTCGCCCTCGCTGTGCTTTCCCCGGCCGACATCGCGCAGCCCATCCGCAGCATCCTGCGACACCAAGCGAACACCGAAGTCCTGATGGACGAGGTGACCGGCATCGACGTCTCGACAAACACAATTTCCCTGAAGTCCTCCGCACTGGTTCGATGGGATTATCTGGTGCTGGCCACCGGCGCTACCCACTCCTATTTCGGCAAGGACGAGTGGGCGCCGTTGGCTCCCGGCCTCAAAACCATTGAAGATGCCACGGAGATCCGGCGACGGGTGCTGCTGGCGTTTGAGCTCGCAGAGCGGCAGATGGTTGAGCATGGCTGGCATCCGCCGCTCAATTTCGTGGTCATCGGCGGCGGCCCTACCGGGGTTGAGTTGGCCGGCGCAATCAGCGATATTGCGCAGCTTTATATGCAGCGCGACTTCCGCCACATCGATCCTCGCACGTCGCGGGTCCTGCTGCTGGACGGATCGCCTCGGGTGCTGGCTGCATATCCCGAAGACCTTTCTGCCAAGGCTGAAGCGGCGCTCAAGAGGCTTGGAGTCGAAGTGCATACGCGTTGCCAGGTCACTGGCGTCGGTCCCGGCTGGGTGGAAGCCGGCGGCAAGCGGATTGAGTCGGTGGTGACGCTTTGGGCGGCGGGCGTCCAGGCATCTCCGCTGGGAAAGCTGTTGAGTGTTGCTCCCGCCGTGGAGCTCGATCGCCGTGGTTGCGTGCTGGTGGACGAGCACCTGCACCCAGCTGGTCTTCCCAACGTCTTTGTCCTCGGCGACCTGGCCCACTTTGAGCAGGATGGACACCAGGTTCCCGGCGTGGCCCAGCCCGCTATGCAGATGGGCGATCACCTGGCCAGGATGATTGCCGCGGACCTGAAGGGTAAGGCGCGGCCAGCGTTTCGCTACTTCGACAAGGGTGATATGGCGACGATTGGGCGCATGTCCGCAGTGGCCAAGGTCGAATGGCCTTTCAAGGCGCACATGAGCGGGTTTCCCGCCTGGGTTACGTGGCTGGTTGTGCATATTTTCTTCCTGATTGGCTTTCGCAACCGCATTTCAGTTTTCGCGGCGTGGATTTGGACGTATTTCACGTTTACGCGGGGGGCGCGGCTAATTACGGGCGACCAAAGGCTGCCGGGGTGGCAGGATCAACTCGACGCGGAAGCGAAGAATAGAGCCAGCCTCTAGCTTTCAGTTTCCAGTTTTTTGGCCGGAAGCGGCGTCGCGCGCCTGCATTCAGTATGTAAGATATTTGTTTTTAACAAGAGCCTCTTGCAGAATTACCTTCATGCCATAGATTGTGTCAGGGCACGACCGGGATACCGGGGTACCGGGGTACCCTCTGGGTCGGGGTCGCGTGCCGCAAATGGCCAATTTGGATTCCGGCTTTAGCCATTCAAAGGAAAGAGCGACCAGATAAGAGCGCACGCGGTTCGGATGACGGGTCAAACTCACCCGCGCACGCCGGTCTCGGGGCGCTTTAGCAGCTCAGAGAAAGCTATCCTTTGACCGGACAAACGACTAGAGATTGGGTCCTGGTTTTAGGGTTCCATCGGCCACATTTTGAAGATAGGATTGGTGATGCGCCAGGCCAATCCAAAGGGAGCGAAATCGATGGTGGACCCCATAGCGGAGGACAAACCGGCCTACAAGAAACTGTGGCCGAATGCTCGGTCCGCGCTGGATGGTATTGTGCGCGATGGGATGCTGTTGGCGATCGGAGGCTTTGGTTTGTGCGGCATACCGGAGGCGCTGATTCTGGCATTGCGCGACACTGGCGTCCACGATCTGACCATTGCGAGTAACAACGCGGGCGTGGATGGATGGGGAATTGGACTGCTGCTGCAGACCCGCCAGGTAAAGAAGATGATCTCCAGCTATGTCGGCGAGAACAATGAGTTTGAGCGGCAATATCTAGAAGGGGAACTGGAGGTTGAATTTTGCCCGCAAGGTACGCTGGCTGAACGCATGCGCGCGGGAGGTGCGGGCATACCAGGCTTCTACACACGAACGGGCGTCGGCACATTGGTCGCCGAGGGAAAGGAACAGAAGGAGTTTGACGGGGTGAGTTACATTCTCGAGCGCGGTATTCATGCCGATCTGGCTTTGGTGAAAGCCTGGAAGGCTGATCGGCTCGGAAATCTAATCTACCGGCGAACAGCGCGCAACTTCAACCCCAACGCAGCAACATGCGGCAAGATCACTGTGGCCGAGGCTGAGATTATCGTCGAACCGGGTGAACTCGATCCGGACGAGATTCATACGCCGGGCATCTTTGTTCATCGCCTCGTGCATAACCCTAACCCCGAAAAGCGAATCGAAAAGAGAACTACCCGAGAGGCATAGATCAGTGGCTTGGACTCGTCATCAAATGGCTGCACGCGCGGCCCAGGAGCTGAAAGATGGTTTCTATGTAAACCTTGGAATCGGAATCCCTACGCTGGTCGCCAATCATATTCCGGAACGAATTACCGTTACACTGCAATCGGAAAACGGCCTGCTGGGAATGGGTCCGTTTCCGCTGAAGGGCGAGGTTGATGCCGACCTGATCAACGCTGGAAAGCAGACTGTGACATTCGTTCGGGGCGCATCCACTTTTTCAAGTGCGGACTCGTTCGCCATGATCCGTGGCGGCCACATCGACCTTGCGATCCTCGGTGCGATGCAGGTTTCCGAGCATGGAGACCTGGCCAACTGGATGATTCCGGGCAAGCGTGTCAAGGGAATGGGCGGGGCAATGGATCTGGTGTCGGGCGTGCAGCGCGTGATTGTGATCATGGAACATACAGCCCAGGACGGCAGCGCAAAACTGCTCCGTGCCTGCACTCTTCCGCTAACTGGAGCGCGTGTGGTTCAAAGAGTCATTACCGATTTGTGCGTGCTGGATGTTACACCGGCGGGCTTCGAAGTAATTGAGTTAGCAGACGGTGTTACACGTGAGCAAGTGGAAGAGCAGACTGGGGCTGCTGTGCGGTTAAATGTTGCGGTCATCTCGAAGTAACCGATGTTACTTTGACCACACAGGCTTTCTCTTCTCCAGGAACGCTGCAATTCCTTCTCGAAAATCCGCTGTCTCGCGAGCTTGTGCATTCGCATCGATGGCCTGGGTTAGCGCAGCATCCAGCCACGCCTTATTCTGCAATGCAAGCAGGCGTTTGGTTGCCGCCAGAGATTCCGGGCTGTTTGCAGCCAGCATCGCTGCCAGCGCATGGACGCGTTCATCAAGCGCATCGGGCTGGACCACTTCATTGACTAGTCCAAGGTGATACGCCTCCGCCGCATCAAAGAGCCGGCCGGTCAGCAGCAGGTCGCGGCTGCGCTTATCGCCAATTTGCAGTGCTAGAAATGCCGACACCAGGGCAGGGACGAAACCTATCCGTGCTTCTGTATAGCCGAATTTCGCAGACGGCACAGCCAGGGTGAAGTCGCAGATCGTGGCCAAGCCCGTGCCCCCGGCGATTGCCGCTCCATGCACCGCAGCGATTGTGGGTTTGGGTAGCTCGTACAAAGTTCGAAACAGTGTTGCGATTCGTTGAGTATCCGCGCGATAATCGGCTGCGGTCCTGTCTTTCATGCTTTGCAATGCGGTTAAATCCAGGCCCGAACAGAATGCTTCACCTGCCCCACGGAATACGACGACGCGACAGCTACCGACGCCCGCGTCTTGTATTGCGGCAATCAACTCCACTTGCATCTCGGGAGTCATGGCATTCCGGCGCTGGGGACGATTGAGAGTAATCGTCCTGACATCGGCATCATCCGTAACAAGAATCGTTACATAACTCAAGCTCGTTCCTCCAACCCGTCATTGACTATTAAATGCCATTCAATGCGACGCCATGCCAAAGTCGCGTGCAAATGCGGCGCTGGCTGAAACTAAGTCATCCATGGACTGTAACTGCGGGACCTTGGCTCCCAAATCTCTGAGTTCCGCGATCAGCGTTTCAGTCGCGATATTTCCTACCAGCGCATCTTGCGCGAATGGGCACCCTCCCAGCCCGCCGATCGCAGCGTCGAACCGTCTGCATCCCGCGTGATACGCCGCGCGGATCTTTATCGCTGCGTCCTGTGGCCGTGCATGAATATGCACACCGATCTCGGCTCCGTGGCTCGCCTCCAGCGCACGCGCCACCGTCTCCTCAATCTGCGCAGGCGTCGCCAGCCCCACCGTGTCGGCCAGCGAGATTTGGCGGATCCCGGAGTCGATCAATAGGCCACACGCATGTACAACTTCATCGATGCTCCACGGGTCCCCATAGGGATTGCCAAAAGCCATCGAAACATAAGTCACAACATTCAGTCCCGCCTTGTTTGCCAGTGCCGCTACAGACCTCAATACCTGGAATGATTGTTGCGGCGTTTGATTCTGATTGCGGTGCAGAAACTCAGGCGATATCGAGTAGGGAAATCCGAGTGTGTATACCACCCCAGTCGCGATTGCCCGCTCTGTGCCTCGTTCATTCACAACGATGCCGATTATTTCAACCACACCTGGCGGGCCGAGAAGCTTCAGCACCGCTTCCGAATCCGCCATTTGAGGGACAGCGGCAGGCGAAACAAAACTGACCGCATCTATCGCTGTGAAACCCGCAGCAACGAGCTTGCGTAGATAGTCTGCCTTCTGCTCTGCAGGAATCAGCGCTGGCAACCCCTGCCACGCATCCCGCGGACACTCTACGATCTTGACCAATTCACCCATAAGTCTTTCTCAAATCGATTCGTCCTTCGCCGCAACTTATCCCCGTGAAGGGTGAACCTTCAGTATCTCCCGCGCGATAACCATCCGTTGAATCTCGCTTGTACCTTCGCCAATGGTGCATAGCTTCACATCGCGATAATACTTCTCCGCGGGATAATCCTTGATGAAGCCATAGCCGCCAAATAGCTGTACGGCTTCGTTGCAGATGCGCACTGCAACTTCGCTTGCAAAGAGCTTGGCCATCGAGGACTCGCGCGTTACCTTGCGCCCTGCGTCTTTCAGAACGGCCGCTCGCTGGGTGAGCAGCCGTGCGGCATCGAGTTCGGTCGCCATGTCCGCCAGCTTCCACTGTATGCCTTGAAACTCCGCGATGGCCTTTCCAAACTGGCGGCGCTCCTTCACATACTTCAAGGCCGCATCCAATGCGCCGCGTCCTATCCCCAGCGCCAGTGCGGCAATCGAGATGCGGCCACCATCCAGAACGTGCATCGCATCGACGAAGCCATCGCCTTCCGCGCCCAGGAGGTTTTCCGCGGGAATCTCGCAGTCCTCGAAGATCAGCTCGCTGGTATCGCTGGCTCTCAGGCCCAGTTTGTTTTCTTTCTTACCTGGCCGAAATCCCGGCGTTCCCTTCTCTACAAGGAATGCCGAAAGCCCATGCGTGCCCTTGCTCTTATCCGTTACAGCGATGACCACCGACACATCTGCGTAATGTCCGTTGGTGATAAACGTCTTGTTTCCATTCAGCAAATAGCGGTCGCCCTTCTTCACCGCGGTTGTTCTGGCGGCGCTTGCATCGGACCCCGAGCCTGGTTCAGTAAGACCCCAGGCTGCGAGCCATTCGCCGCTCGCGAGAAGTGGAACGTACCTTCTTCTCTGCGCTTCATTACCAGCCAGGAAGATATGATTTGTCCCGAGCGAGTTATGAGCCGCTATGGTGATTCCAATCGAGCCGTCTACTGCCGATAACTCTTCGATGGCAAGCACGTAGTCCACATATCCGAGCCCAGCACCGCCGTAATCGGGTGGAAAGATGACGCCTAGCAATCCCATCGCGCCCAGCTTCTTGATAACCGCCATGGGGAACTCACTTGCTTCGTCCCATGCCATAACATTCGGGGCAATCTCCCGCGCGGCGAATTCGCGAATCTCCCGGCGGAGATGCTCCTGCTCCTCCGTCAATACAAAGGGATATAGACTCGTCTCCGACTCAAGCTCTAGTTTCATGATTGGGCTCCTTTGCACTCTCCCACTTTGACATGCCGTATTCATTTCATGGGTGGTTTATCTTCGTTCGAAATGTGCAGATCATGTTTGCAGGACGCCGGGATTGAATCGCGGCACATCGGGATTCAGAGCGCACGCTTCCAGAGCGGTGATCAGCACCTCTCGCGTTTTCGCTGGATCAATGATCGCGTCGATCCACAGTCGTGCAGCTCCGTAACGCGGGTCGGCTTGCGCATCGTAGGTGTCCTTGATCTCGTCGTAGAGCGCCTTCTTCTCCGCTTCCGACAGCGACTTCCCGCCGCGCTCCATCTGTTTGGCGCGAACCTCTGCCAACGTTCCGGCCGCCGATGCCCCGCTCATGACTGCATAGCGCGCCGTGGGCCACGCAAAAAGAAAGCGCGGATCGTATGCCTTGCCGCACATAGCGTAGTGCCCCGCGCCAAAACTCCCGCCAACGATCACCGTAATTTTGGGCACTACGCTGGTGCTAACTGCCGACACCATCTTGGCGCCGGCACGAATGATGCCCGACCACTCCGCATCCTTGCCCACCATGAATCCGTTGACGTCGTGCAAGAAAACTAGCGGCACCAGGTTCTGATTGCAATCCATGATAAAGCGTGCCGCCTTTTGCGCACTCTCTGTATAGATGACTCCGCCAACTTCGATGCGGTTCATGCCGGCGGCTGGCCCCATGGCCACGGTCTGGTTTTGGTTCGTCTTTTGATTTGCTACGATGCCTACAGCGTGGCCGCCGATACGTGCATATCCGCACAGAACCGTACGGCCAAAATCCGCTTTGTACTCATCGAACTCGCTGCGGTCCACGATGCGAGCAATGACTTCCCGCATTTCGTATACATTGCTTGCGCCAGGAGACGGATTCAACAGGCCGTATAGGTCATCGGGCGCAAACTTAGGCGCATCTTGAGTAACATCGAACGCTATGGAGTTATAGACCTTCCGATCGGATTTCCATTGCGCAGCTCCTAATGCGGAGCAATGCCTTTGTCCAATCTTGTCCACCAGGGAGCGTAGTCGAGCGATGCACAGGTGATCGTTAGGCTCCTTGAAGTCCACGGTTCCCGATATTTCCGCATGCATTGTGGCGCCACCTAGCTCCTCTGGGTCCGTCTTCTGACCGATGGCAGCCTGTACGAGCGAGGGGCCTGCCAGAAACAAGCCCGATCCTTCGGTCATCAAGACGGTATCCGTCATGACCGGCAGATAGGCGCCGCCCGCGACGCACATACCCATGATGGCCGTGATCTGCGGAATCCCCAGCGAACTCATCACCGCGTTGTTGCGGAAGACTCTGCCAAAATCGTCGGTGTCCGGAAATACATCTTCCTGCAGCGGCAAGAAGACTCCCGATGAGTCAACGAGATACAGCGTAGGAATCCGATTCTCGAGCGCGATGGTTTGCGCCCTCAGTACCTTCTTGGCCGTCATGGGGAAGAATGCGCCCGCCTTCACAGTGGCGTCATTAGCGACGATCATGCACAGACGCCCGCACACGCGGCCTAATCCAGTAACTACGCCCGCGCCGGGCGCGCCGCCATATTCGCTGTACATTCCGTGCGCGGCCCAGATGCCTAACTCCAATAGCTCCGAACCTTGGTCGAGCAGCAGATTGAGCCGTTCGCGCACGGTCAGGCGGCCCTTGGCCCGCTGAGCTTCCGCCGCCTTGGAACCGCCGCCGAGGCGAATCGAGTTCTCTTCCGCATTCAACGCCGCCATCAATGCCTTGAGCTCCGTCCGGTTCGTTCGTGCGCGCGGAGCCTGTAAGTCCAGCTTTGACCCAAGGCTGTTGTCGAACTTCAAATCATCCCCCATGACACCGTCCATGAAAACTGGAAGACTATAGCATGTCTTTTATCATTGACGCATCATGCCGTTTTGCGTTGGGCCTGACAACCTAGCAGAGCCCAGGGGCCACGCACGTTAACGTCAGTATTCTGTTGGATTCCCGATTGGCACGAAAAGAGGCCTGCGCGGACCGGTGCCCGATCATGGGTTCTGTCGCAATAGAGCGATTTTGCTATTCTTTGCACTGACAGCGAGGTGTTGGACAGCCATGAGACAGACGCTGAATCCAGTGGTGGCAATGGTCTTAAAGCGCTTGGATTATCCTCTGGATG
>Ga0302275_10001897_pt1 | contig 22420 bp, 19 predicted proteins | sample III_Bog_N2_2_FD_200229 | JGI IMG/M metagenome (GOLD analysis project Ga0302275, IMG submission 200229) | Peat permafrost microbial communities from Stordalen Mire near Abisko, Sweden - III_Bog_N2_2 | ecosystem: Environmental > Terrestrial > Soil > Wetlands > Peat | place: Sweden: Abisko... | reverse complement strand
TTAGACAGCAGACAACGCGACGCATAACTCGAAGCTGTCCAACCCGCTCCGTTAAAGCCAGGGTTCGCAGCCCTATGTCCTGTCAGATCAACGTCCGCCCAGAACACCTCACGTTATCTTGGACAGCGGTGGCTTTATCTATAATGCTGATTTTTCTTACACGGTGAATGATGATCTATCCGGCGGTGCTTCTTCGGGTGGATTTGTAAGCGCTGGTCCATCATTCAATCGATTCAGATTTCATGACACTGGCGATAATTCTCCCTTCAAAAAAACAAATGATTTGAACAACAACCGATCACTCTATCGACTTGGCGGGAACATGGCCGCGTTTCTTTACCGGCTGAAACAGCAGCATCGGGATTCTTACGAACTGATTCGTCGGACTGTGCAGCAGGTGGCGCCGTTTTTTGATGACTTCCAGTTAGAGCCGTTAGCATTGAATCCCAGCACCATAAAGCTGGAGTGGCGGCACGTTGGCACAGACGATTATTTTGACGCTTCATCCCTCTCTGACGGAACATTGCGCTTCATTGCGCTAACAACGCTATTTCTACAACCGGTTGAGTTACGTCCATCCGTGATTCTGGTCGATGAACCGGAACTTGGATTACATCCTTATGCCATCGAGTTATTGGCGTCTCTTATCAAGCAAGCCTCGAAAGAGACGCAGGTAATAGCCGCGACCCAGTCTTCGCTGCTTCTGGATCAATTTGACCCGGAGGATGTTCTGGTGGCGGACCGCGTCGATGGAGCTACTACCATCAAGCGGCTGGAACCAGAGCCTCTGGCCGAATGGCTGAAGGAATACAGTCTCGGCCAGCTATGGGAAAAAGGCGAACTTGCCGGCAGACCGGGGAGAGAGTAGTCATGCCGCGGCTACTGGTTCATGTTGAAGGACAGACCGAAGAGACCTTCGTGAACGAGGTGCTTGCCCAGCATCTCATCCGTTCTGGTTATCACTCAGTGAGCGCCCGAAGACTTGGCAATCCGCGTCAGCAACGTGGAGGCATTCGCTCCTGGCAAGGCGCCAAATGGGACATCTTACGCCATTTGAATTCAGATCATGAGGCGGTCAACACCACGATGGTGGACTATTATGCGTTGCCGCAGGATTGGCCGGGCCGGGCGGAAGCTCCAAGCAAGAACACTTCCACCGCAAAGGCAGAACACGTGGAAGCGGCATTGCTTGCGGATATTGTCGGTAAGATGGGGCCACGGTTCGATCCAAGGCGATTTGTTCCACTGGTCGTAATGCACGAATTCGAGGCGCTGCTCTTCAGCGATCCGGATCGATTTGCTCAGGGAATCGGAAGAAGCGATCTTGCCAATCAGTTGCGCGCAATCCGTCAAGATTTCGGAACTCCAGAGGAGATCAACGATTCGCCCGAGACCGCACCCTCCAAACGAATCGAGGGCATGTTTCCTGGATATGAAAAGCCTTTGTATGGCGTGATTGCCGCAATGGAAATCGGCCTTCCCGCAATTCGCCGCGAATGCCCACACTTCAACGACTGGCTGAATCGCCTGGAAGCTCTTCCCGCAGCATTTTTCGCGCACGCTTGAACAATCTCAGGAAAAATGCTCCCACCCATGCGGTTCCAGCGGCTTCGGGCCTTGCTGTGTGAGCAGCGTGATGGCGGGATGGCCTGCGCGCATTTTCACGATGCGGCCGATTCTGGTGATTTTGACGCCCGCAATTGAGCGCGGCATGCGCGCCGTGGCCGGTGCGGTGAAAAGCAATTCATAGTCCTCGCCGCCGTCGAGGGCCTGAGTCAAGCTTGCTCCCAAACCAAGAGGGAGCAGCGCCGCATCGACCTCGGCGGCCACCTTGGACTCCTTGCACAGATGCGCCAGATCCGTGGAGAGGCCGTCGCTCACATCAAGTGCAGCGGAGGCCAGGCCGGAGCGCTGGAGCCATAGGCCCTGAGCGATGCGCGGCTCGGGATAGAGGTGCGGAGCGAGTTGCGCGGCCAGCCTCTTGGGAATTCGTGGAGGGCCGAGGCGGCCGGGTTGAGCTTCGGCCAGTTCCGCGAGGCAGGCAAGACCGGCGGCGGCGCCGCCGAGAGCGCCGGTAACGTACAACAGGTCGCCCGGCTTTGCGCCGGAGCGAAGCAGCGCGCGGCCACGGGGAACGGCGCCGACGAGGACAATGTCGGCCACGGCTACCGGAGATTCGGCCAGGTCGCCGCCAGCCAGCGGCGTCTTGTGAAGCTCGGCCAGGGCCAGCAGGCCATCGAGGAATCGCTGAACCCAGGCGGAATTGCGGGCCGTCGCAACGGTCAGCTCGCGCGGCAAGCCCAGGGAAAGAAAGGCTGCTACGGGACGCGCGCCCATGGCCGCCAGGTCGCTCAAGCCGCGCGCCAGAGCCCTGTGGCCAACAACTTCCGGCTGGTGCCAGTCGAGGCGGAAGTGGCGGCCGGCAATCGACAAATCTGTCGTCACGGCCAGTTCCTCGCCACGGCGCGGGGCCAGCAGTGCGCAATCGTCGCCAATGCCCAGGCTCAGTCCGCCCAGGGAGGGGGCCCCTGCCCGCTCTCGAATCTCACCGAGCAGGGCAAGCTCGCCTTTTCCGCGCTTGGTTCCGGAATGGGTCTGTTTTATCCGCATCCTATGAGAATAGGGTAAACCGACTGGATTTTGGCTCGCTAACCCTCATGAAATACTGTTTTGCACCGATTATGCAACAAGATGGACATTGTCCCTGCGTTTAATTCATTGACCTGGCTGTATCGATTTGTTATTCTGGAGTATCGTTCCAAAAGAGCGATTCTAGATCTGTATTCAATTCTTAGGGGCCAAAGAGCCCAATTGCCTTGCGCTTTTGTCTGTAGATGGCGGAGTGCGGTTCTGTATTCAGCAAAGATGAAGGGCGAAGATGCTGCGCAAACGCTATTACATTTTATTTGTCGCTAGAGATGACGACGGACAGATTCGCAAGATTTCCCTGCCCCTCAAGTATGTATATGGATTTTTGGCAGCCGCGTTGGTAGGAACGTTCACCATCGTGGGCTTGGCCGGTTCCTATACCCGCATGCTGCTCAAGACCGAGAGCTTCAACCAGGTTCGCCAAGACCGGGAGACACTGCGCAAGAACTACCAGCAGATGGCGCAGGTCGCGCATGACCGCAATGTACAGGTCGCCTCGCTGGGAGCCTTGGCAAATGAAGTGACCGCGCTCTACGGACTGAAGCAGAGCAAGTTGGCCAAGCCCACGACGGCCGCAACCGCGGCGGCTGAACCTACGCCCTCCAGCCTGGCCCTGACCGACGACGTGGATCAGCAGCAGGTAAAGCTCTCCATCGATCAGTTTTATGCGCTGCGAACCCAGGCCATGTCGGGCCAGGTAGCACGCGCTCTGGAGAGCGGCCTCTCATCCAGCTTTGCCGGCGACTGGACGGAACTGGCCGACGCGCCCTCGCTCTGGCCGGTGGAAGGCCGCGTCGGGTCGGGCTTCGGCGCGCGCGAGGATCCAATCAATGGAGAAGGCGCTTTCCACTCCGGCATCGACATTGAAGCGCCCTATGGAACGCCGGTTCGCGCTGCGGCCGACGGCGAAGCTACCGGGGCCCAGTTGGGCGCTGGATACGGCCGCCAGATTGTGCTCAACCACGGCCACGACTTGCTGACGGTCTATGGGCATCTTTCCGCGATAGCGGTTGTACCCGGCCAGCATGTGACCCGAGGCCAGGTCATCGGTTACGTGGGCCAGTCGGGCCGCGCCACGGGTCCGCACCTGCACTATGAGGTGCGCGTCCACAATGTTCCCGTCAATCCGCACAAGTATCTGCACGTCACCTACGAGCAGGTTGCGTTCAACGACGCCGGCCAGGGCCTCAAGCAATCAAGATAAGACATTCGCTGTCCTGGATTCGTCATCGGCTCCCCCGTCGGGAGCCGATTCTGTTTGGAGGCGGAATGCGCCTCTTCCCCAAAGCCGCGCTGCTGGTTGTATCGTTGTCTTGTTGGAGCATTTTCACGGATGGTGTAAGGAAGCTCCGTGCCCCATCCATTTCACGTTCTTTGTGAAATGGGTGGGAAACCACGAATCCAACCCTACAGGAACAGTGATAATGCTCCAGAGATTCCACCCTGGGAGTTCACCAAATGCGTTTATCGTTTTGCTGTCTTGCCGCTCTGCTTGTTCTAGCCATGCCAGCCGCCGCACAGGATCGTTCCTCTGAAGTGCAGACTGCTTTTGCCCGCGCCCAGCATCTGAGACACGGTATCAACGCCTCAGAGTGGTTTGCCCAGTCGGCCAGCGACTACTCGGCGGCGCGCACCAGCCGTTATACCGACGCCAAGGACATTGCGCTGATGGCGCGGCTGGGCTTCGACAATGTGCGCTTGAGCATCGACCCGGTGCCGCTGGAGGAGGCCCCGCTCGGCAAGGACGGCTTCAACTCCAACTTTCTCGGACGGCTGGACAAAGTTGTGGATGCCATACTGGCCGATGGCATGGCCGTACAGATCGACATTCACCCCGAGCCGGAGTACAAGCAGCAAGTGCGCACGAGCGACGAGGCCGTGGACCAGACGACTGCGCTGTGGCGGCGGCTGGCCGCGCACTATGCAACGCGCAATCCGGAGATGGTCTTCTTTGAGATCATGAACGAGCCGGCGGTCAGCGACCGCTACCGCTGGGCGGGCATTCAGGCGCGTCTGGCCGCGGCCATTCGCGAGGCAGCGCCGAAGAACACGATCATCGCGACCGGGCCGAATTACTCCGGCATTCATGATCTTCTGACCTTGAGTCCGCTTCCTGACGGCAACGTAATTTATAACTTCCACACCTATGATCCAATGCAGTTTACTCACCAGGGCGCCAGTTGGGCCGGCGCGTGGATGGGTACTACGCGTGGCATTCCCTATCCGGCGACGGAAAGCTCGATGCAGGAGTTGCTGAAGCAGCTTCCCGATGCCCGCGACCGCGCTGAGCTGGAAAGCTACTGGCTGGATCATTGGGACGCGCATCGCATTCGCCAGGTGGTCGACGAGGCGGCAGCCTGGGCGCAGTCCAATCACGTGCCGCTGATCTGCAATGAGTTTGGAGTCTACCGTAATCATGCGGATGCCGCCTCGCGCATCAATTGGATTCGCGACATGCGCACTGCACTCGAGGCCGACGGCATTGGCTGGACGATGTGGGACTATCGCGGCGGCTTCGGCGTGGTCTGGAAAGAAGACGGCCAGCCCGCGAAAGTCGATCCGGCGGTGGTCGAGGCACTGGGCTTGAAGGGGCAGTAAAAGCGGAGTTAGCCGCGCTCGCGTGCGCGTTAGCGGAGTTAGCGGAGCTAGACAGTCATTGTCGGCCTCGCTGTCAAGGTCTCTGACCGCTTGAAGTTGTACCATTCTCCGTGCCCCATCCTTTCGCCTTTTTGCTGGCGAAAGGGTGGGCGGCCACGAATCTGCAAGGTACGAAATTATGCGGTCAGAGACCTAGGTTAGCCTCGCCAACTCCGCTAACTCAGCTAACTCCGCTAGCTCCGCCGCGGGAATCGCTCTACTTGATTGCGCTGGAGCCACCCGGCGGGACGTTCTGGCCCTCGGACGTCTCGCTGAAGAGCGAACGCTCGACCGTTGCCGTAACCAGCACCCGGTCGTGCTTCTGGGTGACTTCCGCGGTTTTCAGCAACTCTTTCAGGCCATTGTTGGCGGAGTTGTCGGCCAGCGGAACCGTAAAGCCGCGGGCCAGCGTAACCAGCACCTCCAGCGAGGCTGCCTGGCGGCTGGCCACCTCTTCGCTGGCGGCGATCTCCTCCACGCGAAGGTGCAGCGCGCCGGTCCAGCGCAAGCTGGCAATGATGGTCGAGTCAGCCTCCAGCGGCAGTGAAAGCCCCAGAATCTTGATGACTCCGCTTTCAGAGAAGGGCAGGCCGATCTGGCCCACGCCCCACGCCAGCGAAAGCAGCGGCACGTCGTGGTAGTGCTGCCTCAGCAGCGTGGAGCCGGCAAAGGGCAAAGCGGCGCTGCGATGGCGGTCGATGATAGAGTGAATCTGCTCTGGCGTCGGCGTGTTGGAGACGGCCACCATGTCGTAGCCGATCTGCGCCACGCGCACGGTGCGGCCTTCGGAGGGAATCGAGTAGACGGTGTGGCCGGCGTAGGACTCGCGGCTCGCAGCGTGCGCGCCAAGCCATGCGTTGAGCCGCTGGCCGGTGATCTTGCCCACCAACACCATCGAATACGCGACCGGGCCATTGGGACCGTTCGGGTCCGGCATCCGGTGCAGCGCGATGGCAGCCTCGTCCAGGTCGCGCTCCGGATCAATTCCAATCGCATCGATAAACTGCCGGTACTCGGGCGCGCGCTCCGGCGGCTTCAGATCCTCATGGAAGAAGGCGCGCACCGGCTTCAGGTTGAAGTAAATGATGCCGTCGGACTCGGGCAGCAGCCGCGCGGCCTCCGGCGGAGCTTTCGAGCGCATGAAGACGGCCACGGCCAAAAGAATCAGGACCGCGGCCACCACCCAAGCCGTTCTGCGCGTGCGTCTATTCATGAAATGCCGTCAGAAATTAAGGTATCACCCACCCCCTGTGGCATTCGTCCGAGTTCCCAACTTTCAATCCACTCCAGGGGCTCGCAACCACAAAAGCCCTGATAGAGAAAACTGACTGAGGCTGGTGTTCACTTTTTGGCCCAGTCCGAAAGAATCACCGCGCACACCTTCTTTACACCTCCGGCAATGCTTCCGCCCTCTTTGGTCTTGGATATGAGGTCGCCTTCCTTGTCGGCGATTTGGAACTGGTTATCACGCGAAAATCCAACCTCGATGTGATTCAGGATTACCGTATAGTCCGCTACTTGTTGATTGATCGAAATTTTTACGCCGGGGCAGTCCCTCTCAAAGTCCTTGCTCATCTCCATGGATTGGTCTCTGGCTGCATTCCATTGATTGCCCTTGCTCGACGATTGTAGGAATACTCGCGGCCTGCTTGGCGGTTGTACTGTTTGTGAAGGGGCTTGGCCAGAACTTTGAGTTTCCGCGCCAGGGCCAGCGGTGGCATGCTGCACTTCGGTACCTTGAGGCGGAGGAACTGGGAGCGGAGCTGGCTGCGAGGCTGCGGAGGCCTTCGCCACAATCGCCGATACCACCTTGTCACTGACGCCTGCGGTTTTCAGTGCGATGATCCCATCCGCCGATGTGTCATAAGTTCCTGCCGAAGCGTTAATCGTCGTAACAATCAGATCGTCCGACAGACCGGCTTTGACCAGTTTAATGACTGCGTCATTGTTGAGTGCCTGCTGGGCAAAGAGCAAGGGGCAGATTGCCAGAAATGCGATTGCGAGAATCTTCTTGCGCACGGATTCTCTCCTTCCAATTCAAAACCACCAAAACTATTAAAGATTGGCGACGAAATTATCTACCCAACCCCTTTCTTTCGCAAGAAGTTTCTCGGAAGGCCATAAACCCAGGGCAGGCAGTCCGCAAAGGCACGCAACAGAGATGCCATAAGTACGCGTTGCATTCCTATACGCTTTGCGTTATGATCGGGCCCTTATCGCCGGGTTCCGGGATGCGGATACCGAGAGGCTATGGACGACTGGCAGATGCAGGCGGCTGCCAGACCAACTGAACCGGCAAGGACTGAAAAAGCTGTACATATTGAACGCCGCGCTGGCTCTGAAGAACTTGACCGTGCCACCCGGCAACCGGCTGGAAAGGCTGCGCGGAGACCGTGAAGGCCAGCACAGCATCCGCATCAACAACCAATACCGCATCTGTTTTGTCTGGCGCGACGGGAATGCGCATGATGTAGAAGTTGTGGATTATCACTAAGGGATGTACTGAGAGGTTTCATGATGCCTGAAAATGCCGCATTGATTCATCCAGGGGAGATTTTGCTGACCGAGTTCATGGAACCGCTGGGGCTGACGGCGTACCGGCTGGCCAAGGATCTCGCCGTGCCCGCGCCTCGCGTGGGGGACATCGTGCGCGGGAAGCGGGCGATCTCCGCTGACACGGCCTTGCGCCTGGGAATCTATTTTGGACTTCCGGCGCAGTTCTGGCTCAATTTGCAGAACGAGTACGACCTGCGGCGAGCGGCTGTAAGCCCGGCGCTCAAGCGGGTTGCGCCCAGAGCGGCGTGAGTCCTTCCTACAAACAGAACACCCGTCGCGGTTCCCGGTCTTTCCTGTCTCAAAAGCAAGACAGGAAAGCCGCCTTGGGTTGCAAGTTCTTGCAGATGCCCTACCTGCCGATAACCACCACAACAAAGCTGCCTGGAACGATGGCCGGGCGGGGGTGCGGATTGTCGGCCGTGGGCGCGGGCCGAGGGCCGGACTCGGCGGTCACCAGGTAAATGCGGTCGGCAATCGGGTCGTAGTCTATGGTGCGCGCTCCGCGCTGGGTTGCCAACTCCTCAATGGCCGGATAGCCGGGAGCTGAGGCGTCAATCACGGTGAGCGTTCCGCTGCCGCCGTTGGGCGAAAAGACCAGCCCGTGCGCGGCGTCCCACGCTGCGCCGTCGGGGCCTTCCCCAATTGCGGCTGTTGCCAGCGACTTGCCACTCTTCGCGTCCGTCACGGCCATCTTCTTGCCGTCGCAAGCCGAAAAGAGCCGTCCGCCGGCAACGTCCAAGGCGAGGCCCGAGGGCGATTCGCAGCCAGCAAGCAGCCACTCGCCCGTTATCTTTTTACTCGCCGCATCAATACGGACGATCTCATTCTTGTCTTCGATGTTGTCGAAAATCGTTCCTTTTCCATCGACGGCGGCGAACTCCGGCTTGCCGGGGAGCGGAATGGTGGCAACCACCTTACGCGTGGCGGCGTCGATCACGGTCGCATCCTTGCTGCGGCCATTGAAGGCCCAGACGGTTTGCGTGGCCGGCTCGAAGACGATGGCGTCGGGGTTGGTTCCAGCGGGAATCGTGGCCACAGTGGCCAGCGTCGCGCGGTCGAAGACGACCACCGCATTGCCGCCGCCATCAGAGATATAGCCGAATTTTCCAGCATCATCGAGGGCCACGCCGTGCGTGCCGTGAAGCCCCGTAACGCTGCCGATAAGCTTGCCCGTTTGCGTGTCAACCACATCGACGCGGACGCCGTGGGTCAGATAGAGCCGATACGCCTGGGGATCTGCAGTGAGAGCGTCCCACCAGCCATCGCCGCCCACCTTCCAGCGGTCAACAATGTGGTACGGCTTTTGCGCGGCAAGAAACGACGGGGCGGCAAGCACGCCGCTGAGCAGCGCTGCCGCAAGAAAGGCTATGCTCAAAAAACGGAATCGCAGGTTTGACATAAACTCACCATGCAAGTCAGGGAAAGAATACCATTTTCCATCCGCGACTGATTGAGTCGGCCTGACCAACCCCTGCCCCTCGTGCATTACCCTCATAAGTGCGGGCTTTCTACGCCCCGAGGGCTTCAATCTTGCGCATCGTTCTCTCGAATATCGGCACCCTGGGTGACACCAATCCACTGATCGCCATCGCACTGGAACTGAAACGGCGAGGACACGTGCCGGTAATGGCGCTGCCCGCGGTCTATGAACCGAAGATCCGGCCGCTGGGCCTGGAATTCCACGCCGTCCGGCCGGACATCGATCCCAACGACACCGCTCTGGTCAAGCTGATCTACGACATCAAGGACGGCACCGAGCACGGGCTGCGGGATTTTCTCTTTCCCGCGCTGCGCAAGACCTATGCTGACCTGCTGGACGCCGTCACCAAGCCGGAACGCGCCGACCTGCTGCTGGTGGGCGAGTTGAACTACGCCGGGCCGCTGGTGGCCGAGATGACAGGAATTCCGTGGGCCAGTTATGTGCTTGCGCCGCTCTCGTTCTTCTCCGCCTTCGATCCGCCAGCGCTGCCCGGTTACCCGCGGCTGGCGCGGGCCGACAGGGCTGTGCCGGGCTTTGGGCGCGTCATCAAGCGTGTGGCGCGGTTTGTGAGCCGCAAGTGGCCCGAGCCCATCTACGAACTGCGCCGCGAGCTTGGCCTGCCCACGGGCGCGAATCCGCTCTTCGACGCCAAGCACTCGCCCTACCTCGTGCTTGCCCTGTTTTCGCGCGTGCTGGGCACGGAACAGAAGGACTGGCCAGAGAACACGAAGATTACGGGCTTCTGCTTCTACGACGCGGACGCGGGCAATCAGGCGCTGCCGGAGAATCTGGAGAAGTTTCTGGCCGCGGGCGAGCCCCCGGTTGTCTTCACGCTGGGCTCGGCTGCGGTGCTGACAGCCGGAAAGTTCTATGAGTTTTCAGCGCGGGCGGCCATCCGCCTGGGAATTCGAGCGGTGCTATTGATCGGCGCCGACCCGCGCAACCGGCTGCGGACCGCATTGCCGGAGTCGATCTGTGTGGCCGAGTACGCACCCTACTCCGCCCTGTTCGACCGCGCTGCGCTGGTGGTGCATCAGGGCGGGGTGGGAACCACGGCGCAATGCCTGCGCGCCGGCAAGCCGATGCTCATCGTGCCCTTCTCCCACGACCAGCCTGACAATAGCCGGCGGATGCTGCGGCTCAAGGTGGCGCGTGTAATCCAGCGCGGCAACTATATGCCCATGCGCGTGGCGCGGCGGCTGCGGGCGATGCTGGACGAGCCGCGATTTTCCCGGCGGGCCAAAAGCGTCGCGCAGCGGCTCAGCCACGAAGACGGCGTGCGCACGGCCTGCGACGCGCTGGAAGAGTTATACCGGCGTACGCGCTAACACTCTCCTGCACGAAGCCCGATGAAACATCTGTGCAAAGAAGGATCGTGTCAGGGCACGGCTTGTAGGTCATGGCTTCAGCCCTGACTGCCATGAGTGACGCAAAATCAGCGCGGGCTTTGCAGACTGCAGAAACTCGTTCAAAATGGCACGAAGAGTCAGGGCACGACTTTAGTCGTGCCGCAAGTCGTGCCTCAAATCAACGTGGGCTTTAGCCCCTGAGGGAAACTTTCCACTTGGTTGAACTTTCACCACAACCTTCTAACTCGCATCGGGCCGCCAGCGCAGAATGGGCTTGCGAGCCGCCTGCACCTCATCGAGCCGCGAGACGCGAGTCGTGTGCGGCGCTGTCTTGACTAACTCCGGCGTCTCCTCGACTTCCTTGGCGATAGACCGCATAGCATCGATAAACAAATCCAGCTCCTCCAGCGGCTCGCTCTCGGTAGGCTCGATCATCAGCGCGCCGTGAACGATCATCGGAAAGCTGACAGTGTAGGGATGGAAACCATAGTCGATGAGACGCTTGGCAATGTCACCGGTCTTGACGCCTTTGGCCGCCTGCCGCTTGTCGCTGAAAACCACCTCATGCATGGAGGCAGTCTTATAAGGCAACTCGTAGACATCTTCAAGCTTCTTGCGAATGTAGTTGGCATTCAGAACGGCGTCCTCGGTGGTCTGGCGCAGGCCCTCCGGTCCGTTGGCCAGGATGTAAGCCAGGGCGCGAATGAAAACTCCCATGTTACCGTAAAAGGCGCGAACCCGGCCAATCGACTTAGGCCTGTCATAACTCCAGGTGAGCTGAGGGATCGTTGTATCCCAGGTCCCGGAATCGGGACCTGGGGCGCCCGACATTGAGTCCCTAGTCCCTAGTCCCTTAGTCCCTACATTTCTTACCAATATTGGAACCGGCAAGAACGGCTCCAAGAACGCTTTGCAAGCTACCGGGCCAGAGCCGGGACCGCCGCCGCCGTGAGGCGTCGAAAAAGTCTTGTGCAAGTTCAGGTGCATCACATCCACGCCGAAGTCACCGGGCCGCGCCTTGCCCACCAGCGCATTCATGTTGGCGCCGTCCATGTAAAGCAGCGCGCCCTTGGCGTGCAGAATCTCCGCAATCTTCTCCATCTGGCTCTCGAAAACTCCGATAGTCGATGGGTTCGTAAGCATCAGCGCGGCGGTATCTTCGTCTACCTGACGAGTTAGCGCCTCCAGGTCGATGCCGCCCTCGGCGTTGGACTTGAGAGTTTCAACCGTATAACCGCAGGTAGCCGCAGATGCCGGATTGGTCCCGTGCGCCGAGTCGGGGATAAGCACCTTGCGGCGCGGGCTTCCCTGCGACTCATGCCATGCGCGAACCAGCATGATTCCGGTAAGTTCCCCGTGCGCGCCAGCCGCCGGCTGCAAAGTAATCGCGTCCATGGCTGTAATTTCCAGCAGGCAGCGCTGAAGCAGATCGATCACTTCCAGCGAACCCTGCGCCAGCGAATCCGGCCGATATGGATGCGCCTCCGCCAAACCCTCGATGCGAGCGACTAACTCATTCACTCTCGGGTTGTACTTCATCGTGCAGGAGCCCAGCGGATACATTCCCATATCGATGGAATAATTCCACGTCGAAAGCCGCGTGAAGTGGCGGATGATCTCGATCTCGCTCAACTCGGGAAGTTCCGCGCTTTTCTCGCGATGCGCTGCGCCCAGCAGCGAAGCCGCATCGACAGCCGGCACATCGAGCGGGGGCAGCAGGTAAGCGCGCTTGCCCGGCGAAGACTTCTCGAAAAGCAAAGCCTCGTTCTGCGTCGGGTGGGGACGGACCTTCTTGTTTGTGTTTGGAATTAAAGCTTCAGATGCTGCCATTTTTACCTCACTGCAAGCTCTTTGAACCTATCCAGGCTGATTCCCACTGATTGAATCTTCTAGCTTCTTTGCGCGCATATAGCGCCTTTCCTGGAGATGCCAATACATCGCTCCCGAAAAGATTCCACTCACAAGCCAAAAGAAAGCAAAGGTAGAGAGAACAAAAGCATCCATCTGTTCGTGACCGACGAGAACATCCCAGCAGGTAACGAGGGCAAACGGTAAAACACCGGCTACCAGCCCTCCCCAAAGGAGAACGAAAAAAGCCGCCCCGCGCTTGTGTATCTTTTCCCAGCGCTGGTAGAACTTATGAAGGCTTTCTGGATCATCCCAATAGCTCATGTCAAAAATGGGCATTTCTCCGCCTTACGGTACTGCTGCCAATACTCTGGCGGCGCTGTCGATCTGTTCGCGAGTTACCATCTCGGTTGCGCACCAGAGCGTGCAATGGCGCAGTTCGGAATACCAGCGGCTCAAATCAATGCCGCCGACAATCTTGTTGTCCATAAGCCGCTGGCTCCATTGCGCCGGGGCTTCTTCGGTTTGCAAAACAAACTCATTGAAGCGCGGCGCGCCAGTAAACAGCAGCCTCGCTCCCGGTTGCGCGCTGAGCGTCTTGGCCGCGTAATCGGCATTTGCCAGGTTATGCTCGGCTAACTCGCGGATTCCTTCCTTGCCGTAGACGCTAAGGAAAATCGTCGCCATCAGCGCCACCAATGCTTGATTGGTGCAGATATTAGAAGTGGCTTTTTCGCGGCGAATGTGCTGCTCGCGCGTCGCCATGGTTAGCACAAAGCCGCGGTTCCCGTTGCTGTCGACGGTCTGGCCGACCAGCCTTCCCGGCATCTGCCGCACATACTCTTCCTTGGCCGCTATAACTCCGCAGAAAGGTCCTCCATAACTCAGAGCGACGCCGAAGGATTGCGCTTCCATGCTGACGATGTCCGCCTCAATCGGCGGGCGCACCACGCCCAGCGAAACCGCCTCGGCGATGGCGACAATCAGCAGCGCGCCCTTGGCGTGGGCGATCTTTGCGATGGCCGGAATGTCTTCGATTACGCCAAAGAAGTTGGGACTCTGCACAAGAACGGCTGCGGTCTCCTCTGTTACCGCTGCCGCTAGTGCGTCGAGATCGATGCGTCCAGTTTCGGGGTCATAACCAACCAAAGAGATAGGCAGGCCCTGGTGCTTCGAGTAAGTCGCCATCACCTCGCGGTACTCGGGATGGACACTGGCAGCGACCACCGTCTTATTCCTGCCGGTGATGCGAATGGCCATACGGGCCGCCTCGGCAGCGGCCGTGGAGCCGTCGTACATGCTGGCGTTGGCCACATCCATGCCGGTCAGCTCTGCGATCATGGTCTGAAACTCGAAGACGGCTTGCAGCGTGCCTTGGGAGATTTCTGCCTGATAGGGCGTATAACTCGTCAGAAACTCTCCGCGCTGGATGAGAGAGTCGATGACGACCGGCCGATAGTGGCGATAGGCCCCAGCGCCGAGAAAGCTCGCGTAATCGGTAGCGTTCTTCGCGCCTGCCGCTCGGAAGTAGTCGATGATTTCGCTCTCGGCGTGCTGGCGTGGCACATCAAGGTCGCGGTCGAGGCGGTGCTCGGCGGGAATGACGGCGAATAAGTCGTTAATAGACGCCGCGCCGATTTCGGCCAGCATCTTTTCGCGTTCGGCGGGAGACTTGGGAAGATACCGCATGGTTTACGCTCCAAAGAAGGAACTAGGAACTAGGAACTAGGAACTAGGGACTAGGGACTAGGAACGCTGCGACTTCATCAATGCGTTCAACATACGCCCTACCTCGCTGCACAATTCTTCTGTCGTTTGGAGCAGTTGCTCCGAGCCGAGCCCGAGTGCTTTTGAAATGACAATTTGCGTTTCTACTTCGGAATTGGAGCCGCGAGCGTTGCCCAGGAATTGAAGATATTCTCCCTTGGTTGAGCGGCCATACCCTTCCGCGATATTGCTCGCAACCGACACTGCCGCCCTGCGCAGTTGACTCGTGAGGCCAAATCGTTCCGAATCCGGGAATGAGGATGTCAGCTTATACACAGCCAGAGTCAATTGAATGGCTCGCTGCCAAACAGTGAGATTCCTGAACGATTCGCCCACAGTCTACTCCTTACGCGTTATTTTCTGGGCCTGTGTTCCTAGTCCCTAAGTTCCTAGTCCCTTTTTCGTTACGCTTCCGTCTCTTCCGCGATGAACGCCTCGTAGGCAGCGGCGTCGAGCAGGTCGTCGAGCTGCGCAGGATCAGTGACCTCGACCTTGATGATCCAGGTTTCATGGGGCTTCTCGTTGATCTTGTCGGGCGCGGAGGTCAGCTCCTCGTTGATGGCGCTGACCGTGCCGGTGACGGGCGAAAAGAGGTCGCTGACCGCCTTCACGCTTTCGACCGAGCCGAAAATCTCGTGGGCGGTAACCGTGTCGCCCACCTTGGGCATTTCCACGTAGACAATGTCGCCCAGGGAGTTTTGGGCGTAGTCGGTGATGCCGACCGAGGCGATGGAGCCCGTGAGCTCGATCCATTCGTGCTCGCGGGTATAGCGGAAGTTTGTGGGATAGGCCATGAAGGGTCCTCTCCTTCTTTCAGTGCGCGCCTGACAAGCGCGTGACAACAGAGTAGTGTACGGCGCGGGGGGATGGTTGAGAAAACAGGGAACAGAGGCCAGAGATCAGAGAACAGAGATCAGGGGTCAGAGACAGGTTCTCATTGGCCGAAGCCCGGATAAGGCGCTAGCGGAACAATGAACAGGATTTCCAGCATCCCGGCCTGATTGATGGGCAGGGAGTCGAGCGCGGCGCGGACTTCGGCTTCGTCAGCGGCTTCCCAGAGAATGGCGGCGCCCGGCACATCATGGCGCCTCCAGATTTGGCGCAGCAGGCCAGCGGAGTACAGCGCCTTGACGCGCTGTGTTTCGCGGGCCATCAGTTCAGGAGCGAAGGCTTCAGGTGGAAAAGCATCGACGCGGCGGCGGGAAAGCGAGAGAAACTGCATGAATCGATTGTAAAGGCAGAAGGCAGGGACTAGGGGTTAGGGGTTAGGGGTTAGGGGTTAGGGACTAGAGAAGAGGGAGATCAGCAGTCCAGTGAAGTAGCTTCCAAGCCATAGGCAAATATTCCTCCGTAATGCTCGCCCATTTTGAGATCAGGTGTCCTGCCGCGCCGTGTTTTCTGTTCCCTGTTCCCTGCCTCTCCCTATCTCTCAAAGAACCTTCCATGCCCGCCGTTGGCCCATGGATCGTAGTGGGCCGCAAAGTTGGCGCGGTTCTGGACGCTGGGGTGGCTATACTCCCAGAACTCAATGAAGGCATTGGGATTGGGATCTTCGAGCCAGGCTTCGCCCATGTGGTTGAAGGCGGAGACGCCGGTCTTCTGCGGATCGGCGACAAGACCGTGGATCGCCTCCTGGCCATAAACATCGGCCTCGTGTTCAAAGTGGCGACTGAAGGTGTTGCCCACCGGTTGCAGCACCAAGCTGGCGAGTGAGAGCGCGAGGAGCAGCACCAGGAAGCCCTGGCGGCTGGCAAGCAGCGCCGTTCCCTCCTGCGACCCCAGTTGCCAGCGAGCGCCGAAGCGGCGCGCCAGCCATCCAGCAAACCAGGCACAGGCCCAGAAGACAAAGAAGAGGCCGGCGGCCATGCCGCTGAGCATTTTCGGGATGTGGTTGAGAACATAATGGCCGCTCTCGTGGCCGAAGATGAAAAGAACTTCGTCGTCAGGCAGGCGGTCGGTGGCTGTGTCCCACATGACAAAGCGCTTGGTGGCGCCGATGCCGGTGACATAGGCGTTGAGGCCGTTACTCTTGGCGCTGGCCTTCATCAGGAACATGCGGTCTGGAGCGATGTGGGTTCCGGTGCGAGCGACAACGGTTTCCAGCTTCGCCACCAGGGCGGGATGACTTTTGGTGAGAGGTTCGAACTTGTTGAAGATGGGATCGAGCAGCGGCGCAGCGAAAACGGAAAGCACGATAAGAGGCAGCGAGACCAGCCAGATCCAAAGCCAATAGCGGCGCGGCGAGACGCGGACGATCCAGTTGAAGAGCAGCAGAACGGGAGTGCTCAACAGCAGCGAGAGGCCCAATCCCTTGCCCAGATCGCCCAGCCAGCTTCCCCAGCCCTGAACGCTGATGCCGTAATGGCGGCTGACCATGTGGCCTATCAAATCCAGCGGCAAGCTGGCCAGCGTGGTGACAAGAACAAAAACGGCGAAGAAGAGCAGCCCCTGCAGCCAGCGGCGGCCGAGCAACTGCTCAGACCATGCGGCCAGCCCGGCGGCCCAGCCCGTGGCCAGCAGCAGCCAGAGGACGGCCAAACCCCAGAGCGAGCCGGCAATGTCCAGAACGATGCGGATGCGGTTGAGGGTGATGGCCTTGGCCAGCTTGTCGGGCGGCAGCGAGTAAGCCTGTGCGCTGGCGGGCTGCGAGGCTGCCGATGAAGCGGTCGTCGAGGCCGGCGCGGGCTGGGAGGGTGCCGTCTGCGCGAGGCAAAGACTCGGAGTCAGGCTTGCAAAAAGAAAGGCGAGGCAAAGCATCGCCAGCGTTCGGCGCGCAAACATCATGGGCAGATTCCTTTTGAGTAGATTACTCTGAGAGAATCCAGCATGAAGAAGTTTTACGGGATTTTCAACCTATGAGAGAGATTCCTTTTGCCGCTGAGAGGCGGATCGCCCGCAACACAGCTATCTATGCATCATTTGTCGCTTTGGCGCTGGCATTGCCCGCGGCGGCTGGCGCGCAGCAGCAGGCTACCCCTGTGCTCCTGGATGCGATGACGACCGAATTGCATCGCGCTTTTACCTCGCTCGGCAAGCAGGGGGACGACAAGCAATTGCCGCCCTACTTCCTGAGTTACGCGGTGAGCGATGCCAGCATGGTGGACATCCGCGCGCAGTATGGTGCGCTGGTAAGCAGTTCTGCAAGCCACATACGCGAGGCCGACGTGCAGATACGAATCGGTGACGCCAGGCTGGATAACACGCACGGGCTCCATCGCAGCGCGGCAGTACACAGCATCCAACTGCCACTGAGTGACGACCGGGAGGCGCTGGCGCGTTCGTTATGGCTGGCGACAAACATGGGTTACGGCAATGCGCTGGACAACTACCTGCGGGTAAAGACCGAGGCCGAGGTGCGGGCCAGGGAAGAGGACAACTCGCCGGACTTCAGCCAGGAAGCGCCGCAGGTGCACATCGGCAAGCCCGCGCCGCCAGTCGTGGTGAATCGCGCGGCCTGGGAGTCTCGGGTGCGTGCGCTCTCGCGCATCTTCCGCGAGTATCCGGATGTCTATCAGAACATGGCGATGCTGACCGTGGAGAATGAGACCGACTACTTCGCCTCGTCAGAGGGTTCGCAGTTGGTTGCGCCGCACCTGCAAGCGCGAGTAGTCGTCTTTGCCACAACCCGCGCCGACGACGGAACGGATTTGTTCCGTGCGCGAACCTTCGAGGCTGAGACGGTGGAGGGCCTGCCCACGCAGGCGGAGATGGAAGCAGGTGTTCGCGAGCTGGGCGCAAGCCTGGAAGCGCTGCGCAAGGCTCCCTTGACCGAGCCCTTCAACGGTCCGGCAATCCTCTCCGGGCGCGCCGCGGCGGTTTTCTTCCACGAGGTGCTGGGCCACCGGCTTGAAGGCCAGCGCCAGCGCGGCGACGAGGAGGGCCAGACCTTTACCAAGGAAGTTGGCAAGGATGTGCTGCCGAGCTTCCTCTCCGTGGCCGACGATCCAACCCTGACCACCTTCGGCAAGACCTGGCTGAGCGGCAGCTACGAGTATGACGACGAAGGCCAGAAGGCGCGCCGCGTCGATCTGATTCAGGACGGCGTCTTGAAGACCTTTCTGATGTCGCGAATGCCCATTGCCAGCTTTGCGAACTCCAATGGCCACGGCCGCGCGCAGGCCGGCAAGGTGCCCACCGGACGGCAGGGCAACCTGATTGTGACCTCGACAAAGACAGTGCCGGAGACCGAATTGCGCCGGCAGTTGATCGACGAAGCGAAGAAGCAGGGCAAGCCGTACGGGCTTTATTTCGAGGACATTTCTTCGGGCTTCACGTTGACCCAGCGCAGTACGCCGCAGGCCTTTGAAGTGGTTCCGCTGGTGGTTTGGCGGGTGTATGCGGATGGGCGGCCGGACGAACTGGTCCGGGATGTGAGCATTGTGGGTACGCCGCTGGCGGCCATGAAGAGCATTCTGGCCACGGGCGACAAAAGCGATGTCTTCAACGGCGAGTGCGGCGCCGAGTCGGGCACGGTTCCGGTCAGCGCGGTGGCTCCGGCAATGCTGCTGAAAGCGTTGGAAACTCAGCGGCAGCCGAAGGGCGAGGCTCGGCCTCCGATCCTGCCCATTCCCGGAGAAAAACAGTAGTCAGGGAACAGGGATCAGGGATCAGGGACCAGAAATTAGGAATTAGAAATTAGGCTGGGTGCCCCATATCTGCCGCGTTCTTTGCGGCAGATGTGGGAAGCCACAAACCTCAATCAACCGGGCTTTGGCCCCTGAGTGAATCATTGATTGCCAATGGATCACGCTAACTTGCCAACTTGCTATCTCCGCGAAGCGGAGGCTAACTCGCTAAATCACACGAACACTCGAATAGCATCGATTCTGCTTTGAACTTTGGAGGCGCGATGAACCCGATTCATCCAATTGCTGTAACTGCTCTTCTTGTTGCCTGCCTGAGCGCGTTCGCGCAGACCGCACCCCAGCCCACCCGCGCCGCGGCGGAAAAGGACCCCGTTCTGAAAGCCATGCTCGAAGAGCTGGACCGCAGCACGAGCCACTTGCAGTTGCAGGGCTTCGAGAAGCCGTTCTTCATCCAGTACCGGATTGAAGACCTGGACGACTTCGCGGCCAGGTCGGCCTTTGGCGCCAGCGTTCATTCGCAACGCGCCCATCAGCGCATTGCGTTCATCACGGTGCGTGTGGGCGACAACAAAACCGACAGCTCCGGCGGCAGCGGCGACGGCTCTGTGCAACTGGCGGCTCTCGACGACGATCCCATTGCGGTGCGCTCGGCGCTGTGGCAGGGAACCGATCAGGCATACAAGAACGCCCTGAAAACCTATGCGCAGAAGCAGGCCGCGCTTAAGCAGGTGGAAACGCCGCCGCAGGCCGGCGACTTCAGCCGTGAAAAGCCGCTCGTCTCGCTGGCCGATCCGCTCCGCCTGAAGCTGGATGAGCAGGCCTGGACAGACCGCGTCGCCAGGGACAGCGGCCTCTACCGGACAGACGCTTCGGTGAAGGATGGTCAACACAACGTGCAATACTCCTTCGCGCAGTTTTACGCGCGTGTTACGACCACTTGGCTGGCAAACAGCGAAGGCGCCATCGTGCGCAAGTCGGAGGCCAGGTACGAGGAGGTTTTCGAGGTGGGCACGCAGGCGGTCGACGGCATGAGGCTCGACCGTTCCTATTCCTCGACTGGAAACTCGCTCAAGGATCTGGACTCGCCGCAGGTTTTCGATCAGCACGCCGTCGCGCTGATCGCCTCTCTCACTGACCTGCGCAAGGCGCCGCTCGTCGAAGAGGAGTATCACGGGCCTGTCCTGCTCAGTGCCGATGCGAGCACCGGGATCGTAGCCAGTCTGCTGGCTGGCGCGGTGACGGCCACGCGCCCCCGGCTGGGCACCGAGGCGCGCACCAATGGCCCCTTTGCCTCCAGCTATCATGCGCGTGTGCTGCCGGAGTTTCTGGATGTAGTGGACGATCCCGGCCTGAAGAGTTATGAGGGCAAGGGCTTGCTGGGCGCTTATGACGTGGACGACGAAGGCGTGCCGGCGCAGGCGGTGAAGCTGGTAAGCGCTGGCCGGCTGGAAAATTACCTCATCGGACGCGAGCCCGTGCGCGACTTTTCTCAGTCCAACGGCCACGGACGCGCCGGAGTGGCCGGAGCGCCCAGGCCGTCGATCGGCGTGCTTGAGCTGACTGCGAAAAACGGGCTGACGGACGAGGAACTCAACCGCAAGCTCCTTGACATGGCCAAAGATCGCGGCCTCAAGAGCGCGTATTACGTCGAGACGCTGGGTGGCAAGCTGTCGCCCCGGCTGCTTTATCGCGTCAGCCCGGAGGGCAAGCGCGAACTGGTGCGCGGAGCCGCTCTGTCCGATCTGGACCAGCGCGCGCTGCGTTCCAGCGTGGAAGCCGCGGGCAAGGACTTGTTTGTCCTGAACATCTCCAGCGACGTGCCTGCCACAGTGCTGGCTCCGGCCTTGCTCGTGGACGATGTCACCGTCAAGCGCGCCAACGAGAAAAACGACAAGCTGCCCTTCTACCCCCCGCCGGAATAGGGCGGCGCTGAAATCAGGATGCGCTACCAAGAAAGTTCTGCGGCGGTCGGTGGATTGGCGACTATCCGCTCCGAACTCGGAATTAGATGGTCGAATGGCTCGTTGAGCGCGTTGGGCTGTTACCGTCAACCCAGAATTCAGCGGAAGCTGATCGGCGGAGCCCATTCGGATACACTGGGATGGGGACTATATGTGCCTGGAAAAGCTGCTCAGAATTGTTACACCGGTTAATGAAGGTGAAGAAGGTTTCAGTTCATGGTCGGAACAATCTTCGTTCATGGAGCTACTCGCCGAACAACGTACAGGCAGGTCAATCATTTTATACAGCTCTAGCTTTAACCATGGCAGCCTCTTGCTCCACTCGATTTTAGTTCCAATCAACGACCTCGATGCGGTGAAGCCAGATGACATGATGGATTGGGACGATCCACGCGAGTCTTGGTCATGTGGACTCGCGTATGGTGGCGGGAAGCCTCCCCGTTTGGAGTACGACAGGCCCCTTTCGGGAATCCGCCCTAGTGCATATGAGGGTGGACTGAGGCTTGTCTATAGTCGGTCCTTTGATGGCCGGTCAGAGGACAAGCATTACTACGAGATCGCGCAATCTTTAACTCACGCTCATAACCTCAATTGGACCCCCGAACGGCGAGCTTGGTGTCGCTTTGATGGGAATGGAGATGTGGAAGATGTCATCAAGTGGACAGAGAAACCCGGTCGTGCCGGTTATGAAACTGCACGCTGCATTGCCATTGACAGAGAGGTCATGGAGATGCAGATGTCAGCAACTGGAACTGCGCTGGTCCAGATGTTCGATGTAACCAGCGTAGGTAATGGCTTCCATGGCTGGGACAAGGGAGAGGATCATTCCGTTGAAGATCAGGAGCTCAACCTGTACTTCCGTTCCCACCGTGAGGGTGCAAACGGAAGCTGGCTTCGCGGGATTCAGATCATCAGGCCGCGCTTAAGCTCGGAAGAATACGGGACATACTTATACGACAAATTCCGGCAACCCAAACAATACGAATCTTTCCTAACTGAAGATTGGAAGGACAAGCGGGTTACGGAGATAAATTGTGCGCCCAATGCGATGGCGTCCTGTTTTGAAGCCTCGCCACTACCTTTCCAGATATCGCCGGTATTTTTTAATGCGGCAGTACTCGACAAATACAAAGCTGATCCAGAAAAATATTCGCTTGAGCATCGTTCTATTTCGTGCAGGAACGCTTGGCATCTTCAAAGCTACGATGTGAACGACGCTGGACAGGTCCATACCTATATCTGTTATCTCGGAGATCTGCCACATTCGGAGCAGCTTTATTGGAAGTCGTTTAACGAAGAGCCAAAGAGCCCGATTTCAAGACGAGCCTTCACGACGGACTTCGAGGGGGAGTGGTATAAGGCTCCCGACCCACTACGAGACCTTCAAGCCATGCTGACCGAACTACATACGTCCGGCTTTAAATGGTTTACGCTGCGGGAGCCAAATCTTGTTAATCAGGTCACTATTGTCCAAGACAGGAAAATCGGTAGTAGGTCAGGTATAGAGGTAAGGCTGCGCCGTTCTGATAGGTTGGGTTTGTCTAGAACTCAGCGTCAGAGGAGGACGCAGCCTTGTCCACAGTATGC
>Ga0302275_10001894_pt1 | contig 22429 bp, 16 predicted proteins | sample III_Bog_N2_2_FD_200229 | JGI IMG/M metagenome (GOLD analysis project Ga0302275, IMG submission 200229) | Peat permafrost microbial communities from Stordalen Mire near Abisko, Sweden - III_Bog_N2_2 | ecosystem: Environmental > Terrestrial > Soil > Wetlands > Peat | place: Sweden: Abisko... | reverse complement strand
TGCCCACCGCCTCCCCGCGGGATGTTCGAAGAGGAAGAGTTGAGGAGAATCCTACGCATAATTCACCAATCCCCGAGGCCCGACGGTCGGGAGTTTAATCCGCGTAATCTGATTGTTGCCGTCAATGCACTGCAGCCCTTAGGAAAAGAGAAGGCTCTTGCCGCGTTGATGGAATACTACAGGGTGACTGATAATCGCGATGAAGCCCAAAGCGAATTCATAATATTGCGCGCCCTCTTTGATCTTCCGGAAAGGGGTTTTATGCCTCCCATGTTCATTGGGGCTCCGGCTCCCGACGAACCTAAAGATCCCAAGAAGATTCCCCGATTCCCGCTGGCTATCGTGGATGACGTGCCATTCATGCTTGTTGATGGCTATGCGCTCGCTGGAATGCCCCAGTCTCCTTTAGAGCACTTGACCTATTTCAGGGAGCATGGACAGCTGCGTGCGAAGAAGCTTTTTCCGTCCACCCATCTTTTGGATGTCTATGACAAGGTTTTAGCGATAGCAAACGGTCTATCAGAGCGGCCGATGCTTGGCGAACAGCGGATGCTTGCCGAACAACTATTATCCTTGATTGATACGGTATATCGGCCCTCCGGCATTGTCAGACACCAGCAACGTCTTGCCTTGGAGGATGCAGGATTTCAATCCGGCTGGAGCAAGAGGAGAAACGAAATTGAACATCTGAACATTAGATGGAGCGTAGACGAAATCAAATATGTGTTCGCGAAGGATGGCTCCGCGCTGCCCGATCGCGAGTTTAAGAACTACTTTCGCCAAGTTGTGAAGCTAAAGCCCTTTGGGCAGAGCGGTGAGGTCTCTATACAGAGGACGGATGATAACAACGCGCGATTCGACATTCAGATTGACACCCCAGTGAATTCCGAGATCGTCGTGCGCCTTATCACGTCATCCCCTGACCACCCCGAAACTCCTCAGGTTGCTATAGAGCTTAATGAAGCTCCAACGGGCAATTCTCAGCAAAGAACGGAACCCAGGGGTGACTTGAAAGTTGCAAATCCTTCGAATCCAGCGTTGGGATTGAGTCACGGCTCAGCATGGAGCAGCAGCGTAGGAAATGATTTCCGTGCCGGGGAGTGGCGTTCCTGCGGAGTGGAATTGAAGAAGGGGTACAGCGCGGTCCTTCAACTCCAAATTGGCAACAAAACGACTAATACTGCTCCCTGGGTACCTTAGAGCAGAGTTCGTGCACCCCACGCTATGCGGAATCACGCCCCACACCCCGCTGACCTTTTCTGTTGCCGCCCTGCATTTGTTACTGGCAGCATAAGCGCAAGTCGGAGCCCTGACGGGCGGCCCCGGTCTCGGGGTTCTGTTCTACCCACATTGAGGGTGCCCCCGGTCCCTTGCAATTGGTGACCGGGGGAGATTCAGAAAATCGACTGTGAAATATCATTCCTCGCAAAGTCGCCTGGCGTCCACGGACGGATGGCAAGCACCTCAATTGAAACCGCCGGCCCTTAAGTCAAGGCAAAGAAGTGTCCTTAAATCGGGTGCCGAAGGCGTCTGCCCCACCGCAGAGCCTGCCTTGAGCGAAGTCGAAAGGTGGTTGCAGATAATTACCCTCCGCCGGCGCACAATAGAAGTAGTCGGAAAAGACGGGGGTTTTTCTGTTCCCTGTTCCCGTTCCCTGATCTCTGATCTCTGTTTTCTTAATAGGTCCATTTTTCACTGTGAAGCTGTGGAGACCTATCTAAGCCACTCAAAATAAACAGCTTTTACCCACCTCGCTCACCGTAGCATAGAAACTGTGATTCTGTGCTACGGTGGAGTCAATCCTAAACGATTGAAAATAAGCATCTTCCTCAACACAGTCTCACAGTCCACAGTTTATGTGTTCCTGTGAATCCGTGGCGAGGAACCAGCGAATCAGAACGGCATCTTTGATCCGCCTTGATCACAACCCCTGGGCTGTCCCGTGAGAACCGGGATTCTGCTACACTGGTTGAGGCGTAATCAAGGGGCAAGAAGCGCCAGGCCGCGCCCCAACGATACGCTCCTGCAACCCAAGTTCGGGGAGTGGCTCAGCCTGGTAGAGCACCTGGTTCGGGACCAGGGGGTCGGAGGTTCAAATCCTCTCTCCCCGACCATTCTTTCTTCTTCCAAATCAGCCCGGCAATGGCATCAATATCGAACGGGGACTTCGGATCGTTGAATCCGGGGACCACGAGCCCGATGATTCCCACGTTCTTCACATTTGGTTCGGCCAGCGATCTTGGCTCTCCGACTGTGCGGATAGAGGGAGCTAGCGGACAGGCCGTTGCCGACGCAGGCACAGGAAACTGTTAGGCATACACCAAATACAACGTGGGCCAAACCTGCTCGCGGAGCGTGAGCTTCACACCCAGATCCGCTGGAATCCGCAATGGCGCGGTTGTTCTCTTGAACAGCAAGGGAGACGTGGTCGCATCAGGCAACCTTCAAGATTTTGGCGTGGGGCTAGAGATTAACCTCTTGCCTGCCATTCAGAGCGCGCTGCAATTCAGCGGCCTTTCGGCCTCGATCGGCCAAGTGGCGGCTGATGGAAGTGGCAACGTATAGTAAATCCATTGTGCCAAATTATTCGTCTAAACCTGTCCCGAACCCGAGTCTGGCTCTGATTGAATCGATTGTGCGGCGAGCGGTGCTGCTAGCGGCTCAGGAATGCGTCGGGCCGAGCGCGCCTCGGCCCTCGGCGAGCGGCGACCCACTTGAACTTTTCCATTCCCCCGCCGTGCTGGCGATCAAAAAAGAGATCGTGCGCATGGGCAGAAAGCTGTGGCAGCGGCAGTATGTCGACGGCAACGGGGGAAATATCTCGGCGCGCGTCTCAGAGGATTATGTGGTCTGCACCCCCACCTTGCTCAGCAAGGGCGACCTGCGGGTGGAGGATCTCGCGCTGGTCGATCTGGAGAACCGGCGCATCTGCGGGCAACGTTCTCATACCAGCGAGCTGCTGCTGCACCTGGAGATCTATAAGACCGTGCCGCAGGCCAAGGCGGTGATCCACTGCCATCCGCCGTATGCCACGGCCCATGCGGTTGCCGGAGTCGTTCCGATAGGCAACCTGGTCCCCGAGCAGGAGGTCTTTATCGGACCCGTGGCGTTCTCGCCCTATGAGACGCCGGGCACGCCGGAGTTTGCGCGTACCGTTCGCCCCCTGGCCAAGGACCACAACACCATCCTGCTGGCGAATCATGGTGTGGTCTGCTGGGCGGATACGGTAACCCACGCGGAGTGGTACGTCGAGATCATCGACACTTATTGCAAGACGATCATGATTGCCTCGCAACTGCGACCGGAGCTCAAGGAGATCTCTCCCGCCAAGATCGCCGACCTAGTGGCGATGAAGCAGAGACTTGGAATGAGCCTCCCGGACCCGCGAATTCCGAAAAACGTTCTGGAAAAGCCGGACAAGCCGGAAGCCGCCATCGACGCCTATATCGGCGCGGCCTCTCAAGCGCAATTTCCCTTGAGCGGCAGCCTGGACGAAGCTGGAATAGATCAACTGGTCAGTCGCCTTACGGAAGAGATTGCAGCTTTCCTCGAAAAGAAAAAATGACGCAGACGGCCAATTTCGTTGCCGCCGATCTAGGCGCATCCAGCGGGCGGATCATGCTCGGCCAGTGGGATGGCCGTGCGTTTTCCCTGCGGGAGTTGCATCGTTTTGCCAATGGCGGGGTGCGCGCGGGCGACGGCTACTACTGGGATATTCTGGGCATCTGGTCGCAGATCAAGGCGGGATTGACGAAGTACCATAGCCTTTGCCCGCTTCCACCGCAGGGCATTGCCGTGGATGCATGGGGCGTGGACTTCGGCTTGTTGGATGGCGCCGGACACCTGATCGGGAATCCCCGGCACTATCGCGATCCCAGAACCGCCGGCATCCCGCAACTTGCCTTCGAGGCCGTTCCCGAGCGGGAGTGGTTCAGCGAAACCGGCGTCCATACGATGCCGATCAACACATTGTTTCAGCTCTACAGCATGGTCCGCGCCCACGATCCGGCTCTGGTCACGGCCAAAACGCTGCTGACAATTCCCGACCTGTGCGCGTATTTCCTGTGTGGCGAAAAGACCGTCGAGTGGACCTTGGCGGCAACGACGCAGATGTACTCGCCGCGGCGGAACGACTGGGCGCGCGCGCTGCTGAGCGCTTTGGATCTGCCGGTTTCCATCCTGCCGGTCGTGACTCGGCCGGGCAATATACTGGCGCCGCTACGCGCGGACGTGGCGGAGGAATGCGGCTTCACGCAGGCGTTTCCGGCGATTGCCGTGGGCTCGCACGATACGGCGAGCGCAGTGGCGGCCATCCCGAACATGGACCACGAGAGCGTCTTCATATCCAGTGGCACATGGAGCCTGATGGGCGTCGAAGCGGCGGCGCCGGATGTCTCTGAAGAAGCGCTGCGGCTAGGCTTTACCAATGAAGGCGGCGCGGACGGAGCAGTGATGCTGCTCAAGAACATCACCGGGTTGTGGATCGTGCAGGAGTGTATGCGGCAGTGGGCGGGCGAAGGCCGCAATATCGCATGGTCCGAGTTGGCGTCGGCGGCAACAGCTGCAAAGGCATTTCAATACTTCATCGATCCCGATGCGTCCGTCTTTCAGGCGCAGTGCGATATGCCGCGCGCCATTCGTCAATACTGCGCGGCCAGCGGACAAGCGGCGCCGGAGACCGTGGGCGAGATTGCGCGCTGTGCATTTGAGAGCGTCAGCATGAAGTACCGCTCCGTTCTGGAGTCGCTGCGATTGCTCACTCGGCGCGGCCTTGGCACCATCCGCTTGGTTGGCGGCGGAGGCCTGAACGCTGTATTGTGCCAGATGACGGCGGATGCGTGTGGCTGCCGGGTGGTGAGCGGCCCGTCCGAGGCCTCGGCTCTGGGCAATGTGATGTTGCAGGCGGTGGCGACAGGGCACTTGGCCGATGTGCGCTCGGGACGCGCGGCCCTTGCGGAATCGGTGCAATGTTCTATCTTCGATCCCCATCCATCCGATCAATGGGACGAGGCGTTTGCGCGCTTCCAGCGGCTGGAAGCAAATTGAACTAAACGTGCCGCGGAGTAAATGAAGCGCGGAAGCCGGAAAGTGTGTGTGAAGGAGACAGCCCATGGCAGCATATGTTGTTCCTGAATTAGAAGCGCAGACTCCAGTGGCAGCCAAAGAAGTGCTGCTGATCGCCAGCGGTGACCTGCGCCTGTCGGCCAATCAGACTTGTTGGCTCGCGCAATCGCAGATGGAAGCGAAGTTGACTGAAGCTTTCAAAGCGGAAGGTTTCACCTTGCGCCGCGCGCATGCCTACGATCCGAAGCTACAGCACGGCTTCATTTATAACCAGCGCATGGGCATGGATGTCTTCACGCACATTCCAGCCGATGCGCCCATTGTGGTAGCCGAAGCGGTGTGGCAATACAGCAATCATGTTCTCGCCGGCCTGATGAGCCATCGCGGACCGATCCTCACCGTGGCCAATTGGTCGGGCCAGTGGCCGGGCCTGGTGGGCATGTTGAACCTCAACGGCTGCCTCTACAAGGCGGGCGTCAAGTTCAGCACGCTGTGGAGCAAGGACTTCGACGACGAGCCGTTCCGCGCCGGCCTGCGGCAATGGCTCAGGGATCATCGCGTCGATCACGACCAGAGCCATGTGCATGATTGCATCGTGGCGGCTCTGCCGGCGGCAGAGCGGGAGCTCGGGCGTTCACTGGCCAAAGTTCTCCAGGCGCGCAAGGCAATCATGGGAATCTTCGACGAAGGCTGCATGGGCATGTACAACGCCATCATCGAGGACTACCTGCTGAATCCGCTGGGAGTCTACAAGGAGCGGCTCAGCCAATCCGCGCTGATCGCCGCCATGCGCGAAGTCTCCGACCCCGAAGCGCAAAAAATTCGCTCGTGGCTCGATGCGCGCGGACTCGCCTTCAAGACCGGTCCAAATGAAGAGACCGACCTGACCGACGCGCAGATTCTCTTGCAGTGCAAGATGTATATCGCGGCCATGCGCATTGCCGACACCTTCGGCTGCGATGCGATCGGCATTCAATACCAGCAGGGTTTGAAAGACATGGCGCCGGCCTCCGACCTTGTTGAGGGCTTGCTCAATAATGTCGAACGCCCGCCCGTCTTCTCGCAGGACGGCAGGGAACTCTATGCGGGGCAGCCCCTGCCGCACTTCAATGAAGTAGACGAATGCGTCGGGCTCGATTCGATCGTCACCAATCGCGTGTGGAATGCAATGCAACTCGATCCCGCGACCACCCTGCACGATGTTCGCTGGGGCGAGCACTACAAGGGCCAGGGCATCGACGGCTTCGTCTGGGTCTTTCAGATATCGGGCGCAGTGCCGGCCTCGCATATTCTCGGCGGATACGCCAAGGCGGTCAGCGAACGCCAGCCCGTGATGTATTTCCGTCTGGGCGGCGGCACATTGAAAGGCGTTTGCAAGCCGGGCCCCGTGGTTTGGAGCCGCGTATTTGTTGAGGACGGCAAGGTGCACGTCGACATTGGCCGCGCCACCGCGATCGAACTGCCGGAGGCAGAGACGGAGCGGCGCTGGCAGGCGACGACCTCGCAGTGGCCCATCATGCACGTGCTGCTTGAGGGCGTCACGCAGGATCAATTCATGGCGCGGCATCACGCCAACCACGTGAACGTGGCCTATGCGCCCACCGCCGAGATTGCCGACCGGGCGCTGGCGGCGAAGACCGCGATGTTTGCCGAGCTAGGCGTCCACGTACATCTCTGCGGCATCTGAAACAGGCTGTACAGGCACCGGAAGAACTTAATACAGGAGCACAAGAAGTGTCAGACAACCGGGTCATACAGGCTGCGGAAAAACTCGATGCGGAGGGAGGCGGGGGCTTCAACCCCCGCATAAAGCCAACAGAATCGACGTGGGCTTCAGCCCCGGAAGGATGCTTTTCGCCATTCTCACCTGAATCCCCGAGTTTTTCCGCAGCCTCTATTGCCCCACTGCGCTGAACGCAGGCAGCGCAGGAACTCATTCAGGAGCACAAGAAGTGTCAGGGCACGACTTTAGTCGTGCCGTAAGTCGCAAAATCAACGCGGGCTTTAGCCCCTGAGGTATGTTTTTTTGGGATCTTGTTTGATAACAGGCCTTTTTCCGTAGCCTGCGCATGCAAAGGAGGTTTCTTGTGAGCGCCACGACTCAAACAACGGCGACGATCCGGCAATACAAAATGCTGATCGACGGTGAATTTGCCGGCAGCGAAACCATGCTTCCGGTAACCAACCCCGCAACGGAAGAGGTGATCTCCGAGGTGCCGGCCGCAACACCGGAACAGGTAAACGCTGCCGTCCTGGCGGCCGAACGTGCGCAGGCAGAGTGGGCGCGGCTGCCTGCAATTCGGCGTGCGCAATATCTGCGCGAAATCGCCGCGGCTATCCGCGTGAAGAAGGATCTTCTTGCGCACACCATTGTCGAGGAGCAGGGCAAGATCTTGCCTCTCGCCGAGATCGAGGTCGACTTTTCCGCAGATTATCTCGATTACATGGCCGAGTTTGCCCGCCGCTACGAAGGCGAGATTATCCAAAGCGACCGTCCGGGCGAAAACATTCTGCTCTTCAAGGCCCCCATCGGCGTGGTCGCCGGCATTCTGCCCTGGAACTTTCCGTTTTTTCTTATTGTCCGTAAGTTGGCTCCCGCGCTCGTCACCGGCAACACGATCGTCATCAAGCCGAGTGGCGAGACGCCCAACAACGCCTGCGAATTCGCAAAGATCGTGGCCGACTCGTCGCTGCCCAAGGGCGTCTTCAACCTGGTGACCGGCAAGGGTTCAGTGGTTGGCACGGCGCTCGCCGGCCATCCTCGCGTCGGCATGATCAGCCTCACCGGAAGCGTGGACGCCGGCACGGCTGTGATGCGCGCGGCGGCGCCCAATATCACCAAAGTCTCTCTGGAACTGGGCGGCAAAGCGCCGGCGATCGTGATGCCCGATGCCGATCTCGACCTGGCGGTGAAGGCGATTCGCGACTCGCGCATCATCAACACCGGCCAGGTATGCAACTGCGCGGAGCGCGTCTATGTGCATGAGTCCATCGCCAATGAGTTCACGGCGCGCATGACCGATGCCATGCGGAAGACGGTCGCAGGCGACCCCTTTGCGGCAGGTGTTGAAATGGGGCCGCTGGTCAGCCAGGCGCAACTGCGCAACGTCGAGGCCGCAGTCGAGCTGGCCGTAAAAAACGGCGCCCAGGTTACAGTGGGCGGCCATCGCGATGACCGCGGGCGCGGCTACTACTACCAGCCCACGGTGCTCACCCGTTGCCGGCAGGGGATGGATATTATGCGTCAGGAGATCTTCGGGCCGGTGCTTCCGATTGCCACCTTCAACGATCTCGATGAAGCCATCGACATGGCCAACGATTGCGAGTACGGCCTCACGTCCTCGATCTTTACCCGCAGCCTTGACGCGGCCATGCGCGCTGCCAACGAGTTGAAGTTCGGCGAAACCTACGTCAACCGCGAGCACTTCGAGGCCATGCAAGGCTTCCACGCCGGATGGCGCAAGTCCGGCATTGGCGGCGCGGACGGTCGTCATGGGCTGGAGGAGTTCCTGCAAACCCACGTGGTCTACATGAATCACAACAGAAATGCAAAATGACGCATTTGTCGTGCTTCTATTTGGAGGAAAATGTTAACTCCCGCACCTGACACGCAGAAGCAAGCGGGGAATGGATCGCGCCTCGTTCCGATTGGAATGGGTCTGCCCTTCGTTCTGGTTACGTCGTTGTTTTTTCTTTGGGCCTTGCCCAACAACCTGAACGATGTGCTGATGCCTCAATTCATGAAATCGTTTGGCATCTCCCGCGCTCAAGTGAGTCTAGTGCAGGTCGCGTTCTACCTAGGCTACTTTGTGTTGGCCACGCCGGCTGCGCTGCTGATGCGCAAATACGGCTACAAATCGGGTTTCCTCGTGGGTTTGTGCCTATTGGCCAGCGGGGCACTGCTCTTCTGGCCCGCGGCCATAGTAGCACGCTTTTCATTCTTTCTGTTTGCCCAGTTTGTCATTGCCAGCGGACTCGCCTTTCTAGAAACCGCCGCAAACCCCTTCATCGCGCAACTGGGAGACGGTGCTGGGGGTGCGAGGCGTCTCAATTTCTCTCAGGCATTCAATCCTATTGGATCGATCGTTGCCGGCCTGGTGGGGACTGTGTTCATCTTTTCAGGAGTGGAATTGAACGACCAGCAGATTGTGGCAATGCAGTCTGCGCACACTTATGAGGCATACCTTCGCCACGAGACGCTGCGCGTGGTGGATCCATATCTGGTTCTGGGCGCCGTCGCGTTTCTTTTCGCTTTCCTGATTTGGCGAACGAAATTTCCCACAGTTGCCGGCGAGGAGAACACGGCAGAGGGCAACCACGGCCATTACCGCGACCTGCTTCGCTATCCGCACTTTCTCCTCGCCATTCTGGCGCAATTCTTTTATGTGGGCGCGCAGGTCGGCACATGGAGTTACTTCATCCAATACGTACAGGACTCGACCCATCAACCTGAAAAGGTTGCGGGGTACTTTCTCACCGGGACGCTGGCCGCCTTCGGAGTGGGTCGCTTCTCCTCTTCCGCGCTGATGAAGTATGTGACGCCTGGCCGGCTGATGGGAGTCTACAGCGTGATCAACATCGCGCTGGTCGCCGCGGGCATTCTGTATCCGGGATGGTTAGGGTTGTGGGCGATATTTGCAACCAGTTTCTTCATGTCTGTGATGTACCCGACGATCTTCGCGCTGGGGATCGAGGGATTGGGAGAGAATACCAAGATCGGCGGATCGCTCATCGTAATGGCAATCGTCGGCGGCGCGGTGCTCACACCGGCCATGGGGCTGCTGTCGCAGTATACGCACAGCATCGCCCAGGCATACTCGATTCCGCTGGTCTGCTATTTCTTTGTCGCGTTCTATGCCTTCATCGGGTGCAAAATAGGGCAAAGGGGCGACGCGAGCCTCACTGCGGTGAAGATTTGACGGAGCCCGCAGCTTATACGCAATGGAAGTTGACCTTCGCACAGAATATTCCCCGCGCCCTGTGATTTCATGCGACCAAGATGGAGTGCGATAACACAGATTCGATCATGCGCGCATCCATTCATATCCCTTACCATGACGACACGCTCTTCCCCGAGACAGCCCGGGCGGTAGTGCGGCTGCTGGAGTGACGCGAGTCTTCGTTGTGCCCTCTGCTACGACGACCATTGGATCAGGGGTTGCGGCCCAGGTTTTGCGCAACGCCAGCAGTGATCCGGCCCGTAATCATAAAGATTGCGAGCCCCACCCTTTCTCCAGAACGAAGGCGAAAGGGAACCCGTGATATGGAGCGAGACTAGTTCGCTTCAAAGACGGCGGAGCAACCTGCGACAAGCTCCGGGAGGATTGCACCAATGCCCCTTCTTCGCTCGTTTCTGATCGCGCTCTTCCGCAACCGGCCTCTGCGCCGATTTGGCGAACGATCCGGGCTGGGCGTACGGCTGAGCTCGCGGTTTGTGGCTGGAATTGAGATTGACGACGCCCTGCGCGGCGCGATTGGAATCGTGATTCAGGCTTATCTTTACCACTCGCAGCCGGACATCGAGCAGTTACTGGCAGGCGGCATTCGCGTGCGGCTATACAAGGGCGCCTACAAGGAACCGGTGGAGGTCGCGTTTCCGCGCAAAGCGGATGTGGATGCGAATTGTGTGCGCCTGAGTTGCCTGCTGCTCGACCGCGGGATCTATCACGGCCTGGCCACGCACGATGAGGCCATGATCGCAGCGGTCAAATCCTACGTCAGCCAGCACCGAATCGACCGCAGCCGATTTGACTTTCAGATGCTCTTCGGCGTGCGCCGCGACTTGCAGCGAAAGCTGGTGGGCGAAGGATTCAACGTGCGCGTATATCTTCCCTTCGGCGGCGATTGGTACACTTACTTCCTGCGCAGGCTGGCTGAGCGGCCGACGAACGTGCTGTTTTTTGGCCAGAAACATTCTCCGCTCCTCGGAAGATTCGCAGCGCATTCATGAGGGCACAGCTCTGCAGTTCGCGGAAACAAGGGGCTGCTTATGAAACCCGGAAATACATTCCTCAGGGGCTAAAGCCCTTCGTTTCTTTGGCCCTATTCGGCACGACTGAAGTCGTGCCCTGATACAGGGCCGGTGTCTGAAACACGCGCTAGTGCGGCTGCGTCACACCGACTCCACGGCATTGATTTTTTTGGCGACTTCGAAGGCCAGGGGTTCAACGGCGGAGTGGAAGAGCCTGCGCTCCCGCGTGGGCAACTCATCCAGCAGATCGGAAAAGGACGTGACCTCGCAGCCGGGAAATGCAGCGAAGCCGGCCGTGTCGGCCATGCGGCAGCTTACGTTAATAAGATCGGCCATCTCCCATGTGCCATCTGTCTCACGCGGCGCATGATGGTCGCCGACGATGGCTTCAAACTCCGAAGGCAGTTTCCAGTCCACGATCAGTTGCCGGCCGGCCTCGCAATGATCCCAGCCAAAGAGCTCCCGCTCGGCCTTGAGGATGCTTGCGGGAGGACCGCTATGAGCCCCCAGCGGCAGGCTGTACTCCCTGGGCCGGATCACCGCCAGCGCCAATCGCCCAATATCGTGGATAACTCCCGAGGTGTAGGCAACGTCCCTGTTCATGAAGCCTACGGAGGCCAGTTGATCGGCGATCAGAGCGCAGGCCAGATTGTGGCGCCAGATCGTTCGCATGGCGGGCTGATTCAGCGCTTTGCCCATGTACCCGCGCACGCCCACGGTCAGGCACAGCCCTTGCAGGTTGTTCGCGCCCATCACGGCGATGGCCTGCAAGACACTGCTTGCGGGAAAGCGCGGCGCGTACAAGAGCGAATTGGCGATGGTAAGAACTTCGCTGGCAAAGGCCGGATCAGCCGAGATCAACTCGCTCAACTGTTGCAGTTGCACGTTCTCGTTGTTGGCCAGTTGCAGCACCCGGAGAGCGACTTGAGGGAAGGGCGGAAGACGGAGATGAGCCCAGGATGGAGCGATTGTCTCGTCCCTTCGCCTCTCGCTTTGCAACATCGGAGTCTCCCTTCGCAAAGACAATCCGCCCAGCTCGGCGAATATCCGGCCGACGCAGCGTACCGGCCGAGCAAGGCATCGCACTACTGGAGAGGCTTGCTGATTGTCTTTTCGGCACGCGGAGGGATTCCTTCACAGGGCCATCGATGAATGAGTGAGATCTAATGATCGAAACGGTTATGGATCAAAGAACAGTAGTCTTGCGGGAAGGTTGCGAGAGTTGAGAGGCCCTTTGCCCCGAGCGCGCGAGCCGCGGAACCACGATCAAGGTGATCGCAAACAGGAAGATGGCAGCGGCGATCAACTCCAGGTGACCAAGACGCAGGTCTTCAAAGAGCAGCTTGAAGGCGACAATTCCCAGCGTGGCGTAGGCCATCTGCGTCAACTCGGCGCGGCGCCAGCGAGATCCGCCAAAGGCAAGCGCGAGGGACAGTGCGCAGAGGATGAGCGTGCGAATGAAGGCGATGTGATGGGCCTCGGGGGTCAAGTATTGAGTGATGAGCCACAATGCGCCCTCGACCAGCAGGGCCGCCAGCGCGAAGGCCGCCAAAGCCGCCGGGATCAGATGAAGAAGCTGCTGTTTCCAATTCTCTTGAGAGCTATGTTTCCCCTCTGCATAGCAAACCAGCGCGCAGGCTGAAGCAATGAAAACGCTCGCGCTGAGCCTTGCGGACAGGGTTCCAGCCAAAGCGTCAAAGGCGTATTTGAGCAGCCCCGATACAACCGCTGCTGACCCGAGAAAGACCAGGCCATGAAATCTGAGCGCCGGGCGGGATCCTAAAACGGTGGCGGCAATCGCGGCCATGCTCAGGCATGCTGCCGACCAGAACGGCGGCAGGCACAACACGCTTCCAGCAACAAGCAAGCTCGCGGCCCAGGTGGCAAAGACGTGGTAGTTGCGGCCTTCGGCGGCTTTGTCGAAGAGGGCAAAGACTGCCGTGTAACACGCGATCGAAAATAGCAGGCACACTGCTCCCAACGCGATTGCGCCGTTGCGCGGCTCAAAGTAGAGTACGCTCGATGCGGCAAGCAGAAACGCGATCATGGTCTGGCTGGCTTCAAAGACGGAGACCTTTTGGCCGAGCACTGTAGTACGGAGGCCGGCACTCGCTGCATAGATCAGGAACAAGATGCAGCCGGGCAGAAGCAGGCCTGCCGTTCCGATGGCCGGATAATCCGTGCGAGTGCTCTCTGGGCTGGAGTAGATGAAGATCAGCGCCCATCCTGCCAGATCGGCGGCCGCGGCGACGAGAGGACGGACACTCCGCTCATGGCCGCGCCCGGCCGCGACCTCGCAGAGGAGAGCCATCAAGAGGATTGCAGCGATGAAGGGCGCCAGTTCATGCGTGGCGATCGAGAGGGCAAGGGCCGATCCTGCCGCGGCAATATAGGCGACCCAGAAGACCGGCGTCCGATTCCGCTTCCATCCGAGCGCGGTGGCAGCAATCACGAAGGCGCAGAGGATTCCAGCCGTGGCCGGGGCGGCCAAGACCTTGAAGTGCAGGGTAAGTTCCCAGAGCATGGGAGCAAGAATCAGAGCCGACGTGCCGGCGTAGACGGTGCTCGAAAGCCATGCTTCAACCGGAACACGCACCGCAGCCACCAGCCACAGGAGTGCGTAGAGGATGGCGACGGCGGCAATCGCCGGACGGGATTGCAAACTGGATTCGGCGACGGCGCGCAGCAGATAAGCGCCGGCAATGCCCAGCAAGGCCTTGCCCACCACGGAGAAGACGCCGCCGGTCTGTGTAGAGGAGAACCCTTCGGCGGCCGTGGCTGCCTGCGGCGCGAATGGCACATGCGCGGCTGGCGCGCTCAGCAATGCAGCGGAAGGACGGTCGCGGGCCTCAAGGGCTACAAGGCGCTGCTCCAGGGCTTCCACCCGTGCTGTGAGCCGTTCGAGTGCGTCGGGATACTCGTCCATACGCTCCACCCGATGGGAAGAAGCACCGCCGATCTTCAGTCCCCGATAGCGGTTGCCATTGCGTTTTTCTTTGGCCACGGCGGCAGCAGCTTCACCAGCACCCACAAGAACACCAGCGGCAGCAGGGTCAAAGCAACCGCCATCAGCAGGCCCTCGCGTGTGACCAGGCTCATCTTGTAGGTGGTGTAGCCGAGAAAACTCTTGGAGAACAACTGTCCGCCGATCACCACATTCCAGCGCATGGCGAAGATGCCGATCAGGGCCAGGCTTCCGGAGATCACGTAGATACGCTTGCGAACCATCTCTGGAAACTTCACCACCTGCGTCAGAAACAGCAGAATCAACGGCGTGATCGTGCCTAGGCAGATCTGGATCACGATATGCGAGAAGTAGAGCTTGGTGTGCACCATGAAGTTCAGGCTGCGGAAGGATTCGTCGGCCTCATAGACCCTGTGAATCAGGTCGAGCGATTCCAGGCTGAAGTCGATGATGAAGATATAGAACATGTACATCGCGATGGAGTCCACGCAGGGCATGTCGATCTTTTCTCCGCGCATCTTTGTCATTGCCATGTAGAGCAGCATGACTCCCGCAATGCCCGAGACCATGGCCGAGAAGATGAAGACCACCGGCATCAGCGGCGACGACCACCAGGGGTTGGCCTTGATGGAGCCGAAGATGAATCCCACGTAGCCATGCAGCAGGAAGGCGGAGGGAATGCCGATGAGTGTGACGATCCATCCGACGCGTTCGTCGATGGCCAGCGAACGCTCGCTGATGTTGTTCGATCCGAGAGTCATCACCCGGTAGACAAAGCGAAGCAGGCCTTTGCTGGACTGCGAGAGCAAAACAATGTCGCGCCGGTAGTCGAGCCAGATCTCCAAGACCAGCACGGCCATCAGGTACCACAGATACACATAGCCGAACATGGCCATGGCCGAGGTGCTATGCGGAGTGAAGTACATCTCCGGGGAGCGCTCCGGGTGGCCGAGGTGCAACTGCAGCGGCAGGGGCGCCACCAACAGGAACGACAGGGCCGTCAGCAGCGCCAGCCTGTAGGTGGGCTTGACCGCCTCCACGCGGAAGACACGCTCGAGCGACGCCAGAATGAATGCGCCGGCCACCAGTCCCGTGATGAACGGGTACAAGACGATCAGCACGCTCCACTGGAGGCCGACTTCGTTCGGATACATGAAGCCTTCAACACCATTCATAATTCCCTCATTCAGCTAACAGCCTTTCGCTTTTAGCCTTTAGCTATTAGCTTTCAGCTCTTGCTTGCGGCCGTTCCAAAGATGACCTGATAAATCTGAGCTGCAATCCCGCAGGGGCTAAAGCCCATTGTTCTTCTGGCCTTCTTGCGGCACGACTAAAGTCGTGCCCTGACACAAAGCGAGTGATTGAAACATGCTCTACGGAACCTTGATAACTCAACTCCTCCGAGAGCCAGCTAGAAGTTAATAGCTAAAAGCTAATAGCTAATGGCTAACAGCTGTTCTTACCGCACCGAGCCGTCCAGGTCGTTGTAGTAGAGCTTTGCGCCGGTGGCCATCTGGGGCTTCAGAACCTGCACGTTGTGCGTTTTCAGGAACTCGTGGATCGGGTCTTTTGGATCTTTCAGGTCAGCCAGTTGGCGCGCCCCAGTGGGGCAGGCCTCGCAGCAGGCGGTGGTGAGTCCCTGAGTGATCCGGTGGTAGCAGAGCGTGCACTTATCCGCGACCTTCTTCACGGGATGAATGTAGCGGCAGCCATAGGGGCAGGCCTGAACGCAATACGCGCAGCCCAGGCAATATTTCTGATCCACCAGCACCACGCCGTCCGGCGCTATGAAGGTCGCGCCCACGGGGCAGACCTGCGTGCATGGAGAATCCGCGCAGTGGTTGCACATCTTGGGAACGAAGAAGTATTTGCCTTCCGTGTCGGTGGCAACCGGGAAGCCTTCCTTGCCGCCATCGGGCGAGATGACTTCAGGCCTGGTCATATCCTCGTCGGAGACGTGATAGCGCTCCACCCAGGTGCGGAAGTTGCCGTCCGGCACGTCGTTCTCGGTCTGGCAGGCGCGCACGCAGTTGCCGCAGCCGATGCACTTGGAGATGTCGATCAGCATGCCCCACCAGTGATCGGTCATCTTGTAGTTGGGTGACTCTTCCGGGGTACCGGCCAGCACGGCCTTCCAGGCCACCGCCGCGGCCGGCAAGAGAATCAGGATTTGACGCCGGGTGATCTTCATTTCGCACCTCCCGCGGTCTTGGTCGATGCAGTCTGGCTCGACGCGTCCATTGCTGGGCTGTGCGGATCGTGGCAGGACTGGCAGGGCACGCCGTTCGAGTGGTCTGCCGGCACAACCTGCGGAAAGCCCTTGGGCTTGGCGGTGCTTGCCGTGTGGCATCGTGCGCAGAGTACGGCCGTGTCGGGCAACTCCGGTGTCACCGACGTTGGATCGTCGGCATGACGGAGAAGCGGCCTTTCGGGGGGAAGGCTTAGACCGGCCATGACGAGCAGGCGCTGGTAGAGGTTCGCCGGATGCACCTCAGGAGCGGGCAATTGCTTGACCAGCGCTCCGTGGCAAGCCTCGCAGTTTACGTTTGCGTGCTTGCCGCTCTTCTTCTTGTCCTGCACGTCCGCATGACAGGCTTCGCATGTGTCGTGGCCGGCAAACTTGGCGGGGTGCGCCGCGATTTCTCCCATGGCGGCTCCGCGGTAGTGTCCATATTGTCCAAAGCTTTTGGGGACGACGAAGTGTCGCACCACCAGAAACACCAGGAAGGCGAGCACGAAGAGTCCCGCAAATCGAAAAAGATGCCCAGCATCCTTGAAGACATTCATCAACCCCCTACCTCCAAAACGCCGATCCAAGAGGTTCCGCGAATCTACGCCAATGTGATTGAGAACATTACTCGTACACCTGACAGTAAATGCGCCTGTCTCATAGCTGTATGTGAGCCAAATCACACCACGACAGATCGCGGGCCGTTCATCGGGTGAGTGCATTCCGTCGTTTCGGCGGTAGGGGCGTTTCGGTTTCACGTTGAGGCGCAAGGCGATACGATGATCTTGGGAGCGCAAGATGCCAAGAATTCTCGATGGGGTGGCGATTGCCGCGGCAATCAAGCAGGATGTTGCCGAAGAGTTGAAGAAGCTGGCCGCCCAAGGAGTCCGTCCCGGATTGGCGGTAGTGCTGGTGGGCCACGTGGCCGCCTCGGAGATCTATGTCCGCGACAAGGCGCAGGCGTGCGCGGAACTGGGCATCTACAGCGAGGTGATCACGCCGCCGGAGAGCATCACCACCGAGGAGATGCTCGCGATGCTGGCCGACCTGAACGCGCGCGACGAGATCGATGGCATTCTGGTGCAGTTGCCGCTACCCGCGCACGTGGATACCAAGACGCTGCTCGACGCCGTCATTCCGGCGAAGGACGTGGACGGCTTTCACCCGGTGAACTCCGGCCGCCTGCTTGCCGGGCGCTCCGCGCTTGCCCCTTGCACCCCCGCCGGCATCATTGAAATTCTCAAGCGCAGCGGCATTCCCATCGCAGGCCAGCACGCGGTGGTGGTGGGACGCAGCGACATTGTGGGCAAGCCCGCGGCGATGCTGCTGCTCCACCAAAATGCCACCGTGACCATTTGCCACTCCAAAACGCGAGACCTCGGAGAGATCACGCGGCAGGCCGACATCCTGGTGGCCGCCATCGGGCGCGCGGGATTTATTACTCCTGAGATGGTCAAGCCCGGCGCGACGATCATCGATGTGGGCATGAATCGCATCACCGACCGCGCGGAGTTTGACCGCCTCTTTGCCGGTAACGCCAAGCGCGAAGCCACCTTTGCCAAGCGAGGTTCGACGCTGGTGGGCGACATGCACCCCGAGGCCTTCGAGCTGGCTGGAGCGTACACGCCTGTTCCAGGCGGCGTCGGCAAGCTAACGATTGCCATGCTGATGGCTAATACCGTTCGAGCCGCCAAAATGCGGAGGGGACTCTAGATGCTTCGCGTTGGCCTCACTGGCGGGCTGGGCAGCGGCAAGAGCACCGTTGCGGAGATGCTGCGCGCGCTGGGCGCCGAAGTCATCGAGGCCGACGAACTGGGCCGGGCGCTGATGGAGCCGGGACAGCCGGTTTTTTCTCAGATTGTCCGCGTCTTTGGCTCGCAGGTCGTGGGTCCCGACGGCCGTCTGAACCGCGCGCGGCTGGCCGATCTGGCCTTTCAAGGCGGGCGGGTGAGTGATTTGAACGCGATTGTGCATCCGGCGGTGATTACTGCGCAACGGCGCTGGATGGACCAGGTCTTTGCCCGCAATCCCGCAGCCGTGGCCGTCCTCGAATCGGCGCTTATCTTCGAAGCGGAGCGCGATGCCCGCTCCCGCGGTGAGCTGGAGACGGTACTCGCCGATTGGAGGCGGCGCATCGACAGGATAGTAGTGGTCACAGCCCCCGATGAGCTCAAGATTGCGCGCTATGCCGCCCGTGTCAGCCCAACAGGGGCTGGCCGCGAGACCGGGGTCCCCGGCGACAGGTCTCCGTCGCTGGGGTGGGAGGCCGCCGAGGCCGATGCCCGCCGCCGGCTGACGCATCAGATTCCCGACGCGGTGAAAGTCGCACGAGCAGACTATGTTATTGACAATGCGGGAGATATTCTGTCATTGCGCGCCCATGTGGAGAAACTGTGGCAGCGTTTGAATGCCGAAAGCAACAAATCTCTGCAAGATAAGTCTTTAGAATAGTGGTCAGTGGACAGTGATCAGGGGTCAGTGGCCCGCGATAGCTGGCTGTGGCGCGCTCCCATATCTCTGCATGCAAAGAACGCGCGCGTAGAGATGGGGCACCCGTTTTTGTCTGTTGTTGACTGTTCTCTGAAGAGGTTCACAAGCTATGAAACTGCGCCAGTTGCTTCTGGTTGTTCTGATCGTGGGCGGGTTCTGGTACCTCACCACGCATCTTCCTTCGGGTTGGGGCCATCTGCCGGCGCTGCACACCGGCGCCGCCGGCTCCGGTTCTGTCCCCGCACTCCAACTCACCGAGGCCGAGGCCGCGCCTGCCTACGATGCCGAGGAACAGAACAACATCGCCATTTACCGACGGGTGTTGCCTTCGGTGGTGAACATCACATCGAAGTCCCTGGTCTACAACTTCTTCTTTGAGCCGGTGCCGCAGCAGGGCCAGGGCTCGGGGTTCATTCTAGACAAGGGCGGCCACGTACTCACCAACTTCCACGTCGTTGAGAACGCCAACCGCGGCATCAAGGTGCAGTTGAGCAACAAACGCATCTACGACGCCAAGGTTGTGGGCACAGACAAGGTGCATGACCTGGCGCTGTTGCAGATCCAGGCGCCCAACCTCGAGCCGGTTACGCTGGCTGACTCCCGCGATCTGGCCGTGGGGCAGAAGGTGTACGCCATCGGCAATCCCTTCGGCTTCAATGGCACCATGACGCGCGGCATCATCAGTTCCATCCGCACCATTGGAGCCGCCGAAGGCTCGCCCATCGAGGACGCCATCCAGACCGACGCGGCTATCAATCCCGGCAACTCCGGCGGCCCGTTGTTGAACTCGCGCGGCGAGGTGATCGGGATCAACACGATGATCGCCTCGAACGGGGCAAATCAAAGTTCAGGAATCGGCTTTGCCATCCCCATCAACACGGCCAAGGCGGTGTTGAACGACCTGACACGCTACGGGCGCGTGAAGCGGGCCTCGCTGGGCATTGTGTCTTATCCCATAGGTCCCGATCTTGCCTCACAGATCGGTCTGGCGGTCGATTCCGGCATCCTGGTGCAAAAGGTCATTCCCGGCGGCGCGGCCGAGCGGGCAGGAATGAAGGGCGGCAACCAGCAGGCCTATGTGGGCAACACCCCGATCATGCTTGGCGGCGATTTCATTGTGGCTATCGACGGCAAGGAGGTCACCGACCCACAGGAGATCAGCGCCCTGATGGAGAAACATCAGGCCGGAGACACCGTCAGCGTCACCTTCTATCGCGGAAAAAAGCAGATCACCCTCAAACTGATCGCAGGGGAGGCGCAGGAGGCAAACCCCTAGAGAATTGACCCGCAAATGGTTCGGTTTTTTCCACCCCTTCGCCCCCACCCAAAAGGCGAAAGGGTGGGAGATCTCGAACCTAAACCGGCATTCGCTCTTTGGCGCGAATCAAGAAGTACCTACCGGCCAACGATAATGCCCCGCAGCCCGCTCCGCATGGAAATCTTCAAGCGCGCTCTCTTCCACTCCGCGCCCTATGTTATGCACCACCCGTCTTTGCACGCCCGCGCTGACCACGATGCCCACATGCGGCAGCCGCGCATCGAGCAGCCATGTGACAATGTCTCCCACCTCGATCGGCTTGGGGAATGCATCGCCCGCAGTGGCAGCTTCGGCAGCCCACAGCCGCGCACCGGCCCGCGTCCAATAAGCCTCCAGATTCAGAACCCGCCGATGGTCGATGTTCGCATCGGGTCTTCTCGATCCCCACGCCTTGCGCGCCGGATAAGCATCGAAGTGCTTCACCATATCCTCATGCACCAGCTTTTGCAGGTCCAGTCCCAGCGCATCGCGCGCCGCGCGAATCACAACGTCGGCGCAGACTCCGGTCGAGCGTGGCACATCGCCGCCCGGGTAACTGATCTGCGTCCAGGTTGGATCGTAGCCGGTAGTCACGCCTAGCTGCGCCCGCGCCGCATCAGCCAGCTTTTGGCCGTCGGTGGAGGCCGCATGCGCCAGCCGGCCCGCCGTGATCCAAACCGCAGCTAATCCACCGGCAAATGCTCTTCTCTGCATGGACTCTTATCTTGCCTGTCCCGTGAGTTTGTTCAGGCTTCCAAAGATCGCACTCCCGTGTGCAGGCAGCTTAAGCTCGACCGGATCGGCTCCCTTCCATTTGCTGGCATCGTAGAGATTGCGCGCTCCGTCGCTGGCACACCTCTGGCATATCTGCTTCCACGTGAAATGCAGTGTGACAGGCTTGTCGTCCAGGTTGAAGAGGGCGACAAACTCAGGCGGGTCGGCAAATGCCTCCTCCGACGCTTCCCACACACGTACGTTCTCAAACCCCGCCGGAAGACTAGTGACCGGGCGGCTCGCCCACGTCTTCTGATTGACCTCGATGACTTCCTTGTTTGTCATCAGCGCCTGCGTGAAATCATCCAGCTTGGTCAGGTTCCCGCCAAAGATCAGCGGCGAACGAGCAATCACCCACAATGTGAACTCGGTCCGCTCCTCGTCTTGCGTCAACCGCGATTGCCGCGCTTCGCCGTTGCCCGGATGCGGTCCCAGCCAGCCCAGCGGAAGCATATCGGCATCCGGCCAGCTTCCCGGCTTCACATAGGGAGCCCACTTCGCCAGGCGATCAAACTCATCCCGCAAGCCGAAGGGATACTCGCCCTCGCCGGGCTTGTGATCGAAGCTCCACGCGTCCCAATGATCATCGGCGATGCGCCACATCTGCGCGTACTTGGCCACCTCAGCCGCGTGCTCGATCTGCGTCGGCCCCGGAGATAGGCTCAGCACGATCGGCCGTCCGGTCTTCTTGATCGCCTCGGCAATCTGGCGAATCTCAGTGGGCCGGTAGGGGTGGTCCGAGATGCAATCGACCTTGATGTAGTCCAGTCCCCACGCGGCATAAAGCTTCAGCATCGAGTCGTAGTAAGCCTGCCCGGCCTCATTGTCCTTGACGCCATAGTTGCCCTCGTCCCACGGACAGGTATCGGCAGTGTCGGCCACGTCCACCGCATGAAACTTCGACCCGGCGATGGGCAGGTTCTCCTTCACCACCTGCCGCGGAATCCCGCGCACGATATGAATGCCGAACTTCAGCCCCTGCACATGGACCCAGTCAGCCAGCGGCTTGAATCCCGCCCCGTCCTTCGACGTAGGGAAGCGGCTCGCCACGGGAATCAAAATCCCATTCCCGTCCCAGAGATACATCCTCTCGGCCAGGTTGGCGCCGAAGGGATTCTCCATGTACCATCCCTCATCGATCACCGCGTACGTCCAGCCGTACTGCTTCAGCCCGGCGAGCACCGTAGCGTTTGCCCGAAAGTCGGCCTCGTCGATGGTCAGCCCATAGGCATCCCAGCTATTCCACCCCATCGGCGGCGTAGGCGCCGGGTTCTGTGCGGGAGCGAGAGTTGCGGCGGCGAGGAAGAGAAGAGCGGAGATAAATAATCTGCGGCGTGCCATGGCTAGACGTATACCACAATCGCCTCTGTTCCCGCAGCAACCACACAGAGCTATTTCTCCGGTATGTGGCGCGCCAGAGATGCGTCGATGCCCCGCTGAATCGCGCTGAGGTTCTGCTCGTTATAGGGAACAACGCCACAGTTGTCGAGCAAAAGTACCTTCTTGCCGGGTGGATATTCTTGGAATTCGCCAAAGATGATAAATGGCTTTCCGGCAAGCAAATAAGTCGAACTCCACCCGGAAATCTCTTCTCCTTGATAGCTTTCTGAGGCAGTCAGTATCTGGTCCTCCGGCCAA
>Ga0302275_10001892_pt1 | contig 22453 bp, 16 predicted proteins | sample III_Bog_N2_2_FD_200229 | JGI IMG/M metagenome (GOLD analysis project Ga0302275, IMG submission 200229) | Peat permafrost microbial communities from Stordalen Mire near Abisko, Sweden - III_Bog_N2_2 | ecosystem: Environmental > Terrestrial > Soil > Wetlands > Peat | place: Sweden: Abisko... | reverse complement strand
CGGGATGAAATATGTAATGTCCGCCGGACTGTTCAAAAACATACTCACCAGCAATCGCCGCATACGGTCCAACTGGGGCAGCCTGCGCTTCCGGTTCGCCTGCAGGCGCCGCTGCTTCCTGTGGCGATCGCACTGGCGCGGGAACCATATTCCCCAACTCCCGGTAGAAGGCCACAACGTCCCCGATCTCCTCGTCGGTGAGCGTACGCTTGAAAGGTCCCATCCTTTCCTTGCCGTTCTTTACGGAGTGAAACATCTGATTCGCTGTGAGGCTCGTGATATACGGGTCGGAGAGCGGCTTGACTTTGAGCATTTTGGCAACGGGAGTTTCGGCTGCTCCGGCAGAGCCATGGCACCCCGCGCACTTGGCTTTGTAGAGCGCTTCGCCGATGGATTGGGCAAAGCACACGGCACCGGCCAGTGAGATCACCACTGCCAAAACTACCTGGCATCGAATCATTCTTGTCATAGCAAGACTCCTTGAGAAATTCCACAGTCGATGTACGCCTGGCGCACCATGTCTCGATTCCTTCGACCCGCGCTCCGTCCCGGATGCATGGATGCCTATTCAATGCTGCTCACTTTCCCGTTGGTGAATGTGACCTTCATCTTCAGATCTGTGTAGAAGAAGATTTCTTTTGGACCTGCAGCTGCCTTCCTCTGCGGTTCCCCGAAAGCGGCAATTACCTGATCTTTACTCTGCCCCATCGACATGGTTGGGGCAGGAGCAGGTGGAGGTTGCGGGGCTGCGAGGTCCTCATACTTGTGCTGCGCCGTGGAGGCCGACAGCGAAGACACCTGCGTCGGCTGATTCGAAACTGGCAGCGTCGCGTTCGTCCCGGCTAGACCTTCGGGCAGCGCATGGATTTGCGCGAGTCCACTGTTTGCCAAACTCTGACCCTGGGGATTGGGACGCTTCGACGTGCTTTCAACTTCAAGCGCTTTGGTGAAAGACGATTCGGCCTCATGGTACTTCATCAATCCAACCTGCGCCTGACCCAACTGAGCCCACAGAACAGAGGCATCTGGTTTAGCTTGCGTGTCCCTCAACATCAGAGTCTCAATCTCCCGATACTTGGCTGCCCTGGTCTGAGGATCGGTCGCGCTATCGACATCCTTGATGTCCTGTGTGCATATCCGCAGATCGGCGTTAAGGACCCTGATGACATCATTAGCCTTCATGGCTTCCGAATTGCGCTGCTTGATCTTTTCGAGCTGCTCTCGCTGCTCCGGACGCAGTTTGTCGATGAACTCCTTGCGGGACATGTCGATATCCTGGGCAGTGTCCTGGCCGGCCACGATGTCTATGTTTTTGATGGAGTCGATTATCTTGTCGGGCGGCGTATCCGGCTGGCGGAAGACGATGGTGTAGGTGCCGGGAGCGGCCTCACCCTGAAAATCGCCGCTGCTGTTGACCTGAAAGGTGTATCTGCTGGTGCGCCCGCTATCCGTGGAGAGGCTTACATAGCCGGAGGCGGAAGAACCGCCAGTCGGATTGGTCACATGGCCGTGAATCATGCCCATGGGCTCCGGGGACTGCGCGAACGCGGTCAAGAGGCCAATCGCCAGCAGCCCTATCGAAATTGAAATCGTACGTATCATCTTCATCTCCTGGGAGCCTGTTTCCGGCTTCCCGTATCACCTCTATTGAGGTCCAGAACCGTAAATGCCGGTGGCTCGGTACAGTCTGGGCTTGGCTGTCTAATGGATAGTCGGAGGGGACAACAAACAGAAGCAGAAGAAAGACATACGCCAAAAGAACCCATAGCAACTCCCAAACCGAAGAAGGGCCGGTTGTGCAGAGTCCCAGATTGAAGGTGGGGAGACTTCCAAGTGGAAACGTGGCGTTATATTAGTTGACCACCAAGGCCTTTGGCAAACCGGATTCCTTCATTTGACCCCTGCGTGGCGCTCTCGGAGCACATGGCCGAAGCGGTAGTTGCCTGGGCTCGATTCCTACTATCTTGCTGTATCCACGGCCCTTGTAGCCCTCACATGGGCGCGGAGTCCCGTTACCGCCGCGTCTGGCAGAGCATAGATTCCGCGCTCAGTCCGATTGAGTTTGCACTGTCGGAGGCGGCGCAGCAAGTACTCATGCGGGACGCCGCCCCCTCAATGTCACGGGGTTTTACGATTCCGTTCCGGAGGACATACTGCACGGTTCTCTCAAATGGTTTCGTCGCGGTCATGGTTTCAATTCATTGTTGTTTCTTCGCGTGTGATGACGAATCGCAACATTCGCTGCGATGGCCGCCTTGCATCACACTGACCTCGCGCGTTTCGCGAAAGAGGCTTCAGGAATTGTTGCAGTTTACAGACCTAGGCCGAGGTCGTTGGTGTCTTTCGTGCCGGACTGAACTTGCGCGTTGTCACCCATTGAGTGCGCCGGGGCTTGGCCCGAATGCTCAAGAGCAGTTTCTCGCGTGATCGGTTGCGCCTGGCGGTCGTAGAACTGGCCTTGAGGGTCGATGTGCAGCCAAATTCCCGTATGGGTGTGCTGGTAGCTCTGGACCTCGCCTGTTTCGCGCTTCCACTCATAGTCTGACGCTTCCTTTGGCAGGGCTGCTTGGATTGGAGCATTGTACCGGTGTTCGATGTCGGCGGTGGTGTTGATGTTCTCTGGTGCGTGAATAGTCGTCTCGGCAAGAATCTGACAGCGTAGTTCCTCTTGTGAATGCTCTCTGCTGTTGGGCATCGGTGGCTCCTTTGCTTGGTGCCGGTTGTGGATCGGTTCGACCTCGGCTTTTTGAAGGTCAACGGCTGAGGTCTTTGTCACGTCGGCACTGAGACGTTCACTCAGGACAGTGATGTCATTGGTGTAGATCCGCACATCCTCCGAAGCGCGGGATACGGAGACGTAGGCGAAGCGGGTATTGATGAGTTCCGGGTGGACTTTTGTGTCCATATTCACCAATACCCGATCTGCGGTTAGTCCCTGGGAACTGTGCGAGGTTACGGCATAGCCATGATCGAAGTGCCGCATTTGCGCGGCGTCGAAAGTGACGGTGCGCTCTTTTGCGCCGTCCATCTTTACGCTGATCTGATTGTTGTCAATCCGTTCGATGGTTCCCACATCGCGGTTCGAGAAGGCAAGCTCGCGATTGTTGGCTGTGAACTGGATACGATCACCCTGAGCAAAATCGCGGTCCATCTCGCGGTAAGCCGCAATGCCTTGCAATCGCTTTGGGTCATAGGTGGCCTGCTGGCCGTCTTGCCTCTGGACGGTGATTTGGTTCTCTTTGTGGTTGGCGGAGACCACGGTTGCGTATGGGGATACCGATCGCCTCCAGGTATCTCAGCAGTTCTGTGAAGGCGGCCTCTGTCGTTCGCATCTGCTCCTTCTCGCGTTCACAGTATGTCAACCTTTATGTCAACCTTATTGCTGGGGGCATTTTCTCTCCCTGGGGGCATTTTAAGCCCCCCGCTCCATACCCGTGGGGGCATTTCTCGACATTACACCCCTGGAATGCCCCCAGTAAAGCACTGGTTGACAGATGTTCAGCCTGCGTATTTTAGGCCACGTTGGGGACTACTGCGGGGTGTAGAAGTCTGTAAACCGATGATTTTTAATATAGATAAAGACCGGAGGCGAGTTGAGAGAGGTCGGGAAGAGTCGAGGAAGGTCGAGGTTGTATGAGGTTTTTTGGCTGCCCCCCAGGGATTCCTATGCGTTGATTCTAAATGATTTACTGCCGGACATTAGCTTGATTCCCCAAAACTTCCCCATTCCGTAAAGCTATGATTCAAAATGGGTTCCATCGCGAGATTTAATTCCGGGCGGTTCCCGAGTCGGTTCCTATCAGGCAACCCCACTAGGGTTGAGGTTGCCTGTTAGGCTGCCCTACCGATGTGGTTGTTTCTTCGACAACTGTAAAACCGCCCACCTGTGATCTTACGCACGGGATGGACTTTCGTCATACATTCGCCTATCCTGTTTCTGGCATGGCCTTCGGAATTCAGGAACGTAAGCAATTGGTGCTCACCTGCAAACAGTGCCGCCACGAAACCCTGCCGGGGTACCGGAGTTTCCTTTCCAATCGATCTGGGTCATCATCCGCCTCTCCGGCGAGCGCCGATACTTGCCTCAAGATGTCTTCCTCGGCTGGCCGAATCATCAGGTGGCGGGCAGGGGCGATTTGGGGTACGCCCATACTTTTGATCCAGGTGTGCGAATTGGCAGCAAAACCCAACTTCTTGGGTTGGCCTCTCGGCAACCCAGTTTTGGTAGTCTCCTTGGATAGAAGTGGATCGGTGGTGCTATGACTCAGCAAGCGTATGAGGTTGAAGTTCAACCGGATTATCTGGAGAAGATCGCGCGTGCGAAGCCACCCCAGGCCCTTGCTGAGCTGATTTGGAACTCTCTTGACGCGGACGCAAGGATCGTTTCAGTTCGCTTTGGACACAACGATCTTGGTCAGATGTCCTCCATCCAGGTCAGAGACAACGGTACAGGAATTGTCTACAGGGAAGCTCCGGAGCTATTCAGGCGGCTCGGCGGCTCCTGGAAACGGCCGGGGGCGCACACAGACAAAGAGAACAGATTTCTTCACGGGCAAGAAGGTCGCGGTAGGTTCAAGGCATTTGCCTTAGGGTCCATGGCCCAATGAGAGGTGACCTACGAGAGGGGTGGCTCACTTTTCTCGTTCGATATCTTCATGTCAGCGGACCGAATCCACGAGGTCCGTATCTCAACAGAAACCGAAGCTCCTGAGCACTCCCGTGTTGGCGTTACCCTGACTATCGAGAACCTCTTTCCGGAAGCAGTGGCATTGGAGGGACGTTCCGCGATACAAGAGCTGACTGAGATATTTGCCCTTTACCTCGCAAATTACTCCCGCGCAGAAATCCAGGTTGATGGGAACGAACTCGATCTCGCACAGTGCGTTGTTTCACGCGAAAGCATTGTCCTACCCGATATTGTGGACGGCGAAGAGAGCCATTCAGCCCGGCTCGACATCATAGAGTGGAAAGATGCCACCAATAGGTCCCTATATCTTTGCAATGACGAGGGTCTCCCGCTGTCGCGCTTAGAACGGCGATTCCATATCGGATCCTTCCAGTTTTCTGGATACCTGAAATCTTCATATGTCTCTTCATTGCAAGCTAAGGGAGTGCTTGCCTTCGACCACCGGGTACACCTCAATAGTTCCGCGACATTTGCTGCATTGCTTCAAAATAATTGCCGCGAGTTGTCCCCATTTCGGCCCCAGCGAGGCAGTACACGCCAGGGGTGATTTATGCCAGAGTCTGGTGATGAACAACTCAGAGCAACCCTCACTGAGAAGTTGGCCGCCTACAACGGCGCCATGGCCGCGTTGTTTGCTGAGCGCGATAATTTTCCATTGGACTCGCCCCAGCGGGACGCCGCCGTGGAGAAGATCATGAAGCTGTGGGTCGTGGAGGGATGACGGAGCTTTTTTCGCCTCATTCGTCCCCAAAAGGCCTACAGGCCGGTAGTTCCTAATAGAGGTGTTAAGTGCTAAGGGAAGATGAAGCGGAACAGCCGCAAGAAGCCGATACGCAGACGCCGGCAATGCCGGCGGTGAAGGTTGTGTCGATAACCGGGGAACCGGCGGCGACACCGAAGCCTGTAGGAGTGCACGACGATGTCACCAGATATGAGCAGCCAATGCCCTTCTCCCGCGGGCCCTACTTCAAGCGGGGGTACGGCATCTATGCACTCGATGGCACCCCGATAGCCGGTGTTGCGGAGGGGTCGGACGCGGAAGCCAACGCAAACCTCGTCGCCGGCGCATGGGAAGCGCTGACCATGCTGCACGAGTACACCTCCACCGACGCCTGCTCCGAGCATCCCGAAAGTGAAACCTGTGTGTTCTGCGTCTCGATGAACGTGATCCGCCGCTCCATGGGTGAGCCAGATGAGCAGGTACCGCTCTTGACGTGGTTCGGGCGTTTCAAGGAACAGCAACAGATCGCCGCAAACTACAAGGACCTGTACGAGAAGCGTGAGCGGGACGTGAATGAGGTGATCCACAGCATCCAGGACCGGATTTTCAGCCTTCTGGCGAAGCTGGCCAGAGCCAGGACGGCGTACCCGAATCAAGCTAAGGCGCTGGGCCAGGCGATCGCCGAGATCAGCATGATCAATGCGGCGCTCGAAAAATAAACTTCGGAGAATTGTCACCAAACGGCTGCGGGCGCGGTAGTACCCCTACGTGGATATAGCCAGGCAACGACAACGATGTCGATTGCGGGCAACAGACTGAACTGGAAAAGAGGAAAGAGACATGCACAAGCACTGGTGTGACGTGGTCGGACACGAATGGGAGTGCGATGGTGCCGCTCTGCGCCCGTTGCGCGGCGATTCAGAGCCGACGCCATGTTATTGCCTACACCATCAATCGTCCATGGAAGATGGGCGAGACCACAGCCAATGTTCGATAGAGCTTCTCGCCTGCCCAGAGCACAGCGAACAACAGCTCCTGGCCATGGGTTATGAGCATGGGAAAGCGCCAGCACAGGCTCCCGCTGCAGATGTTGAAGAATCCTCTATGTTCAAGGACGCAGACGGAAACCACATCGTAGGCTTCTGTCTGTGGTGTAACCGCGACTTCTATTCGATGGAAGAAGTCGAGGCCCATAATGCCGACGACATGCCAGACTGCCCAGCGTTTCAAACCTTGAAGGATGAGAACTGCATGCCGCCAGTCATGCAAGCGATGTTGGAACAGGCAGGGCTTCTGGACGATGACAGCGCCGATGAAGAAAAGTGATGAACAAGAACCTAGAGTAGGGATCTTCTGGTTGGTCCAGGATCGCCTGATTATCGACAGTACACCGCTCTGGGCAGAGCAATCAAACGTGCGCGGATTGAGGCTGCGTGATGCTTCGCCGGTTCGCGGGTAACAGCGACTCCATGTAGGGACGGATCCGGTACCGGCATTATCTAACTGAAGTTGCGGAAGGCGATGCCTTCGGGGGATTGGAGACTTCAACTGCGACGAGGTGTCCGTCGTATTCCAACACTTGATCGGCATTCTCCTCTGGGAGAATAGACTTAGCCGAAACTTCAGCACTGTGGTTCCTTTCATTGATGCCCTTATGAACAGTGGAATCGATCTCCACTTTGTGCACCAGAGCCTCGACACTTCTAACCCACACTTCCGCGACCTTCTTGCCTGTGTGAGCCAACCGGATGAAGTCTACTTGAAATGCTACGGGGAAAGAATCAGCCAGGGCATGATTCGGAGTAAGACTGAGAGGGCAAGGAAACCGGCTGCGGAGACCGCTACCGTCTCCGCTCAGTAGGACAAGACCAATTCGGCGCAGTGGGCCGTAACGGTAGGTGTAAGTAGGAAGGTGCACCATGACCGAGAAAGAGGAAAGCATGACTCACCGCCATTTCTGCGATGTCGCCGGCCACGAATGGGAGTGCGAAGGAACAGCGCTGCGCCTGATGGCCTGTAAGCGTCCTGATCTCCCCTCTTGACTTGGCTGAGGGGAGATCAGGACGCTTACGTTGTGTTCGACCAAACCTGAGGTGCAAAGCTCACCTGCCGCTTTTCCCTGGGCCCTTCTCCATGGCGCGCGATCCGCGCGCCACGGAACCATCTTTCTTGTCAAGTTCCGGACCATTTAAGGACTCGCTGGGGCACACTCTCGGCTTCTCAAGGCATATGTCGATTGCATGATCACGGAACAGAACGCACAGAAAATGACTGGATAGACCAAGTAGCGGGAACGCTCTGGATTGCGTGCCCTCCACGTGCACCTGCACCTACGGAGTTGAACAGGAACTCGAGAGGATTTCCAGCGCCACGCCGCGTTTCGGGACCGCGGACCCCAGTCCATTGGAAGACTTCAGGGTCAAGGGGTTGTTCGCTGGCTACCAGGAAATAATTGTCGATGCCTGCCGGCTCGCTGATTTCCACGTCGAAGTCCTCGCGCGTGGCTACGATCCTGCGCCTGGGCATTTCGTCGCGGGGTAGCAGGTTGCTGTCGTTCCCGTTGGCGGGTATGGGGAAGAAACATGTTGCATCCCCGTAGGAGTCAATGAGGAAGACGTACACGTAGCGCTTGGCGACGCCTCCTGCGTCTGCGGCCTTCCTCAAGAGTTCGGGATCAGCCTCGAGGACGAACTTGTATCGTTCGCCAAATTTGAATGGTCCCGATCCCGCCTGCTGTTCACCTCCGGACTTTTCGATGACCAGTCGATATGGGAATGCAGGGTCGCCTCCAGCTGGGCCGCTGAGGTTCAACCAGCCGTAGATGCGGGCCAAACGAGCCGCCATGCTTGTGAGCTGCGCGGGTGAAGTTGTCCAGTCGGTGCGCAGCGGCAAGCGCGACTGATTGGGCGCGGCGAAGAGCGTATCTTTGAATACCCAGCTATGCTCGATTGCGCCCCCGTGCAGGCGGCCAGCGAGAAGATAGATAGAGTTGGCGGGATCGTCTGTAATACGAACGGCAACATTTTCCGTGTCTGTTCCGAGCCGAATGGCAGAAGCGAACTCGCGATCAGGCGGGACAATGGGCCACAAACGGACTGCATTGGCTGCTGCGAAGGCGCGAGCAAGTTCGTCGGTGGACGGCGATACACCCAGCACCACAGCACTTCCGTCGCGTGGAAAGCGCTCCAAGTGGTACGCACTGTCGCGCCAGTAAAGCACGTGGGTCGGAGGGGTTTCCGGTTCGGGTTCTGAAACCAATTCGATGCTGCCTTGCCGGGCAAGCTGGTCGAGAGACTGCGCCGTGGCGAGGACGGAATCCGCGCCCGGGCCGTCTTTAGAGAAGAAAACCGCGAGCGACTGCTCCAGGGGAGCCACCCAGGTTTCCAAGCGGAACAGGTCGCCTGGCCGGACGCGTTCGTTCACAAAGGCTCCCACCAGCCGGGCCTCGGAAATCCCCAGTTCAACGCGCGTCAACTCTATCCGGAAGGGCGGCGTACTTGTCCGGACAAGGACACAACCAGCAGCCAGACCCAGCGCCGATCCACCGCGGAGCCGCAACGTAGCGGGTCCGGTTACGGATTCCACCGCCACTGTAATAGAAGTGGCAGTGCCGGCGGGCTCGCCAAGCAGGCCGCGAAATTCTCGACTGCTGCCGGCAGAAATCGGGACTTGCATGCTGCCCTGGCTGGCCAGCATAGCCTGAACGCGGCTGCAGATTTGTTCAACGCTCTGGCTGGCCACCGGAGATTGCAAGACCTGGGCCAAGGCGTCGGTAAAGGCTCCGTGCGCGACGTCCCTGGTCCTACCGCCGGCATCGCGGATTGTAACGCTGGTCTCACCTGCCGGCTGGTCTTCGCGCGCCGCAGCAAGAAACAGCATACCGAGCGACGTGGCATCGGGAAGCTTCTTGCCAGTGACCTGGTCCCGGTCCGGTGGATCGTTGATTGGAATTGAGGACGGCGGCAGGTTGCGTGTTTTGCCGCCGCCGTTCCACCCGCCGCGCGACATACCTCCGCTATGACAGCTATCCAAGATGACAGTAAGGAGGAGCCGCTTGCTGAGCGCTGCCCGGTAGAGGCGAGCCATCTCTTTGTCGCGAATGTCCGGGGCGCCTGTTTCGGAGTCCGAAGGGACCAATGTCTCATCGAGCTGATCAGCCTCGTCGGAGGCAAGATTCTGGACCTGCGACCCGTGTCCTGCGTAGTAAAACAAGCTCATGTCACCAGGCGACGCTGCATCGATGAGATGCGCTTGGAATTGGTGCAGGATATTTGCGCGCGTGGCCTCGTCGTTCTTGAGCAGAACGATATCACTTGCCATCAATCCAAAGCGATCCTTCAGTAGCTGGTCGATCACTTCAGCGTCATTCACCGCGCCGTCGAGATCGAAGAAACGACGGATGCTCTGGGTCTTGGACGAATCGCTGGCGTGTGCGCCCGCCATGGCTTCCCGCTCTTCCGATGGACTCAGGCCGGGCTTGGTGTATTTGTCAATGCCTACAATCAGGGCGCGCCGGCGGCGCTCCGGCGCGGCCAAGGCAAAAGGCATGAAGTGACTGAGCAATCCGACGGCGGGAAGCTTCAGCAAGGTCCGGCGAGTCAACACGTTGCGCCTCCCTGGTTAGTGAGCGACCATGTCAGCGGGCCGCGAAACGAGTCCGGCGATTCGAGCGGGCACCCAGACAAGGGTGCCATGCATTAACTGAGTCTTCATAGTTACCCTCTGGTTCCCCGCAGGTTGGGGTTTATTGGGGGGGATCGATGGTGACCAGTGTACGCCATAAGCCCTCTAATTTGGACAGCGCAGTTCCAGGTGGGCCGGTTCAAATACTTCTAAATCCAGTACTCAGGCATTGCGCTTTTGAAAGCGCGCCGGAGCGAAAGGACTCACCCGCAGAGCGGTCAGGGCTTTGACAGCGCCGCGTCCATTGCGCCTTCTTCCTGTTGTCTTTTTCAATGTCTGGTTTAGCCGCGTCCTGGCTGAAACCAAAAACAGCCGATGACTAACTCTCTGCTTGGTACAGAAATACTGGTCCCTTCAAGTGGTGCGCTACACTAACAATCCAACTGGTACAAAACATCGGACAGGCCATCACCACATCCTGATCATCCTGTCGTAAATGCATATTTTCAAGCATGAAGTGTGCGTGCCCGCACAGACGAGAGTGACGGTTCCTTTCCGACCTGTGTTGTGAGTTTTCGCGTTTAATACCTCCGCGAGCCTGAAGACGCCAGCAAGTCTTCCAAAGAAAGCGTTCCTAGTTTTGCGAATGTGCCTTCATGCTCCATCTCGGAGATATTCTCACTGAGTACCAATGTTTCAAACGCTTGTACAACGAAGCTGATGATAAGTAGCCCTAGAAGCCGCTTGACAATCGTAGGCTTCCCGATTTCAATTGGGCAAAAGCTCCTCACAGAAATCATTGCCCCCCAAAAGCAGCCCCGCCGTGGAGACCGACGGATTACTCGGTCATCGCAGGAGAGACAGGATGAAAATCGCGATCTATGGGCGATGCTGCGGGATTCCCTGCGCTATCTTAGCTCTTTCCCCAGAAAATCGACGAGGCCTGTTCGATCGGCGCCTAAATCTGATTTCTCTCGGGTTCGGATCGCACATGATTGCCCCGGGGTCAAGAATGAGCGGCGCCGGAACCCATGGCCAAAACGAAAAGAGCATCTCGACTTTTGAAAGCAGGCATTCACCGAAAGATGGGACTGCCGGCTCAAATAATCCGCACTTAGTCGGCTACAATGAGTCCGCCCCCACGGATATGCGGCACTGGGCGGGACCTGCTGTAGGAGAGAGCCGTTTCCGTCGTCCAATACGGTTCTTCACGAGACGAGGACTTGTGACATCGGCGGGATTGATACTCCTGCTGAATGGCGCTGGTTTTCGTGCCGGCGCGGCCCAAACGGGCAACACGCGTGATCAGGATTCCAACTCCTTGTTGCGACAAGCGCAGTCACTATTAAGCCGGATGGTACCCGATGACTGTGACAGTCCTTCTGCCAAAGATTTGGCCGCCTTGATCTCGGACTTGAGTCTTTTTCATCGCATCCATGACACCGCCGACGAACAAAAGGCACTTGCGATTATCGGAACTATGTACACGGATACCGGTGAGTTCGGGAAAGCGATACCCTACCTGAAGCGTGCGCTCGACCTGCACAACGAACTGAAGGGGATCACGGATGAATCCCGCCTGATGACGCTCCTGGCTGGCGCATATAACCAAGAGGGAAAACCGCAGGAGGCCCTAGGCTTGTTAAGAGAGTCCCTGGACATTTCAACGCGCCAGGGCAACGACTTAGATGAAGCGGATGCCCTGACCGCTCGCGGCGAAGCAACTTACTCAAGCAATCCTGATCAGGCATTGAAGGACTTCGAGAGAGCCTTAAGCCTGAGCGAACGTGCTCACGCCTTGAAAACTCAAGCGGTCACGCTAAACGATCAAGGCTACATCTACCGATTCAGCAATCCGGACAAGGCGCGTCAGATGTACGAGGAAGCTCTGGCCGTTGAAGAACGGATCCACGATTGCCGCGATAAAGCTGACACCTTGAGCAATCTTGCCTCTTTCAACGAATACTTAGGCAAGGGACGGACGGCCCTTGACTTCTACACGCAGGCGCTAAAGGTCATGCGACAGACGGGAGACCGAGGCTCTGAGGCAAGAACATTGCATGCACTCGCAAAACTATACGAGGATGTGGGCGATTTCAAAGAAGCGCTCTCCCTGTTTCGCCAAGCCCTTCAGATAGAGCAACAGACAGGGAACGTTGACGCCGAAGGTCCCACCCTGGGCGGCATTGCGGCAATATACAGTGACATCGGCAAACCGTACGCCGCCCGGCTGTCCTATCTGCAGGCTTTCTCCGTTCTGCAAAAGACGAGAAACACGTATTGGCAGATCGCAGTGCTCAACAATCTTGGCGCGGTCGAAGCGGATCTTCGGCTTCCCAAAGAAGCCAGGGCTTATTACAATCGGGCGGTTAAGACCGCTTTAGTGACGGGAGATTCAGATACCCCGGCCTACTCCGCGTGGGGTATTGGCTCTCTTGAGGAATCGGACGCGCTCGCGAGTTACTTTCGCGCTCTCCGGATGGCTTTGGAACTCGACCGGCCAGATCTCGAAGGGCTGGTAGACGCGTCGCTCATGAACCATTTTCGAAAGCGCCACCAAGCTGACTTAGCTATCTTTTTCGGGAAACAGGCTGTTGATAAGTTTCAGGCGATCCGTGCGAATTTGGCAGGGGCGAACGACGTTATCGTGAGCTCCTTGCTTCAAAACAAATCGCCCACCTATAGGACTCTGGCGGAGATACTGATTGACGAAGGCCGATTGATAGAGGCGCAACAGATACTGGACATGCTGAAAATAACTCAGTATTCCGATTACGCGGGTGGTCAGCCGAGTGAGCTGATTACAAGTCCGACCCGAAATCCTGCCGAAGCAACGTATGAGGAACGTTACCAGCAGCTGTCAACGAATCTCCTGTCCCTGAACCATGAGCTCAAGAAGCTTCAGAGCGACGGCCACAAATCGACGGACCGGGAATATGTTCGCGTCCGCGAGGCGCTCAGCAAGGCCGAAATCGATTTCGATACCTTTCTGCGATCGATCGATCTGAGACCGGTGACTAACACAGATGTTACAAGTCCCCTCCGGCTAACGGGTGCGGCGTCAACCCTCCAGAAAATCATCGAGAAAGATCCGGGAACAGTCGCGCTTTATACGCTCGAAGGCAAAGACGAGTTCAGAACGATTGTAATCACTGGCTCTCAGAGATTCTCGCGCTCCTATCCCATCTCGCAAAAGGTGCTGGAACAGAAGTGCCAGGACTTTCTCGAGAATCTGAAGAACGATCGTCAAGAGTCTAAGGATACCGCCCAGGATCTGTTCAAGATCATCTTCGGTCCGGTGCAAAGGGACCTGGAACAGGCCGACGCAACCACGATCGTCTGGTATCTTGATGGGGCGCTTCGCTACATACCCATTAGTGCTCTTCTCGATCCCGCAACCGGCAAATACTTAATAGAGCGTTTCAGTATTGTTAACTACACGCCTCTCAACTATTCAATGGCAGATATTCCAAATCTGAAAGATGCTCGCGCCATTGCCATGGGGACAAGCCGTTCTTTTGACGATGTTCTGGGGCCGTTGCCGAATGTGAAACAGGAGCTAAGTTCGATCGTCACCGATCCGGGCGTACCAGGATCTCATGGGATACTTCCAGGGACCATTCTGTTGGACGAGAAGTTTACGGAGACGGCAATGGAGGGCGACGTAAGGTCGCAGGCAATTATTCATATCGCGAGCCACTTTGTCCTTATGCCGGGAGATGACGATTTCTCGTTTCTTCTGCTTGGCGGGAAAGACCAGGAAGTCCGTGGATACCACTTGTCTGTCTCGGATTTCAAAAAGGACCAGAATCTTCACATGGCGGGAACGGAACTGGTCACGCTGTCCGCCTGTCAGACCGGAGCCGAAAACAAGCGTGACGATGGCCTGGTAATGGAAGGTATGAGCGAATCGGTGCTGGATAAAAGAGCCAAGGCGGTTATTTCTACGCTGTGGGAAGTGAATGATCAGAGCACCGCCGCGATCATGGCCGACTTCTACAAGCTCTGGGTCCAATCCGGCGGCAAGCTCACAAAGGCGGAAGCATTACGTCAGGCGCAGTTAAATCTGTTGCACGCCAGCGTCAAGCCGAAAGACGACGCGACTGGCAGGGGAGCAAAGCGCCCCGCAAACTCCGATGCTTCAGGGGGATATGCGCACCCCTACTACTGGGCGCCCTTTGTATTGATGGGCAATTGGCTGTAGTGGAGCGAATCCGAAGATCGCGCCTAACGATAAGCTCCTGGTTTTGGCTTGCAGTCGGGTCGGAAAAGAACCGTGATTGAAGGCAGGGGGCGGATTTAACAATTGGCTCATATTGCCAGGCCTCAGTTCGTTGAATTTGAGCCGGGTGTTTCAATTCGAACGCGAAAGCGGAGGACTATTTGATTCGTTGCGTGCGCTCAATACAAATTGGCAGTTTGCTGCTGGCTATGGCATCGCTTCATGCTTTTGCCCAAACAGCTTCCACCGTCGGATCATTCAATGGCACCAACGGAAGCGGTCCAACCTGGCTGATCCAGGCACAGGACGGTAACTACTACGGCGTCACGGCTGCCGGCGGCACGGGAACATGCAGCGACAGCACCGGCTGCGGAACCGTGTTCAAAATGACTCCTGAGGGCGGCATTACATATCTCTATTCATTTAACGGCAACAATGGAGCCTCGCCGACCGGATTGGTTCAGGGAGCCGACGGCAACCTCTACGGGACCACCGCATTTGGAGGCGCTTGCCTGAGCGCCGCCACAAATGGCGCCGCCAGCCTGCCGTGCCATGATACCAGTACTTCACCCAATTTCAATTGCGTAGACGGTTCCGGAAATTCCCTTGGATGTGGAACCATCTTCGAAGTTACACCATCGGGGATTGCTGTGCTCTACAGCTTTTCAGGTACCACCGACGGAGCGTTTCCGAATCCGCTGGTGGTGGGAGGCAGCCAGACTTTGTATGGAAGCACCTTGGCTTGTTCAAATCAAGCGAGCGGAGCGTGCAATCCATCCAATCCTGGTGTTCTATTTAGCTTTGTGCCTTCTGCAAGCGGCTCAGGGACATTCTCGTCTCTTACGAACCTCGGCTCATCAGGGTTATCGAACCCAAATTCGCTCATTCAGGGGAGTGACGGGAATCTCTACGGAACTGCACAGACCGAAGGCGACACCGAGTGCTTGTATGTTTCTGATTGGTTCGAGGGCGCTGGGTGTGGAGGCGTCTTTCTGTATAGCTTATCTACGCCACCTGCGCAAATGACAACGCTTTGTGAATTTGGAGATCCCCAAAACACGACTTCCACAGAGACGACAAGGCGCGCAAACCGCCCCCGACCAAATACCATCGTCGATCAGCCGGCAGGACAACACCCCACTGGGCTCCCAACTACCTGGTCCTTTCAGAACGTTCCTATCTCTTTAACAGAAGGGAGCGACGGCAATTACTACGGCACCACTCCACCAGCATGTGCAAGCGATTCCAGTTATTACGTGGAACCTTCCTGCTACGCGACTGCCACCGTGTTTCAGTGCACACCCTCAGCAACGCTGAATACTGTCTATCAGTTCACAGATAGCGGCGATGGCGGTGGTTCAACCGTGGGCCTTACATTAGCCAGCGATGGTAATTATTACGGTATAAGTGGAACCGAAGTATTCCAGATCCCGTCTTCGGACATGCTGAACTTTACGTCTGCCGGCAGCACATCCCCACTCCCCTCTCTAACTCCGTATTTGTCCCCGAATCTGAGCTACGCTCCTGATTTTATGATTCAAGGAAATGACGGAAACTTTTATGGAACGACAAGCTCGGGTGGTACCAGCAATCTCGGCTCCGTATTCGAAATAGCAACCTCTCCGAGCTTGGCGAGCCCCGTTCAGCTCAGTTTCTCCGCATCGCAGATCGGTCTCGATTCGTCTGCCGAGCTAAGTTGGAACGTGGCGGATGCTTTTTCAATGAGCGCGCAGCAGTGTTACGCATTCGTTCAAGGATCTACACCTGGCGCGGGAACCTGGACGGGCCTTCAGACGGGAACGGTTTCCGGCAGCGCTTATAGCGGATCAGCGTCGATAACGCCCACGGCGACAGGAGTTTACACTTATTCATTGACCTGTGGTGGAACAGTATCGGGGTTTGCAACCCTGATTGTGGTCGATCAGTTAGCTACCCTCACTTCGCCTGCGCCAAACACTACATTGACTGGTTCGAGCGCGACGTTCACGTGGACAGCCGGCACGGGCGTTACTCAATACGTGCTGGGGATCGGCAGTACCGGAGTTGGATCGTACGACCTGTACAACTCCACCCCCATCACCGCCACACAGGCCAGCGTAACCGGTCTGCCAACCAACGGGGAAACGCTCTACGCTCGCATCTACTCCTGGATCAATGGCGCTTGGCAGTACCACGACTACACTTACACGGCGGCAACTGCAACGCCGGTGCCAGCGGTACTGACCTCTCCCACCCCCGGCAGCACGCTGACTTCGTCCAGCGTGACTTTCCAGTGGACGGCCGGTACAGGCGTCACGCAGTACGTGTTGGGGATCGGCAGCACGGGAGTTGGATCGTACGACCTGTACAACTCCACCCCCATCACCGCCACACAGGCCAGCGTAACCGGTCTGCCAACCAACGGGGAGGCGCTTTACGCTCGCCTCTACTCTTGGATCAATGGCGCCTGGCAGTACCACGACTACACTTACACGGCAGCCGCGACGCCTGCGGTACTAACCTCTCCCACTCCTAGCAGCACCCTGACATCGAGCAGCGCAACCTTCCAGTGGACGACCGGCACGGGCGTTACGCAGTATGTGCTGGGAATCGGCAGCACAGGAGTGGGATCGTATAACCTGTACAACTCCACCCCAATCACTGCCACCCAGGCAAGCGTAACCGGATTGCCAACAAATGGAGAAACGCTCTACGCTCGCATCTACTCCTTGATCAACGGCGCCTGGCAGTCCAACGATTACATCTACACGGCAGCTCCAACGCCTGTACCAGCAGTACTGACCACTCCCACTCCCGGCAGCGCGCTGACATCGAGTAGCGTAACCTTCCAGTGGACAGCCGGCACAGGCGTCACGCAGTACGTGCTGGGAATCGGCAGCACAGGAGTGGGATCATACAACCTGTTCAACTCCACCCCAATTACCGCCACCCAGGCCAGCGTGACCGGACTGCCAACCAATGGGGCAACACTCTACGCTCGCCTCTACTCATGGATCAACGGAGCGTGGCAGTACCACGACTACACCTACACAGCAGCCGCGACGCCAGCGGTACTGACCTCGCCGACGCCCAGCAGCACGCTGAGTTCCTCCAGCGTGACTTTCCAATGGACGGCCGGCGCGGGCGTTACGCAGTACGTGCTGGGGATAGGCAGCACGGGAGTTGGATCGTACAACTTGTTCAACTCCACCCCAATCACCGCCACACAGGTCAGCGTAACCGGACTGCCAACGAATGGAGAAACACTCTACGCTCGCCTCTACTCCTGGATCAATGGAGCGTGGCAGTTCAACGACTACACCTACACGGCGCAGTAGGCGATGCCTATGCTCGCCATTCACCTTGCGAGCATAGGCTCAAATATCCAACGTTCGTGGCGATATCGGTCTCGGACGGTATCCGACTCGCGCTAGTTGGGTGGAGAGCTTGCCAAGTTCAGAGTATTCTCGGTGGATTGTCGCTTATCCAAAGACTACCGCCCCACTTCTAAGTGAGACTTGAGCAATTTTCTGGATCTCGGAATCTCCGGAACGGAGCAGAAAAGTTCTAAAATCGTCCTCTAAGGCCGACCATTATAAAACGTTGTTTTTGTTTAAGTTCCAGCTTTTTCCAGTCGTCGGCGTTGGTCTTCCAATTCCCCAATTGTGACGTGATCCAATGCTGCGACGGCTTTCCGCTTAGCTGCCTGTCTGATTGTGCGAGTAATGCGTCACCATCTCACGGCTGACGTGTCCAGCAATGCTCATGATTGTTTGTTCGCTGGCATCCGCCGACTCAGCCAGCTTGGTAATCGCATGGTGCCTGAGGTCGTGCGGTCGCAGCCCTTCCAGCCCCGCCTCCTTCGCCAGCTTTCGCCATGCAGTCCGCCAGCCCCAACGGCTGAGTGGTTTAGTGGGGTCATACCGCTTGCCTGACACGCGGCTCGGCATCAGGTAATGTTCGGGTTCGGTTGCTCCCAGTATCCGGGCTCTGACGAGCAACTGCTCAACAGCCCACATCGCTGTTTGATTGAGTGGGAGAATTCGAACGCGGAACCTGTTCTTTCCGACCCGCACGGAGAGCGTCTGAGATTGAAGGTCGATGTCACTGAGCCTAACGTTCCGCAGTGCATCTTCGCATGCAACGTTGCTCTGAACTCGTTCAGGAACCAGTTCTCACACTCCCGCATCTCCCCCAACCACTCCTCGCATTCCTCGCAATTCAAGCCAGTCGCCCTAACGCTCTTTTTGAGACCGCGTACCACGTGACCGTCTGCTCAAATACCAGTGGGCAAGTTGCAGCGTGGGCCCACTCACGAGCAAATAGCCGGGCCAACAAATCATCGCTGAGTCGGCCTATTGAACGGTGATTTTGAGCGGACCGAATGTGGTTGAGCGTGAACCCGAGTCGATGGCGACCACAGTCACGGAGTGCGAGCCCAGTGCGAGTGTCGCCGCTGAGTAGCTGAGTTGATATCCGGAATCGAGATAGGCAGCGCCCTTTGCCGCAGCCACATCCGGACGCACAATGCCCATGGTTGGTGTGCCGGCCAGGTTTCCGTCGATGTACACCCTGACGTTGCTCAACGGTGCGCCATCGATCAGGTCTGCAGCCCATCCCCTCATCACCACCGAATCAGAATGCGCAACTGTGCTGCTTCCAGTCACGCTGTCCAAAGCCGAATCCAGGTGCCCAAACGGGGGAGTGCCTGCAACGGTGAACGAGAGCGGTCCGAATGTCGTTGACCGTCCTCCTGAATCAATGGCGACTACAGTGATCGCATGCGAGCCCAGTGAGAGTGCCGCCACAGAATAGGTTAGCGAGTATCCGGAGTTGAGGTAGACCGCACCCTCTACTGTGGCTACGTCCGCACGGGCAATGCCCATGGTTGGTGTGCCGATCAGGGTGCCGTCGACATACATCTTGACGTTGCTCAACGGTGCGCCATCAACAACGTCGGCGGCCCATCCCCTGATCACCACAGCATCAGACTGCGAAACTGTGCTGCTCTTTGTCTCGTTGTCCAACGCAGAATCCAGGTGCCCGAATGGCGGCGTTGGCGGTGCGGCTCCGGCGGTGGTTGCAACAGTGAAGGCGAGCGGACCGAATGTGGCCGAGCGCGCGTCTGAGTCGATGGCGATCACAGTGACCGCATGTGGACCCAGTGAAAGCGCCGCCGCGGAGTAGCTTAACGAGTATCCAGAGTCGAGGTAAGCAGCACCCTTGGCTGCTGCCACATCCGGACGCGCAAGGCCCAGCGTTGGTGTGCCGATCAGGTTGCCGTCGATATAGACCTTCACGTTGCTCAACGGCACGCCATCAGTCAGGTCGGCAGCCCATCCCCTGATCGCCACCGAATCCGATTGCCCGACCGTGGTGCTCGCCGTCACGCTGTCCACAGCGGAATCGATGTGGCCGAAAGGCGGCACAGGCGGCGCGGCTCCGGCGGTGGCTGCAACAGTGAAGGCGAGCGGTCCAAATGTCGTTGAGTGTCCTCCCGAGTCGATGGCGACGGCCGTGGCTGAGTGCGAGCCCAGCGTGAGCACCGCCGCGGAGTAGCTGAGCTGGTATCCGGAGTCGAGGTAGGCAGCGCCCTTTGCCGCTGCCACATCCGGACGTGCAATGTCCAGGGTCGGCGTGCCGGCCAGTTTGCCGTCGATGTACACCTTGACGTTGCTCAACGGTGCGCCGTCAATTAGGTCAGCGGTCCATCCTCTTATCACCACCGAGTTCAACTGCCCGATCGTGGTGCTTTCCTTTATGCTGTCGACGGCTGAATCGAGGTGGCCAAAAGGCGGCGTCGGTGTGCCTGGACCTGTAGCAAGCGCATCGGTGAAATGCACCGTCTCGCTGATGGGGATAAGGAGGGAGGGCGTAGGAACATCGCTGTCGGCGATATGCACCGTCTCGCTAATGGGGATCAGAAGCGAGGGCGTGACGACATCGCTGTCGGCAATGTTAATAGTCTCGCTGATAGGCACCAGGAGCGGAACCGGAACGCCGTTGCCGCTAACGTTGACGCTGACCTTCATGCTGGGTCCGCCCCCGGTAATCTGCTCGGTCCAACTGATGGTTCCGGAGTAGCTGGTGGCTTGGCTTGGGTTGAAGGTAACCTGGATCAGGCAGGTTGCGCCCGTAGGCAACGGGTTGCCACAGTAGGTTGGCGCTGTCGGGTCGCCCAGCGATGCCGTGAACGCTGAGTTGGTGGAGGTGAACCCACTGGTGATGGCAACCGTGCTGCCGTAGCCCACGGAGTTGCTGCCGGCGCTGGTGTTGGTCACGGTAACCGGCAAAGGTACGCTGGTGGTTCCGGCAGTCTGATTAGGGAACACATATGGATTGGGCGTTGCCGCAACCCAGATGCCGCTGGTGTAACCGGTGAGCGCAACTGTCTGGACAGTGCCGGGCTGGTTGAGCGAGTTGCTGGTGATGGTGACTGTGCCTGTGAGCGTGCCCGCGTGGGACGGCGTGGAGGTGACCAGGAACTGGCAGATGGTACCCGAGGCCAGCACGATTCCGTTGGTGCAGCCGTTTGAAGTTGCGGGTTCGATTGTGTAGGCTGCCCCACTGGACGTAATCGACGAGATCGTGAGCGGCTGGTTGCCACCGTTGTAGAGCGTAAGGGTCTGCTGGCTGCTGACTTGCCCATCGTTCGAGCCCCAGTTGATGGAGCCCTGGAAGCGGTCGATGATTTCGACCGTCGAACCATCTCCCACATAGACGGTCCCGTCCGGGGTCAGAGCGACACTGCCGCCATACCCGATGCCCGCTATCGAGGAGGCGTAATTGTTGGAGGCGGGGAACATTTGTACTGTGCCCTGGCTGGCATACAACGTGTCCGCGGCATCGACCGCCATGCTTGGGTTGGTACCGATGTACTGGTTCAGCAGGTGCATGGACGATGCGGGAAAACCGTACCAAACGGCGATGCCGAGGTTGGGGTCAGTGAAGAACAAGTTCTCATACGGGTCCACTACCATCCCGTTCGGACTAAAGTTTGTCCCGATGGGATAACCGACTGGATACACTCCGAACGCAGTATTCGGAACGATAGAAGGAGTCTTCGGAATAGTATCAGGGTAAAATTGCTGAGCCAGAAGTCCCTGAATGAACGACAGGGTTTGACCGTTGTAAACCATGGATTCACCGCCGCCGTCCGCGTCGTAGAAGGTCCCGAGGTTTCCGACTGCCACAGCTACCGGGTTCTGAAAACATACGGAGGCGGCCGCGACCTCAGGATTTCGGTTTTCGATGGCAGGAAGTCCGTAACATAAAAAATCGATGGCTGGGTACCCCGGTTCCCAGAGTTGCCCCGCGCCGTCGATGGATAAGTTGCTTGTTTTTGGGACTGAGTCGAGCAGTTCCGTTGCAACGCCCGCCTTCACCGTGTAGATACCGTTGTTGGCGTAGACGTAGTAGGTGCCAGCGTCGTCGGTTGTTGATCCGTAAAGGTATGGACTGCCCGTCAGGCTCAGGCTAGTGGTTACGCCGGGCTGAATCATCAACTGGGGCGCCTCGCCAATGCCATAAAGAAACACACCGCTTGCGAACATCGTTACTCCCGAAATAAAGAGCGCATCGTGGTGGCCGCCTGGATACTGGGGCGTAAAGGTGATTGTGACAGTGCAGGTTTGAACGTAGGGGGTGGGCACGAGCGGATTGTTCACGGGCACGATGGTCTGGGTGCAACTGACCGGCCCCGCGCTGAAACTGATGCCGTACTGCAAGCTGACGGTGGGCACATACGAGGCGGATGTCGAGTTGGTGACGAACCCCAACTGCGCCTGCCCCGGCGTGCCATTCACCGTCGCGGTGCCAACATAAAATCCATATTGCGCTGTAGCTGTCGTATCCTGGCCCAGCGCAAGGGCAGCGCCTGCGCCAGCCAGAAAGGCCAGAGCAACCAGGGCGGCTGCGAGGCGGAACGTCTGAGCCAGGCGGGCACGCCTCGTATTGTTCAATCGCGTAGTCATCGCATCTCTCCTGATCTTTTTCCCTGGGTTTGCTGGATAGAAGCTAGGAGAAGCTGATGGTGACGACGATAGTGACTACTTGCCCTGGGACGGCGGAGACGGCAAGACCAGACCGACTGGTAAAAGGCAGATCAATTGCGTTGCCAGGACCCACTCCGATTTGGTTGAAGCAATTTGAGGCAGTGACGGTCGAAAGTGAAGATGATGGGCAACCGACGAAATGTGTGCTAACTGAATTGAACTGTTCT
>Ga0302275_10001890_pt1 | contig 22460 bp, 11 predicted proteins | sample III_Bog_N2_2_FD_200229 | JGI IMG/M metagenome (GOLD analysis project Ga0302275, IMG submission 200229) | Peat permafrost microbial communities from Stordalen Mire near Abisko, Sweden - III_Bog_N2_2 | ecosystem: Environmental > Terrestrial > Soil > Wetlands > Peat | place: Sweden: Abisko... | reverse complement strand
TCGCCATTGGCTTCCCTCTCCCCTCAACGGGGAGAGGGATTGAGGGTGAGGGGTGGTCATATCCAGAGCCGCCTCCTGTCCGTTTCTTCCTGTATCAGCACCACCCGGCGTCCAAGCTGAACACTTGATCACTGAACACTGAAAACTCCCCACAAAACCCCCGAAATATCACTTTGTTACTGATGAAACCTCACCCCACAATGACCCAACGCATCGCCGACTCGCTTATCCCGGGCTATTTTCGGTCAGCCTTTCAGGCTTCAACATTTCTTGAACACGGCGGCGCAGGTGAGGTGTTGGGTGACGGCAAGGGAGAGAATCCATCCGTTGGCAGGGAGATCGGTGGCACACAACAGTCCGGCCAGATCCACCAAAGGTTGCGCGCCTTCGAGGCGGCCCATGGCGAGGGCGGCGGGACGGGAGATTTCGCGGCAGGCGGGTGGCAATTGGGCGGGGTTGCCATAGTAAAGCAGGGCGTGAAGGGCTTCGCGGGGGAGGGCGGCTTCGGTCAGGGCGGCGGAAATGACTTCGTTGACGTCGTCCATTGTCGGGTGTGCCCGGGTGAGGCTGGCCAGGCCGTGGATTTCGGCGATGGGCTGGACGGCGCGGGCGCGGGCATGGGCGGCGGTTTCCAGCATCAAGATGGCCGCGCCTTCGCCGGGCGGCTGGTCGGCGGAAATTTCACCGGCGTAAAAATGGTCCGCGAGGATGCGGTCGGACAATTCATCCACCGCACCGCAAAGGAGCGCGGCGGCATGGCCGCAGCGCAACGCGGCCAGGGCGGGCTCCAGTCCGTGCAAGCCGGCCGCCGGACCGGGGTTGAGGGTCAGGTTGTGGCCGGTGAGCATGAGCGCGCGGCAGACATTGCCGGCAACGGAACTGGGGACGATGTAGGGGAAGGCGGAGAGTTGCGCGACTTGGTGGTCGTTGCTGACAAAGCTGGTCAGAAATTCCGATTCGGCCCACGAGGGGCCGGCGGAGAGGTTGAGAAACAAGCCCAGTTCCGCCAGCGCGGCCGGTTTTTCCGGAAACCTGGCCTCGCGGATGGCCAGACGGCAGGCGAGCGTGGCCCATTTGCTGGAAGGATCCATGGACCGCAGATTTAACCGGCGGTCAAAGGACTCCACGGCGGATTCGTCCACCCGGCCCGCCGGTAATGACGGCAAGCCGGGTAATGAATCGACGCGGGTTGACACGGTCGAACCCGCATTTGCAAGGCCGCGGCACGCAGGCTTGGAAGCCTGCGCCACGTCGTCGCGCGCGCGGGCCAGAGCTGCAACGCCAATGCCCGCTGGCGAAACAATGCCGCAGCCGGTGATGACAATGGGCTCAACAGGCTCAGATCGAGTGGTTTTGACGGGCGGGTTGGCCTGAGGATTCCTGCCCACAGCCAGGGCGAGGCTGGCGTTGTGTCCGCCGAAGGCCGAATTGTTGCTCAGGAAGATTTTGGGCGCGGGCCAGGTTCGTCCGGCGTCCGGCACGCAATCCATGACACAACCGTCGCGCGGGCCGGCGAAATTGGCGGTGGGCGGCAACACGCCGGCGGTGGCGCAAACGATGGCGGCGATGGCTTCGGTCGCGCCGGCCGCGCCCAGGCAATGCCCCACGATGGATTTGGTGGAACTGACGGGGAGGGTGGCCGTGCGCTCGCCAAAGACTTTGCGCAGGGCCTTGTGTTCGGCCTTGTCATTGGCTTCGGTGCCGGTGCCGTGGGCGTTGATGTAAGAAATTTGTTCCGGCGATAAATGGGCGTCAGCCAAGGCGGCGTGGATGGCGGCGGTGAGGCCGCGTCCACCGGGTTCCGGCGCGGAGCAATGATGCGCGTCGTTGCTCATGCCCGAACCCAGCACCGTGGCCCATGGCGTGGCGCCCCGCTGATGCGCGGAGGCGGCGGATTCGAGAAAGACAAACGCGGCCGCCTCGCCGAGGTTCAAGCCGGGCGGTTTGGAAAACGGGGCGCATTTGCCTTCGCTCGTGGCTTTCAAGCCGTCAAAGCCGGCCAGTGTGCTGATGGAAAAAGCGTCGGCGCCGCCGGCGAGCGCGGCCTCCAGCCGGCCGCACCGGATCAGATCCGCCGCGAGCGCGATGGCGGCGGTGCTGGCGGAACAGGCCGTGACCACGGTGGTGCACAGCCCGCGAATGCCGAGCGTGTGCGCCAGGATTTGTGCGCCGGCATAATAGCGCCTGGCGAACAGCCCGGCGGCGGACAGTTGCGGCTGGCCTTGGAGCATGCGCTCGTAATGCGCCTCGATGAGCAACATGGGGCCGGAGCAGGTGGAGAAGATCAGACCCAGGCGCCGGCCAAAGTGTTCCGGTTGCACCGCCGCATGGGCCAGGGCTTCCCGGGCCGCCACCAACGCGAGGTGCACATGCCGGTCGTGGCCGGGCAATTCGGGGCTGGAATGGGGCTGGGAAATCTGTCCGGCAAACCTGGCGCGCAGACGCGCGGCGCGCGGGTGGGTGATGGGGGTGAGGCAACATTGTCCGGCGATGAATTTCTCCCGGGCGGCGGCCAGATTCCCGCCGGCACAGGATAAGATTCCCATCCCGGTGATGACGGTTTCAACCGGCTCCATGGCGGCGGGCTTCATGGCTGGCCTCCGCGCTGGAACACCGCGGCGAAGTTGTAGCCGAAATCCGTGCTGGCGAGCGCCAGAATGAATTCCGGCGCGGCGGCCAGTGGCCGTTGATCCAGCTCGGGCAGGCCGGTGCGCTGCGGCCAGAGTTCGCCGCCCGCGTCCAGGGCCGTCAGCGCGCAGGCGAGGCTGACGAGAATGGAGGCGGATTCGATGAAGCCGGTGTTGAACGTGGTGGTGGCCAGCGGCAATTGGGCGAACCGGCCGCCGAAAATTTCCGCCCCCACGCGGAGGACTTTGTCATCCTGCCGGTTGCCCTGGGGCGCCCAGACGAGCAGGCCGATTTTTTCCGGCCCGATGCGGGCGCGCGATAGCGCCAGGCGGACGGCGTGCTTGAGGCCGTCCGTGCCCAGGTTGGCGGCAAGAAATCCTTCGGCATCCATGCTCATGCCGTAACCGAGGACTTCGGCCAGGATGTTCGCGCCGCGCGTCCGGGCGGATCCGGCGGTTTCCAGGACCAGCATGGCCGCGCCCTCGCCGAGGACTTTTTGCTTGCCGGATTCCAGGCGGAGCCGGTAATCCGATTCCTCCGCCCCGGCGAAGAGGAAGCCCATGCCGTCGTAGTTGTAGAACGTCTGGCCATAAACTTCATCGGCCGCGCCGGCCAGAATGACCCGGGCGCGTTTTTCGGCCAGCGCGTCAAAGGCATAGGCCAGACTTTGCAGGCCGGCATGGGGACCGGCGGAAAGCGTGGCGTTGACGCCCTGGAGATAAAGCTGGGTGGAAACCCAGCCGGCGGTGGAGTTGGTGGTGATGTTGGAAAAACTGGGGATGTCGGCGGCGTAATTGGGGCTGCTGAACACGCTGTCCATGTGGCCCATCTCGGAGGAGCCGTTGCAGATGCCCAGCACCACGCCGGCGTCATCGCCGTTGGCGGGCGTGATTTTCAACCGGGCCTGTTCCAAGGCGAGCCGCCCGGCGGCGACGGCGAATTTGCTGATGGGGTTCAACGGCGAGAAATCCAGCCGCCGGTCCACCTCGGCGGCGGAAAAATCAGCGACCTGGCCCACCAACCGCGCGCGCTGACCGGTTCGGGGAAACCGGCTGACGGGAGCCAGGCCGATTTGGCCGCCGCGTAATTGTGCCAGCGTGGCCGGCACGCCGAGGCCCAGGGCGGTGACCACGCCGGTGCCGGTGATGACCACGCGCTCGTTGGGCTTGGGGCGCGGCGGAATCATCGCGTCCCATTTGGTGATGGTCACGGCGGCGTTGTTGCCGCCAAATGCGTAGTTGGCGGAGACAAACGCGTCGTAACTCTTTTCGCGGGCGGTATTGGGCACGTAGTCCAGCGTGCAGCCGGGGCGCGGCGCAGAAAAGTTGAGCGTGGGAGGAATGAAATTTTCATTCATGGCCAGCAATTGGCTGGTGGCCTCCAGAATGCCGGTGACGCCCATGCAATGGCCGAAAAAGGATTTGGTGGAGACGACGGGGGTGGCCTGCGTGCCGAGAAATTTGGCGATGCCCTTGGTTTCCGCGCGGTCATTGGCCTCGGTGCCGCTGCCATGGGCATTGACGCAGCCGATCTGGGCCAGAGGCAACCCGGAATCCGCGAGGGCGCAGGCCAGCGTGCGGGCGACGCCCTGGCCGCGCGGGTCGGGGGTGGTGGGGTGATAGGCGTCCGAGGTCGTGGCATGGCCGGCGAGGCGGCCGCGACAGCGGGCCTGGCGCAGCAGGGCTTTTTCCAGGTCTTCCACCACCCAAAAACACGCCGCTTCGCCGATGTTCAAGCCGGGCGGCATGGAAAAGGGTGCCATCCGGGTGGTGGCCGTGGCTTTGATGGCGTCGAAGCCGGAGACATTGGCCACGCACAGGGCATCGGCGCCGCCGACGAGCACGGTGTCGTAGTAACCCCGATTGATGAGGGTTTGCGCCAGTCCGAGCGCCACGGTGGTGGAGGAGCAGGCGGTGGTGACGACCCAGGTTTCACCGCCGATTTTGAGGGCGCTGGCGAGGGCCTTGCCGAAGCCATACAGTTGCGCCTGCAAGTTCATGACCTCGTCAAACGGCCGGGAGCTGCGCCCGTGTTTCCAGGCGTATTCCGCCTCGGCGGAGGCCAGTCCGCCGTTGCACGTGCCGAGCACGAGGGCGATGTCGCGGCGAACGTCCGAAGAATGCGAGCTTAATCCGGCGTCCTGCAACGTCCGGCGGGCGGTGGCGATGGCGTAACGCAGGTACAAATCCTCGTATTCGAGGAGTTCCGCGGGCGACAACCAGTCGGCGGCCTGGAACTGTTTGATTTCGCCAAACAGGTTGGTGCGGAAATGGCTGGCGTCGAAACGGGTGACCGGGGCCAGGCCGTGCCGGCCCTGCCGCAAGGCGGCGGTGACGGTTTCCGCGTCATTGCCAATGGGGCAGAACAGGCCGATGCCGGTGATGGCCGCCTCGTCGCGCGTGCCCTGGCGTTGCAGGGGCTTGCCGACGACCTGGATGCCATCCTGCCAGGTGGCGGGTTCAAGGGCGGCGGCGTGGCGGCCTTTTTGCTGGCTGAAAAATTCGCGCCAGAGCCGGAGGAATTGCGCGCGCAACTGGTCGGGGGACATCTGTTGCGGCCGGGCCACCACATGCGATCCATTGTAGTGCGACCATTGGAAGTCAAAGATGCGCTGCTGGCTCAGCATGCGGTCCCAGTGCGGCGATCCGGGGAAGGGCGTGAAGATGAAGAATTCCGCCGTATGAATGCCGGCGGCCGCCACCAGTTCCAGGGCGCGGTCCGCAAAGCCCAGATCGTCCCAGTCGCGCCCGATGCCGATGGAGGCGAAGAAACGGATGTCCCGGTCCTGCGTGGCTTTCACCAAATCCTGCAGCGCCTGCCGCTCGCGACGGCCGCCTTGCAGGGCGCGGATGGAGACCGGCTCGACATTCATGGTGCAGTAAAAGTTTTTGACGCCCGCCCGGGCCGCCACGTCCAGAAAATCCGGGTCCACGTTCAGCCCCATGGTGGAATTGACGAAATACTTTTTGCCGAGCGGGGCCAGGGCCGCGAAGAGTTTTAACGCATAGTCGCGCACCTGCCGCTGGGGGAAGAATAACATGTCATCGGCAAGATAGACATTTTCATGCTTGAGGGTGCGCATTTCAGCCACCACCTGGTCGATGGGGCGGTAGCGAATCCGGCTGCCCATCTGCTGCGGCAACGGGCACATGGGACACTGATAGAGGCATCCGCGCATGACCTGAACCAGGTCTTCATCCCAGTCGTAATGTTCGTTGCGGTAGAAAATCTCGCGGCGGGCGGCGGGAATCTTGGCGGCGTTCAGGGAGCAGCCGCCATCGTAGCGGCGCTGCAATTTGCCCGCTTTGAAGTCGGCGAGAATTTGCGGCCAGGTGGGTTCGCCTTCGCCCACGTTCACGGCATCGGCATGCTGGAGGCATTCGTCCACCATGAACGATGGAAACAGCCCGCCCATGACCACGGTTTTTCCACGGGCGCGGAAACCATCGGCGATTTCAAACGCGCGGGTGGCCTGCGGGGTGAAGCAGTTGATGGCCACGAGATCGGTTTCGCGGTCGAAATCCACCGGCTGCCCGCTGTTATCGTCCAGCAGCTCGATGGCAAACTCCTCCGGCGTGAGCGCCGCCAGCAGCGGAATGCCCAGCGACGGCGGGGTGGTGTAGTCGCCGAGAAAATAGTCAATCAGGCCCGCGTCCAGCTCCGGCACGCTGCGCAGGAACTTCTCAAACCGGGGATAGACGAAGGTGATCTTCATTTCATCGGCTCCACGACCGAGAAATCGGGGTCCAGTTTGGGCACAAACAATTGCGGGTCCAGGGGCGGATTCACCTGGCCGTCGCTGAAATCGTTGCGGAGGCTGGAGCCGTCGCTGAAGGTCAGCTCGGTGGCGGCCGGCGAAAAGTCCTGCGCCTGAAAACTGATGGTCAGGCGGGTGATGAATTTGCGGGCGGAGGCGCTGGCGGGGCGGAGCGACAGGATGGCGATGCCGTTGGTTTGGACCAGGCCGAGGATTTGAAAATGCGCCTCCAGATTGGCCCGGCTGCGCGGGAAGCTGGCTTCCAGCAACGCCAGCGCATCTTTCCAGGGGCCGGTTTGGTGGGGGCCGAGTGGATATTTTTCGGCCCGCTTGAGCCGGGGATAAACCAGCGTCAGCTCTTCCGGGGACCGGATGGCAATGGTTTGCGGCGGCTGGCCGAGTTCCCAGCGAAAGCGATCGGGAATGGCGACCCAGACCTGGCCGGTGGAAACCAGCGGCTGGGAGAGGGTTTTAAAGGAGCGCGTTTCCACAATTTTCGCCGACCACGTCTGCAAGTTCGTTTGCGCGCCAATCCACTGATCAATCAGATCGGCAGCGGGGGCGGGCCGGATCGTCAGTGCCAGCAACAGAAACCAGATGGGAAAATTTCCCCTTAACCGTGAGATTAAAGACATTGACGTCATTTGCGATGGACTATTACTAGAGATTTTTTTGAAATTGCCAAGCCCTATGAAGGGCTGCGGTCACATTCTGATTGACCCGGCCGGGGGGCGGTTTTAACTTCGCCAGCATCAGCCGCCGCCAAGCGACCCGTGCCAGCGGCCTGGGTGGGAACAAGCAAACCTTTAAACTATGAAAAATATTGCGTCTGGAATGAGATTGCCCTGGTTGAATTCATTAATAATCCCGCTCCTGCTGGCGGCAATGGCACTGGGTTGCGGCTGCGCCAGCGTGCCCAAAACCTCCAAATTAGTGACCAGACTGGCCGGGCCGCCGCCGGGCAAGGCGCTGGTGAATTTCCATCGTCCCTCCAGCTACGGAGGGTCCATCGGAGTCCCGATATTCGACCTGGAGGGAAAGATGCTCGTGGACATGCGCGGGGCCTCGCTGTACCAGATGGTTTGTGAGCCCGGCGAAAAAGTATTTGTCAGTTGGGCGGAGCATGTGACCGTGATCAAGGCGGAGCTGGCCCCGGATAAGACTTATGATGTGATGGTGGATGTGGCCCCGGGCTGGGTGCAGGCCAATATTTATTTGACGCCCTTGCATAAGGGGGATGGCCGCCGGGCCAGATTGGCGGACTTCGAACGCCGCGAGAAATGGACGATTGCGGTCAACCCGGATTCGCCGCGCGTGGTGGAATATCAAGCCAGCAATCGCGAACGCATTGCGCAAATCAAAAAGGATTTTCTCGGGGGCGAGAAATCAGACCGGGTGAAAGTTTTGGCGCAGGATGATTGCCGTTAGAGTGTTACCGACAATGATGTAGAAATGCGCTGATGCCCTGCCTGGAAGGTTTTTTGACTTTTGGCCTCGTTTGGCTTAGCCTCGGGTTGCGACGCACATGCTCCTTCCCATATCGCTACATTATTGCTGTCAACGCTCTACTAGAGCATCCAGGGCTCATATCATGTGTAAATCAATAATTCTACTGAGTTTATTATGCTGCGGGCCAATATGGGTCGGCTGCAAGACTCATAGTGCCTTGCCGCAAGATCACAATGCTGTGATTCAAGAAACCGAGGAGCTTCGAGCGTACCTTGCCGCCATCGAACTCATCGAAGCCCGAGAAAGAAGTCTTACAAGTGTGGCAGGGCCGATTCCTGAGGAAGTCCAAAAGCGTGCGGAAAATCGCAAAAATGCAATCTGTTCGGACCAGAAATATTTGAATGCGCTGACCGCATTCAACCGGGTTCTTACAATGCGAAGGAATGCGGTTACGGCCGAATTTTGGCTTTACGCGAATTGGAGTACTCGCGACGCCTTTGGGCTGACTTCAACGAACTCAAATAAATTTTAAATCAAAGCCCAGCCGCAAGCAGCGAGGAGGCAACCAAAAACCGAAAAAAGGGTCACTCGTTAACTGGTTTGATCGCCATCAGCAGGACATTCGAGGCGAGCCCGCCCTCGACAGTAATTTTGACCTCGGCAAAGCCCGCCTCGCGCAAGAGTGTGAGGTGGGTTTTTTCGTCGGCAAAATGCAGGCCGTGCCGGGTGCGGTTTTGCCCCAGCCATACCGCCCATCGCTCCGAACGCGCCACGGCGCGGTGCGCGGAATCAGCCTGCGCCAGGGCATCCCGGAGGATGAGCCGTCCGCCGGGGCGCAACGCCTGGCAGGTCTTTTGCAACAAAACGGCTTTTAACTCCAGCGGGAAATAATGCAGCACGTCGCACAGCAGCACGACATCACAGCGGGGAAAATCTCCGCCTTCAACCAGCTCGCACGCCGCAAAATCCACGCGGGGATTTCCCGGCATGGTGGCTTGGGCCACCTGGATTTTTCGCGCGTCAAAATCCAGACCCTGCACACGGCGTTGAGGATGGTAGCGGGTCAGCCAGTGCGCCAGCAGACCGTAGCCGCAGCCGAGGTCGAGAATTTCAGCTTGCAGGGGAACGGCTTGGGCCACGGCGGCAAACAGCGGATCGGCTCTCATTTTCCACCAGGCAAATTGCGAGACATAGGGTCCCTGGAAACGATACAGGCGGCTGACGGCGCGGCGGATTTGTGCGGGCGTGGGGTTCGCGATGGGCGGGCAGTGCAGATTCCGCCGGGCGAGCCAGCGGATGGCGGGGGGCACCAGCAACAACGTGGCCAGCAGGCTGTAGCTGATGCCGAGCAGCGCCGTCAGGCCCACGGAGAACAGTGCGGGATGGCGCGCCAGGACCAGCACCCCGGTGCCGAGCCAGGCAGTCAGGGCGCACATGGTCACCGCACCGCCGGTGGCGGCCAGCCGGTGGGACCGTCCGCGCCAGGGTTCCAGTTCACTCAACACCAGAAACAGGCTGTAATCCCCGCCCACACCCACCACAAAAATGACAAACACAAAGTTCGCCACATCCACCGGCAGGCCCAGCAAACCCAATGTTCCCAGGGTCCAAAATATCCCCGCCGCCATCGGCAGCAGGGTGGCCAGGACCAGTTCCAGCCGCCCCAGCAAGAGAAACAACAGCAGCGCATTGACGGCCGCCACCAGCAGGGCAAAGACCGGCAGCGCGTGGCGCGCGATGCGGGTGATTTCGCCTGCCAGCGCGGTTTTGTTTAACAACATTGCGTCTGGCACGACCGCTTGCACGGCCGTGCGCAAGGCCGCGAACTGTTCCGGCGCCACCTTGACCATCGTCGTGACATACACCCGGCCGTCGCGCTCCGTCCAAAAATCGGCGGTCAGCTTCTCCCATTCGGGGTTGGTCACATCGTTCGTGGCAGGGGCGGCAAGCTGGTTGAGAAATGGCGTGAAGACCTCGGCGCAAAAGCCGGACTTCATTCCGGCCGCCGCCAGGGAATTGCTCAAGGCCAGCCAGCGCGCCGGGGTCCAAAACGCCCCCCACGCCTGCGCATGCGCCGCCCGTGTTGGGGCGGAGGGCTGCAACGGGGCAATGGAGGAGAAGCCGGCAATGGCCTTTTGCGCGCTTAATTGTTTCAACACCGCCAACACTTGTTCGTTCTTTGCCCGGGCTTGGTCGCGACTCGTTCCTTCGACCACGATGGTCGTGAGCGAGAGGGCTTGCCCCCAGTTCTGGCGGATGGTTTCCTCGTCCTGACGGGTCTCGGCGGTGACGCCATTCAACCGCGCCAGATCACCGTCGAATTGGACCCGGCACGCTCCCCAAGCACAGACCAGCGAGCCGGCCAGCAGTCCCGCCAGAATCCGCCGCGTGTTTCGCTCGCGCCAGTCAAAAAAGCGTTGCAGCAACGTGGTCAATGGCAGTGGTTGCGCGGTCGCCGTCGTCTGGACGGGAATGAAAACCGGCAGAACGAAGAGCGCAAAGAGCGCCGCCAGCCCCACGCCAACCGCGCCGAACCAGCCGAGTTGCCGGTGGCCCGAAACCGGGGAGAGAAACATCACAAAAAACGCCGCCATGGTGGTCAACGCCCCGAAAGTCAGCGCCGGAAACAGGCTCGCGACGGTGCGCGCCAGTTTCTCGCGCGTGGCGGGCGGTGCGTCATCCAGCAGATAAACAATGTAAATGCCGTAGTCCACCGCCACGCCAATCAGCATGCTGCCGCAGCCCAGCGCCACGGCCGAAACCAGGCTGCCCGCCACCAAGAACGCCAGCACCGCCCCCATGGCACCGAACAGCACCGGCAGCAGAGCGAGCAACGCCAGCCAGCGCCGCCGGCACGCCGCCATGATCAGGATCGCGATGGCCACGGTGGCGATGGCGCTGGTGCGGGTCGTGTCCCGGCGGATGAGCGTGGCGTTATCCAGGGCGGAACGATGCGCGCCGGTGACGGAAACTTTCACCGTCCCCGCCGGAAACCCCGCTTCCACGGACCGCGCGGCTTGCAGCACGGCGGCCACGAGGGCCGCGCTCCGGCCCGTTTCCGACGACCGGAACGCGGGCGTGGCGGTGATCAGCGCATGGCAATCATTCGTGCTCGTGATATAGCCGCCGGCGAGGTGGGCGTCGCTCCCGGCTTGCAAGGCTTTCAGTTTGACGGCCACAGTGTCGCTGATGCCGGCGGGATCGCGGCGCGCCACCTCTTTGTAAATCATGCCCTGCGGCTGGATCATCGCCGCCTTGAACCAGGCCAGCCGTTTTTCCAGCGCGGCGGTGGTGAGTTTGGGTTCCAGTTCGCGCAGGTCATCCGCATCCATCAGCCAGGGGAGTTGGGGCTGCAATCCGGTGTAGGCCGCGCGCCAGGCCGCGAGATTGATTTCGCCGCGCACGCCGGACAGTTGCGGCACGTCGCGGAGGGCGGCGCTCATGCGGTTGGCGGCTTCGGTCAGTTGATCGGAATTGGGCGCGGCCACCGCCACATCGACATACAGCTGTTCGGTTTGGTGGATATGGCGCAGCGCTTTGACCTGTTCGGCAATGCCCGGCGAGGACATCGGCAGCACATCGGTAAAATCCTCGTTCAACTTCAGCCGCCGCCCCCACCCCACCGCCAGCACGCCAAACACCAGCAGCGCCAGGAAAATCTTTCCGCGATGACGCGCCAGCAGCAAATGCAATTGAACAAAGCGCTCGGTCATCGCGGTTCAAGTTTGCCGTTCCAAATCCGGCTGATCAACCAGGTGCCGGCCGCGCCGGCCAGGCCCGCCAGCAGGCCCAAAACGATGCTGCCGAAAATCCATTCCGCCAGGCGTGTGGGAATTTCCCGCAGCAGCGTGGTGGCGTTCAGCGGCAGGATGGCGCCCGTGTGCAAATAATGGCCCAGCAGCAGTCCGCCCGCCATGATGAACGGGGCGGCTAACGGAAAGGAAATGTGGCTGGCCGTCACCGCGATGGCCTTGTTCAGCCGGAACTTGTGGGCCAGCGCGGCGGCGGCGATGATTTGAAATCCCCAGATGGGCGCAATGCCGCAAAAAAATCCGAGCCCCACCGCGCAGGCGAGCTTGCCGTGCGTATCTGTATGCTCCGAAAGCAGCAGGCGCAGGACCACTCCCAATCTGGTTCGCCAGGGCAGGCCATGGAGTTCGCCGGTGGCGGATACTTTCCGCAACAACGCGGGCACGCAGAACGCCTGCATGGATAATTTCGAGTGCAGCCGGGAAATCCGCACCATGTCGCGCCACGGATCAAAGTGGGACAGCCGCGAGGTCGCCGCCGCGTAATCGGCGGAGACGGGTTGGGCTGTCAGTGGCACGCCCGCCCAGGCGGCTTTGACCATGACTTCGAGCTCATACGCGTAACGCTGTGATTTCACGCGCAACCGGTTGGTGGCGGCCAGCGGATACGCCCGGTAACCACACTGGGTGTCGGCCAGGGGCACGCCGGTTTGCACCTTGAACCAGAAGGTTGAAATATTGTTGGTGATGCGCCGTCCCCGGGGCGCGTTTTCCTTGATCAGATCGCGCACCCCGACAATGAGCGCGTCCGGTTGCCGGCGGATGGCCTCCGCAAAGCGGGGCAATTCACTCGTGGCGTGCTGGCCGTCCGCATCGATGGTGATGGCATGCGTGAACCCTAGTCGGGCCGCCTCGGCAAATCCCGCCCGCAACGCCGCCCCCTTGCCTTGATTCTGGGGCAGCGTGACCACGCGCAGGCTGCTCTCGCTGGCTAGAATTTTGGCCGTGTCATCGTCGCTGCCATCGTTGACCACGATCACGGGGAAATAATGCCCGGCCTCGCGCACCACCCGGCCCACGGTCAAGGCGTGGTTGAACACCGGAATGACAATGCAAATCCGGGTGCTCATCCCTCGCGCAAATCCACAAACTGACGCCGCTTGCGCGATCCGTCCGGCAATTGCAGTTGCTCAATCTCCTCCGGTGAGGCCGGCGTGATCGTTGGCGTCATCTTGATTGCCCCTTGGAACCGTTCCTGGAGCGCACGGACCATCTCCGCCACGTCCCCGGTGCAGGCGATTTTAATCTCCACCGTGTCAACCAGGTGGTTTTCGCGACGCGCCAGGATGGCGTAGCTGGCAATCCCCGGCGTGGCATGCAGCACGGATTGGATCGCGGAAGGAAACACCGAGGCGCCCTTGAGCTTGAGCTTGTGATTTTTGCGCCCGACGATGGGCCCGATGCGCAAGGTGTTCCGGCCACATTGGCAGGGCGCCCGGTGAATGGCCGCAAAATCACCCGTGCGATAGCGGATCAAGGGCATGGCTTCCACCCCCAAAGTCGTCGCGGTCAACTCGCCAATCTCGCCGTCCGGCACGGGGGTTCCGGCTTCATCCAGGGCTTCCAGATACAGGATTTCCGGATGCAGATGGCCGCCGCAGCCCGCCTCGCATTCGCACAACGAGGCGGCCAGCTCCGTCACCCCATAAGTGGAGATCACCCGCGTTCCCCAGCATTTTTCCACCAGCCGACCGACGTGATTCAACGTAAAATCGCCATCCCGCACCGCTTCCCCAATGCACACCGCCAGGCGGATGCCGCACTGGGTCAGGTCGAACCGGGCCTCCGCCGCCTTGCCCGCCAAATGCGCCAGAAACGAGGGCACGCCGACCACGGCGGTGGGGCGCACGCGGCGGATCATGTCAAAATGCATCGCCGGGGTGGCGGGGCCGACCCGCACCACCGCGCAGCCCAGCTTGCGCAAGCCGAGAAAATAAGCCATGCCCGCGATAAAACAGCGGTCCATGGCCACCGCCAGCAGCACCGTGTCCGCAGCGGTGAGCCCGGCGCAGGTGAAAGAGAGCTGTTCGTTGTGCGCCAGCCGTTCCAGGTCGGCGTCCGTGAGTTTCCAGACCAGGGGTTGGCCGGTGGACCCGCTGGTGGTGACAATATCGACGATGGCCTGGTCCGGCACACACAGGAATTGATCGTTGACGCGGGAAACCGTGGCTTTGTCAATCGGGGGAATGCGCGTGATTTCCGCCAGCGGAATCTCCGCCGACGCAGGAATCCCGGCGCGGGCAAAATGCTCGCGGTAAAACCGGGAATTCCGGGCGGCATGGCGAAACGTCTGCCGCCAGGCGGCGGCTTGCATGGCGGCTATCTCAGCCGGGGAAAGGGCCGCTTCGTTCATGGGTGGCCGAAATAGTGGTGGTGGTGGATCACGTTATCGCATGGAAGTTAACCAAATCGTCCCGGGAAGGAAACCGGATTTGTCCGCAGAGATTTCCGTCAAAGCGGCTTGGGAAATATTTGGAGTTCCCGGCCTGGCTGCGGTAACATGCCAACCGCAATGGCAGCGATGTACTCCGTGAAACCCACTGTTTTTTTCCTGGTCCTTTGGATCGCCGCCGGCCTGACCGGATGCGCGAATTCGGCGGGCCGGATCGCCGCCGCCCACCCGGGCGTGATCAACCAGCCCGGCTCGATGGAACACATTCTCGTCGCCACCAGCAGCCATTTGGCGGCGATGGACCGGGAAAAGAAGGTGCTCAACGACTCGGTGATTTCCGGCCTGCGCGAGACGGAACTGTTCCCCGAGGTCACCGAAACCGGGACCAATCATATCGAAGCCGGAATCAAAGTGGAATCCGACATCACGCAGATCAAGAAGGTTACGGACAATGCCCGGCTGTGGTTCGGCGGGCTGGCGGGCCAGGCGCGCATTGTGGTGCAGGTCACCGTTTCGGATTTAAGTTCCGGCAAGCCGGTGAAGACCTTCACGGTGGAGGGCGAGTCGGGCAGCACGGCCCGGGCGGGCACCACGGATGAAGCCATCCAGCAGGCCGCCGCCCAAATCACCGCCGAACTGGTCAAACTCAACGCCCAGACGGCGGTGCCGGTGTATTGATTGGCTATGGGCGTCCCTGCGGCTGGGCAGATTACCATGGCCCCTTATCCAAATCAGCAGGCCGGTAATAATCCGTGTACGTGCCGGCCGGCCCGTTGCCGGTGGACCCGACATCGATGGTCCCGGCCGGATTGGCTTCACTGAATTTTCTCCATTCGACGCGGGCGTCTTCAAACAGAAAATTCCCGCCGGTGGGAACATTCCGCGCACCGGGATGATTTGAATCCGGGTACACTTTTTGGTTGGCGATGTCCACATCCGACCAGCCCTTCATTTGGGTGCGCTGCAACCGGTCAATCATCACCGGCGCCTTGCGATAAGGGCCGCCAAGTTTGGGGCGTTGCAGACACCACGCTCCCAGGCCGCTGGCATCGTAGTTCCAGGAACTGCCTCTGCTGGTCCGCGCCGGAAGGGAGTTGTAGCCAATGAGGTTGGGCACGTTGGCCAGCGATTCGTATTCCCGGTGCGCCACATCCGTGGGACAATAGAACACATCGCTTTTGTTGCGCAGGCCGCTCACGCTGGTGCCAGGTTTGTTGTGGTACAAATAAACCGGGTAAAAAACATTTGAAAAATTAAATGCCATCCAAGCGAGGTCGGTCCCGCCGGGCTGGGTGTTGTCCGGGAAGGAATTGTTGTTGTCCCCGGCATACAGGGCGATGGCCGCACCCCATTGCTTGAGATTACCGGCGCATTGCACCTTGTAAGCTCTGGCCTTGGCCGCCGAAAGCGCAGGCCACAGCATCGCCACCAGAATCGCAATGATCGCGATGACCACCAGCACTTCGATCAACGTGAATCCTCGTCGTCGTTTCACAACATACCTCATTCGTATCGTGATGTTTCGTGGGTCTTGGGTGCGCCACAGTTTGTTGGTTCATCCCGGTTCATGAAACGGTTTCTAATCAATTCTAACGGGCCCGTCCAGTGCAATTTGGATATATCCCGAAAACCGGGCGCATCTTGACACTATCCTTAGCCCGGATATTTCTCATAGTGAAACCGGCAAAACCATGGCAAACCCTTGTAGCGCAGGCTTCCCAGCCTGCCGTATCGCAACACCTGAGCCGTTCCGTCAATGGTAAATCCATGGCCTCCTTTTTCCAGAATGGCGGTGCGAATACAAGGCCTGAAAGGCCGCCACAGGACCGCCCAGGGCAACGCCCTGGGTTTTGATGCCATAATTGCCATCAAGCGCTGTAAGCGCGTAACAATTCTTCTGCTGACACGGCGGTAATCCAACGTCGTAGCGCAGGCTTCCAAGCCTGCTGTATCGCAACACCTGAGCCGTTCCGTCAATGGTAAATCCATGGCCTCCTTTTTCCAGAATGGCGGTGCGAATACAAGGCCTGAAAGGCCGCCACATGACAGCCCAGGGCAACGCCCTGGGTTTGCCGCCACCGTTGCCATCAAGCGCTGTAAGCGCGCAACAATTCTTGCGCTGACACGGCGGTAATCCAACGTCGTAGCGCAGGCTTCCCAGCCTGCTGTATCGCAGGTTTCCAAACCTGCGGGCCGCGTCTTTTCAACCACGCATTCGAACGTGTTTGCGCCCCTCTTTTCATGGGGTTTTTCGCGACTCTTTCCCAAATGGCTATGAAATATCCGGGCTAGGAAACGAGCTGCCGATGGCCAGCCGGGCGGGCCGGTGAGGTCGGGGCGCGGCTGTGCTGAAAGCCAGCCGCAGCAACGTTCGCCATTCAATGGGGGCCAATCACTCGGCCGGTTGGCTGACCACGTTGCTGCCGCTGGTCTTCGCCCCAGGCGCGTGTCCGCTGTCTGGGGTGTCCCGGAGGGACGACGGATATAAGCCGGTGGCAAGCGGAGCGCAGCCACCGGACCGCAACGACTTTACCAACCAGCCCCCGAGGGGCGTCGGAACTACAACCGGTTCCGTCTCCGCCGTATCCATGCGGGTATGGTTATCCCCAACTCGGCGTTCCCTCTGCGTTCTTTGCGCCTCCGCGTTTCTCTGTATTTTTAATGCATGGATACGGCTTAGAACAGCCCTGCGAAAACCGAAGTTGACCATGAAATCGAAGAAACTTGTGGCACGTGTAGTCGCCTGGAACCGGCTTCCAGCCGGTAAAATCCGGCATCCGGCCTGATTTCGTTCGGGCCAGCGGCGGGTAATGTCTCCCGATGTTGGCGCGAACTAGCGGCGTTTTGCCTGCGCGCAAAAAACTTGCAAAAATATTTCGTTGCGCCCCAAGCAGTTGCAAAAAATGCGTTAGCCGCTAACAACCCGGTTTTCCGGAAACCTGTCATACTCGTTCTGTTTTATGGGCTGCCACCCACAAATCAGAGCCCGGGCGGGACCCAAGGTTCCGCCCGCGCAACGTCGGCCCGGCCCCGCGCCCCCCGCGAACGTCCCCTCGCGCTTAAAATTCATCGTCATCCTCATCGTCATCCTCACCCGTTGCCGCGACCTGACGGTCTCGCCGCCGTTGCCTCCCGACGCGATGCCATCTAACCATTCCCGCGCCAGCCTCCTGGGGTGGACAGAGTCGCGCTGCGACTCCGTTTGCCTGCAGAGCAGGCACTTTGTGGCGACGTCATGCCCATCGGCGTGCGAATGTTTTCGTCCCCGCGCCGGGTCCGCGGCATCTTCCTACCGAAAACCATCGAAAACCCCTGAAATATCACTTTTTACACTTTGAAACCGCACCCCACAACTACCCAACGCATCGCCGCCAACCCATGGGTGGTAGGGCGCGTCACTCCGTGCGCGCCGCTATTGACATCCAAGTCATCAAGTCATCCCAATCGCCACTTTCCCAATGCTTTCCTGAACACTTGATCACTGAACACTGAAAACTCCCCACAAAACCCCCAAAATATCACATTTTACATTTTGAAACAGCCATGAACGCACCCCCAGAATGCCCGCCCAGGGCTGCTCTAAAGCAACACCGGCCTGATAGCGCGTTTATCACCATGGGTGGCACGGGCCACTGGCCCGTACCGTCCGGCGACCCGCCGGACGGAACGGGTGAGGCGCTCTTTTTCCCAGCGGACACCATTCGTCATTGGCGCTTTGTCATTCTTTCGTCATTTAACATTCGTCATTCGTCATTCCCAAACTGAAACCATCGTAAAACCCCTGAAATATCACTTTTTACGCTTTGAAACCGCCATGAACGGACCGCAAGCATGCCCACCCTCAACGCCACCGACATTCGTCATTGGTGCTTCGTCATTCTTTCGTCATTTAACATTCGTCATTCGTCATTCCCAAACTGAAACCATCAAAAATCCCCGAAATATCACTTTTTTACAGATGAAACCTCACCCCACAACTACCCAACGCATCGCCGCCAACCCATGGGTGGTAGGGCGCGTCACTCCGTGCGCGCCGCTGTTGACATCCAAGTCAGCAAGCTATCCCAGTTGCCACTTTCCCAATGCTTTCCTGAACACTTGATCACTGAACACTGAAAACTCCCCACAAAACCCCTGAAATATCACTTTTTACACTTTGAAACCGCACCCCACAACTACCCAACGCATCGCCGCCAACCCATGGGTGGTAGGGCGCGTCACTCCGTGCGCGCCGCTGTTGACATCCAAGTCGGCAAGCCATCCCAATTGCCACTTTCCCAATGCTTTCCTGAACACTTGATCACTGAACACTGAAAACTCCCCACAAAACCCCCGAAATATCACTTTTATCACTTTAAAACCTTCATGCAAGCGCCACAAAACACTCGATGCTTCCAACCAGCATCCAGCATCCGGTTTCGAGCCTTTCGTGGCCGATAATCAGTAACCATGGTTTCGCCGAACCCGTCTCCTCCAGAATAATCCCGAATTTGCGATGAACCTACCCCGCCTCGCTCGCTGCCTGTTGTTGCCCGCGCTTCTGATCTTACTGCGGTACCCCTTGTGGGCGGAAGAAACCATTGCTGCCGCCCGGATTCAGCAGATTGCCGCCTGGCTTCCGGCGCAGCCCGCCGGCTTCGCCTGGCCGATCAGCAATCGTCCCGCCTGGCAGAAACTCGCAGCCGATCCCGCGTTCGCCCACGCCATCACCACCGCCAACCGGTTGCTGGCCAAACCGCTGGCCGAAGTGCCTGACCGCCTGTTTCTCGAATATTCCCAAAACGGCAACCGCACGCATTGGCAGGAGGCGGAATTTGAACGGCGCGGACGCATTGACCGGCTGGTGCTGGCGGAGGCCTTCGAAAATAAGGGACGTTTTCTGCCCGCCATCGAAGCCACCATCGCCACCCTCGGCGCGGAAAAGACCTGGGTTTATCCCGCCCATGACGGCGCGCTGGCCAATTTCCAGGGGCGCGAAATCATCCCCGACCTGGGGGCCACCGGCCTGGCCGCCGAACTGGCCGAGGCGGATTTTGTGCTGGGCGACCAACTGGCTCCGGCCACCCGGCGCTTGATCCGCGAGCAGGTCCGCCGCCGCGTGCTTGATCCCTTCCGCGCCATGATCGAAGGCCGGCAGAAAGAGGCCTTTTGGATTCGCGCGCGGATGAACTGGAACGCCGTTTGCGTGGGCAACTCCGTGTTCGCGGCGTTGACACTGCTGGATTCGCGCGAGGAACGGGCGTTTTATGCCGCCGCCGGCGAGCACTGCATCCGCAACTTCCTGGCGGGTTTTACGCCGGACGGTTATTGCGCGGAAGGTGTGGGTTATTGGAATTACGGCTTTGGTCATTTCATTTTATTGACGGAAACGTTGCGGCAGGCCACGGGCGGAAAAATCGACCTCCTCAACGATGACCGGGCGGTGGCGGCCGCGCTCTTCTGCCGGCGCAGCGAAATACTCCCCGGTATTTTTCCCTCGATTTCCGATTGTCCGCCGGGGTCCAAGCCCAGCCCGGCACTGGTGGCCTACGTGGGCCGCCGGCTGGGGTTGCCCGCGGCCGGCAAACTCACGGGTGAAAGCGGGCTGGCGCTGGGCCTCCTGCTGGCCAGTCTGCCGCCGGACGTGCCGGTCGCACGGCCTTTGGACCGCGCGAGTGATGATCCGCTGCGCAGCTTTTTTCCCGGGGGCGGCGTGCTGATCGCGCGCAATCCGCCGGCGGTGGCACCGGCTTTTGCCGTGGCGCTCAAGGGCGGCAACAATGATGAACCCCACAACCACAACGACGTTGGCAGCTTCAGCGTGGTGCTCGGGCGGGAAATGGTGATTTGCGATCCGGGCGGCGAAGTTTATACCCGGCGCACGTTCAGCCCGCACCGTTACGACAGCAAGGTCCTCAATTCCTATGGCCACGCGGTGCCGGTGGTGGCGGGGCAATTGCAGCAGACCGGAGCGGCCGCGCGCGGCGTCATCCTCGAAACCAATTCCACCGATGCGGCGGATGTGTTCAAGCTCGACCTCCGGTCCGCCTACGCCGTGCCGTCGTTGCAGCAACTGGAGCGCACGTTCACCTTTCGCCGGGGTGCCCATCCGGCGCTGGAGGTGCGCGACGCGGTGAAATTTTCCACGCCCGGTTCCTTTGAAACCGCGCTGATCTCCTGGGGCAAAGTGGAGTCGGCCGGCCCCAACGCCCTGAACCTCACGGATGGAGCAAGCCAGTTGCGCGTGACGATTGATACGCAAGGCCAGCCGTTCAAGTGGTCGTCGGAGCTGATTGACGAAGATGTGGAAGCCAAACGCAAGCCCTGCCATATCGGCATTGTTTTGGACCGAAAGATTGCCCAAGGGGTTATTACCTTGCGGATTGAGCCGGTGCCAAGTAAATGACTACGATGTGTTTTCAAAATGGGTGGAACGGGCGACCCGCCCGTCCCGGTGGGCGACCCGCCAACCGGAATGGCAGGGCGCTCCGTATATCTCAAACACCAGTTGCCAGCGAGATGCGTCTCCCCGTTCCGTCCGGCGAGTCGCCGGACGGAACAGGCCAGTGGCCTGTGCCACCCGTTTTGAACCCGAACTCCGAAGCGGGCAATGAAATCGAAAAGCCCTGCCGCGAGCCCGGCGCGGTAGGGCGCGTCACTCCGTGTACGCCGCGCCTGCAACCAGCGGGCGCAAAACTTCCCCGGCGTCGCCCTCCCGACCCGCTGCCGGTTAAAACTTTTCTCAAGTTTCCCGTCCCAACTTCGGAGTTCGGGTTGAAACCACGCCCTGCAGGCTCCGTCGCTGCGGGAATCCTCGGCATTCTCATCGTCATCCTCACCCCGGGCATAACGCACGCGGATACCCCGGTTCCGTCCCTGCCACCGGCCGCCATCTCCAAGCCGCTGCAACATCGCTTTGCCTGCGCCGATTATACCCAGGGCAGGGTTTTCGTGGTGGCCGCCAATGGCGCGGTGGAATGGGAATATGCCGCGCCGCATTGCAACGATCTCACCGCCCTGCCCAATGGCAACCTGCTCTTTAACACCGGCCATGGCGTCAAGGAGGTCACGCCCGACAAGAACGTGGTGTTCGACTATGAATCCACCAGCGAGATTTATGCCTGCCAGCGGCTGCCCAACGACAACACCTTCGTCGGCGAATGCAACTCCGGGCGGCTGCTCGAAATTTCCCCATCCGGAGCCATCGTGAAGGAAGTCCGCCTGCTGCCGACCGACGTGGATGGCGGCTCCGCCTACATGCGCAACGCCCGGGAGTTGCCCGACGGCCATTTCCTTGTGGCGCACTATGGCGCGGATGTCGTCCGCGAATATGATGCCGAAGGCAAACTGCTGACGGAAATCCCGGCACCGGGCGGACCGCATAGCGTCCAGCGCCTGCCCAACGGCCACACCTTGATTTCCTGTGGCGATCATCCGGGGGGGCCGCGATTTTTTGAAGCCGATGCCGCCGGCCAGACCGTCTGGGAATTGCAGGCCGGCGATCTGCCCGGCATCCGCCTCCAGTTCCTCGCGGGCTTCCAGCGCCTGCCCAACGGCGACACCGTGCTGGCCAACTGGCTGGGCCACGGTCATTCCGGATCGGCCCCGCAACTCATCGAAATCACCCCCGATAAACAGGTGGTGTGGACCTACACCGGCCACCAAACCATGAAGACCATTTCCAGCTTTCAACTGCTGGAGGACGCCCCGCCGCCGGTGGATCCGCTGGTGCCCAAGGTGCGCAACGCCGCGCTGACCATGCAGCGGGCGTCGTGGGAACAGGGCATTCTGGCCCAGGCGTTTTTGGAGGAAGGCGAAACGGCCCTGCTGGTGCAAATCGCCCGGACCTCGCTGATTCACAAATCGAAAACCGGCGTGGCCGCGGCGATGGGCGGCGCGCCGGTGGATCCGCTCATGGCGGGCGAGGCCATCTGGCGGGCGGCGCAGCTCACCGGTGATCCGGCGCTGCAAAAGGCGGCCGCAGCCGCCCTTGATTTCGCGCTGAAAACCGCTCCCCGCGCCGACGATGGCACGGTTTATCACACCGGCAAAACCATTTGGTCGGATAGTTTCAACACCACGCCGCCGCTGCTCGCCTGTGCCGGGGAGTATGAGGAGGCCATCTGCCAGATTGAGGGGCACTACCGGCGGTTGTGGAATCCCCGCGCAAAATTAATGGCCCATATTTGGGATGAGCAAAAGGGGGGATTTCAAGATGGCAAATTCTGGGGCGGCGGGCAGGGCTGGGCGGCGGTTGGACTGACACGGGTCATCCGCGCGCTGCCGGAGAGCCGCCCGGCCGATCGCGCTAAGCTCGCGGGGGATTTGAAGGAATTGCTGGATGGCTGCCTGGCCTACCAGCATGCCAGCGGGTTGTTTAATGACATCGTGGACGATCCGAACACGTTTGAGGAGACGAATCTGGCGCAAATGCTGGCCTTCTCCA
>Ga0302275_10001888_pt1 | contig 22471 bp, 17 predicted proteins | sample III_Bog_N2_2_FD_200229 | JGI IMG/M metagenome (GOLD analysis project Ga0302275, IMG submission 200229) | Peat permafrost microbial communities from Stordalen Mire near Abisko, Sweden - III_Bog_N2_2 | ecosystem: Environmental > Terrestrial > Soil > Wetlands > Peat | place: Sweden: Abisko... | reverse complement strand
TGCCGTCGCCCATAGCACATCCAGGTCATGCACCTCGCCCAGCAGATCCTGCAGCTCCTTCAAGTCCGCGCCCCACGCCGCATGCAGCCGCGGAAGAAAATTTTCCACCGTATACCGAAAGCGCTTGATCCCGATTCGGAGTTGATGCAATCCCACCCGCGACCGCGTTCGCAACGCATGCTTATGCAAGTCATACGCCGCCGTCCACTTCTCCAGCGCAAGATGCAAATACACCAAACTTCCGGGACGAACCCGCGCCCCTCGCGCCGGTAACTCCCGCGCCCACCTCCGCCATTGCTTCCGGTCAAATGAATCCAGATCTTTAACCGCCAACTGCTTGCACTCCGCCTCTCGCGCATGCAAATGATCGAGCAACTTCTGAATCACCGGATCGGCGCGCACAGGATCATCATCAGCCTCTGATGCATGATTTTGAGAAGCCCCACCATTCGCTGAATGCTCTTCACGCGACTGCCCCTCGCCAGAATACTGTTCTCCATCACGATCGTCCGAGCGCTCTGAAGAATCACCTTGGCTAAGATCGCCCGTGTCGCCAAGCTTTTCGAGCCACTCCTCCATCACCTGCATATCGCGCAAATCGCCCAGCGCCTGGAAAACTTTCTTCCCTGCCTTCTTCATCGCCTTCCACTCGCCCTCAGGATCCAGCGCCATCAGCCCATCCGCGAGCGACCGGCAGCGGCGCAGCGAGACCCGCAAATCGTGCACTGCCTCGACATCAAATCCCGCTCGGGCGCGCTCGCACTCCTTCAGCACACGCTCCATCCAAGCCCGCAATCCAAGCTTCGGCTTGCCACGACCCGACCCATGACCGCCCGCCTTCGATCGCCGACTCTTAGGATCCACCGCCTTAAGCCGCGCCAACTCTATAACCGGACTCGCTTCCACCCCATCCCCCTTCACAACCGGAAACCATTGTCGCCTCTTTCCCTCAATTCTTCTACCGTCCCCATCCCTGAGGCGACACTGGGCGGGTGGGCCGTCCTCTCGCGAAGACAAGAGGGTACAGGGGCCGGGCCACCGTCCTCGCAAACTGACGATGAAACGCAAAAGAAAAGACGCGGCAAGCCGCGTCTCTGGATTTTTATTAGCTCGGGGTTTTGTTTGCCAGAAATCTCCAGGCGTTACTTTGCCGAGGAAACTTCTTCGACTTGTTGTAGGACTTTCTCGCGTTCTTCCGCATCCTGCATTTCTTCACGCGGAGAACTTGGAAGCGCGAACTCCAACACTTCGTCGACCGTCTTCACGAAGTGCGTCGTTAGCCCGACTAACTGCTCCGGAGTCAGATCTTCTTCGACATTCGTTTTGTTTTCCGCCGGAAGAATGACATCGTGCACGCCCGCGCGTTTCGCGGCAAGAACTTTTTCCTTGATTCCGCCGACAGGCAGGACATTTCCGCTGAGCGTGATTTCTCCGGTCATCGCGAGCAAGGGACGAACCTGCTTGCCCGTGAGCAAGGAGACGAGCGCAGTGACGATGGTGACGCCCGCCGAAGGTCCATCTTTTGGAATCGCGCCTGCGGGAACGTGAATGTGTATGTCGTGATTGGCGAAAAACTCTTCGTCAATGCCGAGTTGCTTGGCATTCGAACGAACCCAGCTGAGCGCGGCTTGCATCGATTCGCGCATCACATCCTGAATCTGTCCGGTGATGGTCAGACCGCCTTTACCCTTCATCTGGTTGGCTTCGACAAATAAAACGTCGCCGCCCGAAGGAGTCCAGGCGAGCCCGACGACTACGCCTGGGCGTTTCGTGCGCTCAGCGATTTCGCCTTCGCTGCGAACTTTGATGCCACCAAGAAATTGCTGGACGATCTCGTTGGTGACGACCAGCTTTTCGGTCTTGCCTTCGGCCAGGCGACGAGCCTGCTTGCGGCAGATCGTGCCGATGGTGCGTTCGAGATTGCGCACTCCAGCTTCGCGCGTGTAGTGACGGATGATGTGGCTAACCGCTTCTTCGGGGAACTCGATCTGCTCAGCCGTGATCCCGTTCTCGTCGATCTGGCGCGGAATCAGGTACTGAAATGCAATGTGCACTTTCTCTTCTTCGGTGTAACCCTGAAGTTCGATAATCTCCATACGATCGCGCAACGGCTCGGCAATGGGATCGAGCATGTTCGCGGTCGTGATGAAGAGAACCTTCGAGAGATCGAAGGTCACGTCCAGATAATTGTCGCGGAAGGTCGAGTTCTGCTCGGGATCGAGCGCTTCGAGCAATGCCGAAGCGGGATCGCCGCGAAAGTCGCGTCCCACCTTGTCAATTTCATCGAGCATGAAGACCGGATCTTTGGTTTCGGCGCGACGAATGCCCTGGATGATCTGACCAGGCAACGCTCCGATGTAAGTGCGACGATGGCCACGGATTTCGGCCTCGTCGTGAACTCCGCCGAGTGAGAGGCGAACGAACTTGCGGCCAAGCGCGCGGGCAATCGACTTGCCAAGCGAGGTTTTGCCCACGCCTGGAGGTCCGACGAAGCAGAGGATTGGTCCCTTCATGCTGGGCTTCAGACGACGGACGGAAAGGTAATCGAGAATGCGATCTTTCACTTTCTGCAAATCGTAGTGATCGGCATCGAGAATCTCCTTGGCCTTCGGAATCTCAATTTCTCCACCCGATGTTTTGGCCCAGGGAAGGACGGCCAGCCACTCGATGTAGTTGCGCGTGACCGAATAATCTGCGGCCATGGGAGACATGCGCGCCAGTCGTCCGAGTTCTTTCAGCGCCTCCTTCTTGACTTCGTCGGGCATTCCAGCGGTTTCGATCTTGGTCTTCAGTTCTTCGGTATCGCGAGCGCCTTCGTCCTGCTCGCCGAGCTCTTTTTGGATGGCCTTCATCTGCTCGCGGAGGTAGTACTCGCGCTGGGTTTGCTGAACGCGATCCTGAACCTCGGACTGAATCTTGTTGCGCAGTTGCTGGACTTCGAGTTCTTTCGCGAGGTGCTGATTGATCTTCTCGAGACGGATGCGAACATCCGTGGTCTCAAGCGTCTCCTGCTTATCGGAGGTGGAGAGCGAGGGCAGTGACGAGGCGATGAAGTCAACCAGGCGCCCGGGCTCTTCGATGTTCATCGCGACGGTGGAAAGCTCGTCGGAAAGTGTTGGCGATCCAGCCACAATCTGCTGGAAGAGAGTGAGAACGTTGCGCTGCAGGGCCTCGATTTCAGAGTCCTTTGGCGGGATAATCTCGGGAATCGTTGTGACCCGCGCGCGCATGAACGGAGAAAGCTGCGCGAAGTCGGCGAGACGCACACGCTCCAGGCCTTCAGCGAAAACGAAGAGGCTCTGGTTGGGCATCTTGACTACTTTGTGGACGACGGCCAGCGTTCCGATGGAGTAGAGATCGGTGGGTTGAGGCGAATCGACGCGCGCCTCACGCTGGGCCACGACGACAATCGTTTTGTCGTCACCCAGAGAGTTGATGAGTTGAACCGAACTCTCGCGGCCGACGGTCAAGGGCAATACGGCATGCGGAAACAGCACCGTATCGCGGACCGGCAGAATGGGTAGAGAACGCTCGGTGGTGTCGTAAGAAGTCGGATCGATGGATCCAGAATTAGAAATAATATCGCTCATTAGAATTTTCCCTAATTTTCCCTTGAGTGGCTTGCACTCAACTTTGATGATGCAGACTACGAAAAAGATGCAACCTGGGTTCTAGGTTGTTGAATTCTAAACCTAATTAAAGCTTTTGCAAGACACAGAAGGGACCGGACACAGCAATTGGGATCGGATTTCTATCAAATACGGAAAACGCGCCTTTTGGAACTCCAGGGTGAAGGCGCGTCTTGGGTGAACGGTCAAGCAACAAAAAGGAGAAAAGGTTTCTCAGGCCTTTTCGCAGGTTCTCGTGGATTACTTCCCTCGGTTAGAACACGTGTTTAGCGGTGTCGCCTTTAAAAATCAGTTCGTGGAGCACGCGTTCGTTGGCTGCGTTTAAGGTGTAGATTCTCTGGTCGTCGCTGGCTCTTTCGTTTAGCGGGACCAAGGTGCACTTGGCGCGAACCTCGATTGGTTTCCGAGTGTTCAGCTGGCGGAAGATCATGATGTGGTCGGATCCTTCCATCACGTGGCGAATCTCGTAGTTTCCTTTGGGTAGCACGGTGTCGGCGACACGGACCTTTTCTACGAAACTGACCTGATATTTATCGGAAATTCCCATCGAGTTCTCAGCAATCAGAACGGAGCTGAGCATCCCGAAACAAAGAACGATGAGAATTGCGGCAAGAACTTGACGCATAAGGCCTCCTAAGGCTTGTGGACCTTAACTGGTCCTCTATGAGGCTAGACCTAGGCTGAGGTTCCTGCTGTGCACTGCCTCACAGGAGATTGTGACGAAAGGACGCGGCCCAAGTGGAGCGTGTGCTCAGGCTTCGGGATAGATGCCCAGGACTTTGACGAGTTCGGCTACTTCGGCCAAGTGGCGAAGGGCGTTGCGCGAATCCTGGTCGTCGCCGCGCAGCATGTCCACGAAAAACACGTACTCCCAAGGACGGCCGCGCATGGGACGCGACTCAATTTTGCTGAGGTTGATATCGCGAAGAGCGAAGACGCTGAGGGCTTTGAAAAGGCCTCCAGGAATATTCTTCATGCTGAAGGCGAGCGAGGTCTTGTGGGCGTTACGCGCGATCCGGGGTTTGCCACGGCGGATGTGAAAGAAGCGGGTGAAGTTTTTCTTGTCGTCTTCAATGCCAGCTTTCAAAATCTTGCCAGCATAAACTTCGGCGGCGCGATGACTGGCGATTCCTGCGGCGTCGGTTAAGGCTTCTGCGACGACGTGCTTCACGCTGCCAGCCGTATCGTAAAACGGTACGGGCGTGAAGTTAGGATTTTTTGAGAATAAATCGCGGCATTGATCGAGAGCCACGGGATGCGAGTAGACGCGGCGGACCTTCGCGAGTTTCGTTCCTGGGGGGGCGATCAGGTTGTGGACGATGCGCAGGCGGAATTCGCTGACGATGTGAACGTTACGGCCGAGCAACAAATCGAAGTGTTCAGCGACCGAACCGGCGAGCGAATTTTCGATCGGGATGACGGCGCCATCGACCGAACCGCGCTGCACGCGATCGAAGACCTCGATCGAACGAGCGCAGGGCACGATTTTTGCCTTGGGCAACATGGTCTCTGCGGCTTCGTGGCTGAAGGAACCGAGTTCTCCCTGGATGGCGATCTTCATTATTCTCGTTTCCTCACGATCTTTCTCATTTCTCATTTGGCCGGCGACAAGGCCAAATCTTTGCTCATGACCAGTGCGTCAAGTTGGCCAGAATAATATCCCGCAGTGGTTTTCTGCACGAAATAGCCGTGGCGCTTGTAGAAATGGATCGCAGGCAGATTGTTGACCGGCGTTTCGAGCATGACGGAAGCGACGCCAGCCAGAGCTAATTTGTCTTCGGCGGCACGCAATAATGCCGAGCCGGCGCCGGCGCGACGCGCCTTCCCGATGACGTCGATGGTAATGATGTGTCCGGTCTTGCGGCGGCTCTCGGCGACGATAAAGCCGAGGATGCTACCCTCGTTCTCCGCGACCAAGGTAAAGGCACCGGGCCGCTTCATATAAAAGGCGAGTTCGGGACGCGAGTAGGCCAATTGCGGATCGAAGCAAGCCTGATCGATGCGCCAGAGCGTATCGAAGTCGGGCTGCTGGAAAGAACGAATAGAAAATGGCACGCCGCCATTGTAGCGGGTCGGCCGTTCGTCGTTCGTCGTTTCGTCGTTGGGCTATGGGCGTCGTCGACAAGCGGGGGCCTCTTTGGCAAAGTCGGAAATCGGCAGAAAAAACCCTCCCGACGCCGAGTGCATACCGCTAGACTTGGGTTTAAGTCGGCGTAGACAGCCATGGCCTGGGAGACTGCGATGCGAAGAATCTTAACCTTCTTGTGCGGTTTAGCCTTGATTGCGGTTTTTGTGGCACAAAACAGGCTTGCGTTCGGCGAAGAGCAGCCGCAAACGACTCCCATGGTCACAGGAGTGCTTGGCGGTCCGCGGGTCGGGGTGTTTGAGACGCCGAAAGATATGTGTGATCAGAATGACGTGCCGGATGCGATGGCGCGGGCGTTCCGCGATTCGACGGGCACGGTGCATCTCGTAGCGGCGGCCACGGACTTGTATCAGAGTCTGGGCCCGACGCTGGAAAGCGCGGTGCACACTTGCGATATAGGTTATCGATCCCCGAACGATCCGAATCCGGCGGATTTTGACGATACGGTGTGGATCGATTCCTTCTATACCTTCGATGGCAAGAAAGTCGCGGGCCTCTCGCACACGGAATATCACGGCTGGGCGATTCCGGGGGAGTGCCATTCGCAGAATTTCGCGCTGTGCGAATACGATTCCGACACATTCCACGTGTCGTACGATGGCGGCTACCATTTCGACCAGTCCAAAGGGCCGGCGAATTTTGTGGCGGGATTTCCTTATAAATACGCGATTGACCACGGTCCGATGGGATACAGCGTGGATTCGAACATCATTCCGTGGAACGGGTGGTACTACGCGATGGTGACGGATTATGCGTGGCCTTTAGGCTGTTCGGGACAGACAGGCCCGGACCGGTGTTTAGTGCAAGAGGGCGGGTCACCGATGCGCACACAGGATGTATTTGAGCCGTCGTCGTGGCGCGGCTGGAGCGGCAGTGATTTTTCGGTTCAGTTTGCGGACCCATACCCGGGCCCGCTACAACGTCCCGAGGAGCATGTGTATACACCGGTTCCGTACATGACGTTTGTTACTTCCATCAACATTTACCAGCCGGCAAATGTGGTGGTGGCTACGATATTCAATGGTTACACCAACGAATACGGGCCCAAGGGTCTCTATCTAACGACCTCGACCGATCTGGTGAATTGGACTACGCCCAGTTTGGTGATCACGCTCGAAAAGTTGCTGAAGCAAGAACCCAAGGGCAGCTGGCAGTACGCCTATTTCACGTTGCTTGATCCCGCGGCACCGGATTTGAATTTTTCCATCGTTGGCGGCTCGCCCTACCTCTATTACGTCCGGTTAGATAACAATCCACCCTACGGACGCGTGCTGTTCCGGCAGCCGATCCAGCTGACGGCAAATCGTGGACAGTAGAGTTGAAAGCGTTGTTGATTGGGGCGGGAATCCGAGGGAAATCGCGGCGGGGGTTTCGAGCACGCCGGTGAAAACGGCTTAGTCCGAGGGGTTTCGAAGGCGCGTTGGAGAGACTGCAGAGAACGCGACGCGCTGGGGCTCTTCGAGAGTTGGACCACTCTCGTTTGCAGCCCTTTTTTTCCTCTTCCGTCCTCTTGCGCAGTTGCATCTATAAGCAGTACGATTTCCAGCAAGAGGCATTCCGTGGGGCGTTTCATCCTGATCGACGTGGCTGCGGCAGTCGCGCTCTCCTTTCTCTGGTACGCATGGTTTGTGCGATATAACCGGAGGCGGGCGGCGAACGTCCTGCTTTGGGTTCAGGAAGCGTGCATGGGACGCGGCCGAGTTGCCGATCTACGCTGGCAGCACAGCAGTTCACGCCTGAAAGCCAGCCTGAATCTTTCGTCGCGCTGGTTTGAAGACACGCAACTTACGATTCGTCTTCTTCCGCGCGCACTTCCGTTGCACTGGGCTCTAAGCCGATGGCGGAAGCAGCAGGAGACGTTAACCTTCGAAGCGAACCTGGGATTTCCTCCGGGCTTTCATCTCGACATTGTGCGGCATCGCTGGTCGGGACACTCGGGCGCGAAAAAGCCCGCATCCAAGAGAATCACGGCGACGCGCGCTTGGACGGTGACGCGGCCGGGTCCGGTCATCCTGACGACCAAGGAAGATTGGCCCATGGAATTAAGTCCTGTGGTACAGGCACTGGCTTCGTGGCGGGATAAGGATTTTGTCGGCGTGCGTTTTAATTCGAAGTCTCCGCATTTCACGGCAACGGTTGCGCTGGAGAATCTTTCCGATCAGAAGGCGGCAACGGCGCTGCTCGGCTTGTTTCGTGAGTTGGCGGCCAGCTCATCGGCCAAACAACACTGAGCGATTGATGTAGCAGTCGCGCGATGTAGTAATCGCGAAAAACCATTCCACTCCTGGCGTGGCGGTCTATCCAAAGCGACCGCACTCTTTTTCGATTTCCGATTCAACCTCTTCCACAAGTTATTGAGACAACCCCTCCAGTAGGCCTCGAATCGTATACCAGGCACGGAGGCTGTAATGGACCAGCATCAGATGACAATTTTGGTGGGAGTGATCGTGGCTGTGGTAGTGGTTGCCGCGGTTGTTTTTTTCTTAGCGCGGAAACGACGAAGTCAACGGCTGCGCGAGCGTTTTGGGCCGGAATACGATCGTGTGGTGAGGAAGGAAGGCGAAGTACGTCGAGCGGAGAGTGTGCTGGAAATACGCGCGGCGCGGATCGAGAAATTTGAAATTCGTCCTCTAAGCGGGGCCTCGAGCGCGGATTTCGCGAACCGTTGGATGGCGGTGCAAACTCAGTTTGTTGATGATCCGAAAGGTTCGGTTACTCGGGCCGATCGGCTGGTGAACGAAGTGATGAAGGCGCGGGGATATCCGGTGGCAGACTTTGATCAGAGGACGGCGGACATTTCGGTCGATCATCCTGTCGTGGTAGAGAACTACCGCGCGGCACATGATATCGCACTGCGGCACAGTCGAGGGCAAGCGAGCACAGAAGACCTGCGGAGGGCGATGGTCCACTATCGTTCGCTGTTTGACGAGTTGCTACAGGAATCTCTACCCACACGAAAGGAGGCACGAGCATGAGCGTGCCATTGCGAAACGACGATTTTGAGGAAGAAGAATTGACCACGGCCGACTTGGCCCAAAGCAAACGTCCGGTCGCGACTGAACATCGGACGGGTCCGCAGCTGGCCGAGCCAACTTTAACCGAGCCAACGCCATTGGAACGAAGCGATGCGGGAAGCAGCGTGCGCGCTGCGTTACGCAGCGACGCGTTGGATGGCGAGCGAGCGTTCGAAATAAACACAAGGGATGGTGCCGCCTTGAGAACTACTTCGAATGCGGCAAGAAGTGGGTCGGATGCGGCGCCCCTTTTCCCGAGCAATGAATTAGATGGTCTGCGAGGCCGGTGGAATGAAGTACAGGCAGCGTTCGTCGATGAGCCACGTCGCGCGGTTGAACAGGCGGATGGGCTAGTGGCGTCCGCGATGAAGCGACTGGCGGAAGTTTTTGCCGAGGAACGTTCAAAGTTGGAAAAGCAGTGGGATCGCGGGGACGACGTCTCGACGGAGGATCTTCGAGTCGCACTGCAGAAATACCGCTCGTTCTTTCAGCGCTTGTTGTCGATCTAGAGGTTGTCGATTCGACAAAATCGGGGCGTGATTCAAATCGAGTCACGCCCAATTTTTCTGCCTCATTCCGACTCTGACTCTGCTACAAAGCGATAGCCCACGCCGCGCACCGTTTGCAGGTGTTTTGGGTGCGCGGGATCCTCTTCGATATAGCGACGCAAGCGAACCACGAAGTTGTCGATGGCGCGAGTGTCGGTATCCTCATGGAGTCCCCAAACATCTTCGAGGATTAACTTGCGCGAAACTACGCGGCCTGCGCTGCGGACGAGATAGCGAAGGAACTCGGCCTCCATCACGGTGAGGTGGATGGTGTTACCGAGGGTGCGGAGTTCCAGTTCTCCAAAGTCGATGGTCTTACCCGCAAAAGTGAAGATATCTTCAGGGGGACGCGATTCGTCGGTTTGCAACGAAGCTAACCCCTCATGGATGTTATCGGGTTGACCCGCGCCGGGGGCTTTTGCCGTGTCTACCTGTTTCATCCACGCGCTGCGGCGCAGGAGGCTGTCCAGGCGAGCGATGAGGATCGCTAGTTCGAAAGGCTTGGGCAGATAGTCGTCGGCGCCGGCGGCGAATCCTTGCAAAACGTCCTCCGGGCGGCCGCGCGCGGTCAGCATCAGGATGGGAACGTAGTTTTTCTTTTCGCGTAGCAGTGTGGCCACGTCGAAGCCGCTTTTTCCGGGGAGCATAACGTCGAGAACGACGGCATCGAAGCGCTCTTCTTTTTCGACTAGACGATCGAGAGCGGTTTCGCCATCGGGGGCAAGCTCAACCGCGTGTCCCTCAGCTTGCAGGTTGAAGCGCAACCCCTGCGCGAGGTGCGCTTCGTCTTCGACCACCAGGACGCGGCTCATGCCGTACTCTCTTTCCGAGGCAACTCAAGAGTGACGGTGGTTCCTTTTCCGGCCCCATCGCTTTGGGCAAAGACGCGGCCACCGTGCTTGCGGGCAATAGAGCGGACGATGAACAATCCGAGGCCGGTGCCCTTCACTTGTGAGAGCGAGCGCTGGGTGACACGGTAAAAGCGTTTGAAGATGCGTTTCAGTTCTTGCTGGGGAATGCCGACGCCGCTGTCGCGCACGCGAAGCACGAGCCGCTCTTCATCCGAACCATCGAGTTCGACCGAGATGTGAACTCCATAGGGCGAATATTTGACCGCATTGTCGAGCAGGTTGGATACGGCGGTGCGCAGTTCTTCGGGATCGCCAACAACCACGGTGCCGGAGCCATTGCGGGATGAGGGAACGGTGGATGGAGCTTCGCGATATTCGAGAGCGTGGTCCTGCAAGTGGTGACGCGTGCGGGCGAGTTCCATGCAGTCCTGCACGAGGGCGTCGAACTTCACGGGCAGACGCTGCGAGTTCGTTTTTTTCTGGGCGGCGGCTCCCGCTTTCAAGACCTGTTCGACGGTGTGGAGGAGGCGGTCGGTATCCACCAGCATCAGTTCGTAGAATTGCTGGCGCTGCGAATCCTCCACTTCGCGACGCTGCAAGGTCTGCAAGTAGAGGCGGATGGAAGCGATGGGCGTCTTCAGTTCGTGGGTAACGGCGTTAATGAAGCTGTCGTGCTGCTCGTTGCGGCGAATTTCGCGGACGAGGAAAATGGTATTGAGGACGAGTCCAGCGACGATGGCGCCGAAAAAGATGATGCCGAGAAAGACTTTGATGCCCTCGCGCCAGTTGAGGATGATCCATCCACTGCCGACGGCGAACGCTATAGCGGCGAGGCACACTCCCAGAGAGAGGAAAGTGTAGATGGCCTTCTGGCGGCTGATGATGCGCACAGGGAGATTGTAGCGGGGCAGGTGACGAGTGTCAGGTGGGAGGGGTGGGGAGCTGGTCGGCCGACAGCGAAACAGCGAAGAGGCTCCCGCGCTGACCACCACGGCCAGGACGAGAGCCCTTACTGAGAGCTAAAACCAAAGCCTGTTTTTTAATCGTTTCCCGCAGCCGCGGCCAGCACCGCCGCAGCGCGCACATCCCTCGTCAACGGAGGCTTCGGAGGCAGGTGATCGAGTTGCACTTTATAAATGTGCCGTGCCAGGCCTAATTTTTTCAGGGTCCAGATGCCGTACCAGTTCATGTCGATTTCGTACCAGCGGAGTCCGTGACGCGCCGATACTGGATGCGCATGATGGTTGTTGTGCCAGCCTTCACCGAAGGTCAGGATCGCCACGAAAAGGTTGTTGGTGGAAAGATCTTTGGTGGCAAACCGGCGCGTTCCCCAGAGATGCGTGACCGAGTTCACCATCCATGTGGCGTGGAGTCCGACAACAGTGCGGGCGAATACTCCCCAGAGCAGCCAAGGCAGACCGCCAATTGCGTAAAGAATGACACCCAGGATCACGTTGCTCGTCCAGTGATAGGTCGTCAGCCAGACGTGAACTTTATCTTTGGTTAGGTCCGGCACATAGCGGGCCAGGGTCGTGGTGTCGTGATGCATCGACTTGCCGGTGAGAATCCATCCCATGTGCGCCCACCACTTGCCGTCGTTCGGAGAATGCGGATCGCCTTCTTCGTCCGAAAACTGGTGATGAATGCGGTGGGTCGCGACCCAGAAAATCGGTCCGCCTTCGAGGGCGAGGGTGGCGCACCAAGTCAGAAAATATTCGACCCATTTTGGAGTCTTATAGCCGCGATGCGTCAGCAGGCGGTGATAGCTCATGCCGATGCCGAGGCTGCCCGAGACCCACCACAAGAAAATGGCGACAAAAAATGCCGGCCAGGTAAAGAAAAATAGAGCCGCAATTGCGCCGACATGGAAAAGGCCCATGGCAATCGCAGTAATCCAGTTGAAGCCGTCGGCCTTGGCTTTTTGTTTACGGTTGGAGCCTTCTCCGCCGGCTCGCATTACTTGGCAGGTGGCTGCGTCGATCGTCTCGCGTACGGTTTCACTCATCGCTTATCCCTTAGTCAACTTGGACTGAAGCCCGAATAGGACAATAGCAAGAGCCGAGCGTTCTATTTGTAATACTTCTGTAATCCTCGCCAACAAAAGGGGTTACGGCGGTAACGGGTACCGTTTTGGGAGGGATGGAAAGGCACCGGAAGGCAGGTGGATAAGCCGGATTCGAATCTGTGCGGGGAATCGGATAGGGGTTCATTTCTTCGTGACGGAGCGCACTGCGGCCAGTGACCCCATATCTTTATTCTGCAGGTTCGGCTGACGTAGAGTATTGTTGTCAGGTCAACCGAGCTCCGAAAGCAGGAGGTGTGAGTTGAAGCAAGAAACTCTACGTCGAGTCATTGGGAAAAGAATTTCGCTGGCCACGCTGGCAATTTTTCTTTTTGTGTTCGGCTTATGGGCACAGAAACCGAGCGCGCCGCCCCCCGAAAATAAAGTTCCGCCGGAGGCTGCGGCGAAAACAAACCCCGTAAAGCCGTCCGAAGAATCGCTGGCCAAAGGCAAGAAGATGTACGGCTTGGATTGTGCGATGTGTCACGGGAAAGATGGCGACGGCAAGGGCGACATGGCGTCGGACATCAAGAACGTCACCGACTTTACGAACCCCAGTTCGCTCAAGGGCAAGACGGATGGCGAATTGTTTTATGTGATCCGCAACGGCAAGGGCGATATGCCTCCCGAGGGCGATCGCGCCAAAGACGACGATATCTGGAACATGGTGAACTACGTCAAGTCGATGGCGAAGAAGTAAAGCTGTTGTCTGAGTCGCGGGCTGAGTGATGTCGGCTCGCGATGGCGGCTACGCAAAAACGAGGGCTGTGCGCTTGACTCCGACTACGGGCGAGTCGCCCGTCCCTACACTCGTCCCAGCTCACACGCGGGTCGCGCAATAACTTTCATCAAAACTCGAAGGCCAGCCCAGCCGTTGGGGTGATGGGAAGGCCTTGTCCGGTGATGACGTTGTACGTTCCATTCTGATTTATCGACGCGTAGAAATAGCGCGGGTTGCGGTGGTCAGTCAGGTTCAATGCTTCTCCGTAGAGAGCCAGCTTCCAACGAGTGAAGGCCCAATCCTTTTCGGCGCGCACGTCGAGGCGCTGGTAATCGCTGAGTCTCTCGGCGTCACTGTTGATCCCCATGGGAATTGGGAAGCCAGAGCCGTAGAGAAATTTTCCGCTGACGTGAACCGTGGGACTGACGCGATAGCTGGCAAATACATTCACGGTGTGGCGCTGGTCTTCGTTGGTCGGGAAATAGGGAGCCCAATAGGGTCCGGGATTGCAACACGATGGAAGGCTCTCCCGGGCATAGGTCAGGGTATATCCGATCCAACCGGAGAGCCGATTTGCGGTGCGGCTCTGGAGGACGATCTGCGCGCCGCGAGCGTGGTCGCGCTCTTCGTTAATAAAGCCGTTGGTGGAATAACATGTGTTGGTGATCGGTTCGTAGAAGGTGTAACTGTCGGAGGTAGTGTTTTCACGGTCAAAGGCTAAGAACTTGAGACGCATGCTCTCACCGATACGCTGCTCCAATCCGGCTGTGTAGTGGTTCGCAGTCTGATAAGAATAGAAATGCGTAATGCACCCGGAAGCGTCAACCGGGGGCGATGCTGGAAACTCAAATTGGTTGTAGCGTCCGACACCGAACTGCAACTGCGTCGCCGGGGCGACCAGCAGGGACGCTCCCAGTTGCGGCGATACAGGATGAAAATCAAATTGCTGCACGTCGTCCAAACGTAATCCGCCAACCACATGAAGACGGTTGTTCAAGAAGCTTGAGGTCTGCTGGAGGTATCCGGCATTTTTCCAGCCGGTTGTACCGAAACCGCCGGAGGGTCCGGCGGTTCCGTCGTTGTTGTAGAACATAGAATTGTAGCTCTCGGTGGCGCGACGCGCGGTCCATCCACCTTCGAGCAGGTGATCTTTTTGCCAGCTCCAAATTACGTTGCTGCCGGCGACCCACTCTCCGTAGTGTTGGCTACTCAAGGGGGCGTTAGCGGGATTCCAATATTGAAAAGGCGCTTGCAGATAGGCGGCATGCGTTTCGACGAGGAGATGTGGATTCGCGGCCCAGCGCCAGCCGGCGCGTCCCATCATGAAGTCGTTGGTGGCGCGTTGAATGTCGTTGGGACTGGAAGTGTAAGTCGGGTTCAGCAACTCATAGAAAGTGTGGCCACCGACCCCGTAGAAAGTGACGGTTTGCCTGGGAGTGAGGTCGTAGGAGAGTTTGAGATCTCCATCATAGAACGAGATGTTGTCGGAGGTATCGTTCAGGCGTCCGCGAAGAAGAAAGCCAAGATAACTCTTGCGGGCGGAGGCGAGCCACGAACCTTTCTTACTTTTTCCCAGCCTTCCCTCGCCCAGGAACTCGGAATCGGCAAGCCCGACCGAGACGCGGAAAAGAGGCGAAGTGCGGCTGCCGTCGCGGGTTTGCAAGTTCAAAGCGGCTCCAACAGAGTCGCCATATTTTTCTGGATAGGCGGCCGGGAAAAGTTTGATGTCTTCGATGGTTTCGCTGGTAAAAATGCTGAGGCTCGCGCCTTGTGTGATATCGGTGCCATGAAAGGGCGAGGGGACGAAAACGCCGTCAAGATAAATGCTGGTGTCCTGGTAAGAGGCGCCCATGACGGAAAACTGGGCGAAGAAATCGTTGCCGCCTTCGGCGGAGACTCCCGGCAGTGTTTGAATCGCGCGGAAGGGGTCGTCGGCAATGACGGTTGAAGTCTCGCGAATTTCGGAGCTGGTGAGATTGAGTTCGGTGATCGCCGGAGAATCGGGTCCCTGAAAAATGTCGCCGTGGACTTCAACTTCTTCAGTGCGGCGAAAGTTATCGGGTGCCAGCGCAATGTCGAATTCCTTGGCCGGTTCGTCGGGCGCCAGCGAAAACGCAACCGTGACGAGGCGATATCCGACGGCGTTCACACGCAAGATGTAGTGACCCGGCGCAATTCGCGGAATGAAGAAGGTGCCATCCTCTTTCGTGATGGTCTTGGGCAGGACAGCGGGTAAATTGGATGCGGCGTTCGCTTGCGCATCGAGGACTGCAACTTCGACACGAGCGAGCGACTCGCCGCGATCGCCGCTTACAACTTTGCCACGGATTTCGGCGGCGTTTAGACGACTGCAAGAAAAAACGATGGATGCCAAGAAAATGATCGTGAAGAAAATAGACAAATATTTCCGGATGAGAGCGGCCAGATCATCCTGCATTTCGTCCTCGATAAATGTTGGATCGGAGCTCGATTCAGAAGAATCGTCACTGGTCCTAGTACTTGTGTCTTAAAATCCTCCTGTGCGCGCGCTTATTTCGTTTGTACTGTTATCGCACCGCCGCCTTCACTTCCACTCCGGCCCACTTCTCCAGCAGCGTGAGCGTGGCGGCGTAGTCGAGGTCCTGCTGGCCTTCTTCGGCGGCAACGTCATACACCTCTTCGACGGCTTCGAGGCCGGGCAGGCGGACGCGGGATTCTTTCGCGGCGTCCAATGCGAGACGGATGTCCTTCAGCATCAGTCGCAACGGGAAATTTGGCGAAAAGTCGCGCTTCAAAATGAAAGGAGCTTTGTATTCGACGACGCCGGACTTGACCATGGACGCCATGATGAGCGGCAGGAGTTTTTCGACGCTTACTCCGAGTTTCGCGGCCAGTGTGAGGGCTTCGGCGAAGCCTTCGTAGATGAGAGCGATTTGCAGATTCATGACGAGCTTGGTGGCTTGCCCTTTGCCCGTTTCCCCCATGTGGAAGACTTGTTTTCCCATCGCCTGAAAAAGCGGCTGGAGCCGAGCCAGTGACGCGTCGTCGGCGCCGACCATGAAGATGAGGTTGCCGGATTCGGCGGCGATCTTCGATCCGGTCATGGGCGCGTCCACCCAGGTAGCGCCGCGGGCACGGGCGCGTTCAGCGAACTGCAGAGTGGCGGATGGAGAAATTGTGCTGGAGTCGGCAACGATCATGCCCTGGTCGAGCACCTTCTCAACACCGGTTGGACCCGACAAGAGGCCCTCGACGGCTTTGGTGTCAGACACGCACATCCAAACAACTTCGGCGCCCTCTGCGGCTTCTGCGGGAGAGACAGCGGTGCGAGCGCCTTCCACATCTTTACCGGCGCTACGATTCCAGACGGAAACTTCGTGTCCGGCTTTGACTAAATTGGCGGCCATGGAACGGCCCATAATTCCTAGACCTAAGAAGGCGACGCGCATCGGTCTCAACTCCTGGAGCGTAGAAGATTTTGCAGCGGATTGTATGACTTTCGATTAGATACGAGTTGCGAAGGCAGGGTCAAGGCAACGAGGCGGGTTCCAGGATGTTCGGTGTAAAGAGCGGGTCCGGCGACCGGAAATCATTGACAGGGATCGAACAAGCGGACACGTTGTTGGAATGCTGCCATTTGGCGACCGCAGAAGGGGTGCAGGCCCGGTGGTAGCGTCGGGTAGGAGTCCGAGAGCATCTAAAGTTACTGGAGACTTTCTGTGGCAACGCGGATAATTAACAGAGAATCTCGCGCAACCGCGAATCGGGTGAAATCCTATTGGTTGAAACGATGTTGAAGTCTTCCCTAAAGAATCCAGCTCTACGCAAGCGCGCCAGCGAATTTACACGCCTGGTGCGGAATTCAGCGGTAACCCCACGCACCGGAACGACACACCGGGCGAAGCTGGTAGCGAATGGCGAGCTCGGCGTGACGTTTATTGGCCATTCCAGTTTCTTCCTGCAAATTGGCAAGTACAACGTTGTCATCGATCCTAATTTCGCACGTTGGCTTTTCGTTCTGAAGCGTTTGCGGCGGCCTGGGCTGAATCTGCGCGATCTGCCGCCCATGGATGTGGTGCTGGTGACCCACGCGCACTTCGATCACTTGCACCGCCAATCGTTACGCACGATCGCCCGCCAAACCCGGCGCCAGACCGGCACTGCGCCCACGCTTGTGGTGCCCCATCATTTATTCGATCTCGTATCCGATTTGGGCTATGAACAAATCGTCGAACTGGAGTGGTGGAACACGTATCGACACGGGACGCTCGATATCACACATGTTCCATCGCGACATTGGGGAGCGCGCATCATTAAGGATTCGCACCGAGGCTATGGCGGTTACGTATTGCGCAGCGGAAAGCATTCCGTTTATCACGCGGGCGATACGGCTTACTTTAGCGGCTTTCGCGAGATCGGAAAGCGGCTCTCGCCAGAATTGGCGCTGCTTCCGATTGGCGCCTACAATCCGGAGCAATTTCGCAATGTACATACGAGCCCAGCGGATGCGACACGGGCATTTCTGGATCTGAAATCGCGCTGGATGGTTCCCATGCATTACGGAAGCTTCCGGCTGTCGCACGAACCGATTGAAGAACCGTTGCAGTTGCTGGAACGCGAAGCTCTGGCGGCTGGAGTGAAAGATAAAGTTGTCGTGCTCGAAGAGGGAATTACGCGATTCTTCTAGAACGCCTCGCATGACTGCAGTCGCGACTTGTGTTTCCCGACGAGACGCCACTCTTCAAGAGTATGCTTTCACTCATGGACAAGAAGGAAATTGATTCTCCGAAGCTGACTGAGCACTTTCTGTTTTGGGCCGTAGGGATCGGCGTGTTGGTGATCGCGCTGCTTTTCGCACACTTCGTTTATCACGTCTTCTAAGTTTCGTTATGAGCCGGTATGGCGATAGCTTGCTGAAAATCGGAATCGGCCAGTACGCGCACGCTGCGGGTGTCATCCAAGCTGAGCATGGCGAGATCGCGCAAAACTAAATCCTCAAGCAAAGCCCCTTCCGTCGAGAGTGACCCGGTGCAAGAAACATCTCTGGCCTCAGAAAGCCTCGAGGGCGGGTTCGGCAAGATCGACCTACCGATTCTGCCCCCGTATCCACCGATGGAGGCCAAGTCTTCCGACACAATCCCGGCAGAAGGAAACTACGTTTACGAGCCGAAGTGGGATGGTTTCCGCTGTCTCGCTTTTCGAAGCCACGATCAGATACTGCTGCAATCCAAAGCGGGGCAACCTCTGGGACGTTATTTTCCAGAACTCGTTCAGGCGCTCAAGAGTCTCCCAGCCGAGCGCTTCGTGCTGGATGGAGAGATTGTGATCTTTTTGGAAAAAGAGTCAGGACAATCGAAGAATGCGGAGCGCCTTTCTTTTGATGACCTGCTGCAGCGTATTCATCCGGCGGAGTCGAGAATTCGGAAACTGTCGGAGTCTACTCCGGCTACGTTTATGTGCTTTGACCTGCTGGTGGACGAGCATGGCAAATCGCTGGTTGATTTGCCGCTCACAGAACGTCGCAGGAAGCTGGAGGACTTCTTTTCGTTAATTTCGGGAAAGTCGACATCGTGGAACTCTGCCACGCAACTTGCGACGATTCGCCTATCCCCGGCCTCCGACGAAATCGGCCAGGCGCGGGAGTGGATGCACAAATTGGCTGCCATGGGACTGGATGGCGTGGTTGCGAAACTTGCGAACGAGCCCTATCGGTCGGGCCAACGCACGGCCATGATTAAGGTAAAGCGCTTGCGAACAGCGGACTGCGTTGTGGGCGGCTTTCGGTATGCCGAGAAAGGCGATCGCGTCGGTTCCCTTCTGCTGGGGCTCTATGACGAGCGCGGGTTGCTCGACCACGTTGGCTTTACTTCCAGTTTCGACGCTAGACAACGGGAGGAGTTGAAGCAGATCGTGGAGTCTCTGATTGGGCCGCCTGGTTTTACGGGCCGAGCTCCCGGTGGACCGAGCCGGTGGAGCACTAATCGGTCTGGCGAGTGGGAGCCGCTGACAGGGACGCTGGTTTGTGAGGTTCGATATGACCATTTTTCGGGAGGTCGGTTTCGACATGGGACCAAGTTTTTGCGCTGGCGTCCAGAAAAAAGGCCAAAGCAATGCACGTTTGAGCAACTCTTGAGGGTTGGAGAGGGGAATGGAGGCTGACGGCCGAGCCAAACGCTGTGTCTTTTGAAACGACATACGATGGACGAGAAGGGCATATTCGGCGCGTTTTTATGTCATCATAGCGGCGGGTAGCTAACGATGCGGAGGCGAAGGAGCTTGATTCATGGCAAAAACTAGATTTCAAGGGCAGCCGTCGGAGGAACAAAAACGGCAAGCCCGCAAGAAAGAAAACAATCCCTTTAGCGAGCAAGAGAAGCATGGGGAGGAAGCGCAAGAGCGCGTGCCGAATAAGAAAACCACGGCACAGAAGAATCCATCGGTGCAGCGGCAATCTTCTGAGGTCAAAGAAACGACCGGGAAGCGCAAGCGCGGCTAACGCCATTGATCACTTCCTGCACCATTCCTCAGATCGCATCGTCTACGTGAAAAAAGGAAGTTGGAGTGTGCGATCTAAGGTGAATACTGTATTTCCGACGCCGCACTGATTGAATAGGCTGTGTGTGCGAAGCTATTATCCTCGGCTCCCAGTAAAGAAAATCCAATCCCATGGCCGTCGATGAGTCGAACGCTCGTGAAATCTGACGATTCCCACCAAATAATTTCTGCTGGTTTGGCCACCGAGGAGAGCCCCATCCACTCGCGCGAAGCGGCTCGATCCGAGGCAGCGAATACGGAGATCGGGAAGTCCAACATCTTCGCTTCAGGCGGAGAGATGGGTGCTCTGCTGAGGGGGTACGACTGGAACTCCCATCCCTTGGGCCCGGGTTCATCGTGGCCGCAAAGCCTATGCACGGCAGTGAGCATATGTCTGGAATCGCGGTTCCCCATCCTGATCTGGTGGGGACGCGAATTATTCATGCTCTATAACGATGCCTACCGGTCAATCCTGGGCAAGACAAAGCATCCGGGGGCGATGGGGCAAGCTGGGGCCGCGTGCTGGCCTGAAATCTGGGACGTCATCGGTCCGATGCTGCACGGCGTTCTCGAAAATGGTGAGGCGACGTGGTCGGAAGACCAACTCCTGCTTTTGGATCGGAACGGATATGTCGAGGAATGTTATTTCACGTTTTCGTACAGTCCGATTCGAGATGAGTCTGGAGGAGTGGGTGGGATATTCACGGCCGTAACGGAAACGACGGACAAAATTTTAGGGGAACGGCGCTTGACCGCATTGCGAGAATTGGGAGCGGCGCAGGCAAAGTCAAAAAGCGCACCCGAGGCTTGCGAGACCGCAGCTGCGGTACTCTCCAAGTATTCGCTGGATGTTCCTTTTGCGCTGATTTATTTGGTTGATGGGGATGGATCGAGCGGCGTACTGTCGGCGTCGGTGCATGTCGAGGCTGGATCTCCCGCAGTTCCACAACGGATTCAGTTCGAGAATAAGGAATCAGCGTGGCGGCTTGGGGAAGTGTTGGCCACCGGCGAAGCACAGGTTTTAGATAATTTGCCTTCGACGCTTGGCGATTTGCCGGGCGGCCCATGGGCGGACCGGGCGAAGAGTGCTGTGATCTTGCCGATTGCGGCGGCCGGAGAAGAACAAACTGCGGGAGTACTGATCGCAGGCATCAGTCCGCGACGGGCCTTCGATGAAAAATATCGCGCGTTTTTCTCATTGTTGGCACGGAACCTGGCGGCAGCCATCGCCGATGCGCGTGCGAATGAAGTTCAGCAAAAGCGGGTGGAAGCACTAGCCGAGTTGGATCGCGCCAAGACTGCATTTTTCAGCAATGTAAGTCACGAGTTTCGTACTCCACTCACCCTGATCTTGGGTCCGCTGGAAGATACGCTTGCCTCGGCGAGCGCAAGATTGGACGACGCGGATCGGGAAAGGCTGACAGTAGTTCATCGTAATTCTTTGCGACTGCTCAAACTGGTGAACTCGCTGCTTGATTTTTCCCGCATTGAAGCGGGCCGGATTGAGGCTCTTTATCAGCCAACCGACGTCTGCGCCTTCACCGCCGAACTGGCGAGTTCTTTTCGTTCCGCGATGGAGCGAGCGGGGTTGGAATTTAATGTGGAGTGTGCACAAGGGGTTGAACCAATCTACCTCGACCGCGACATGTGGGAAAAGATTGTGCTCAATCTCCTTTCCAACGCATTCAAATTCACTTTCGAAGGAAGTGTGAGTCTAAAGATTGAATCGATCGACAATTTCGTTCGAATCCACGTCAGCGACACAGGAGTTGGGATTTCTGAAGAAGAACTGCCGCACATGTTCGAGCGCTTCCATCGCGTGGAAGGAACAAGAGGCCGAACCCATGAAGGCACGGGAATTGGGCTCGCGCTGGTGCAAGAGTTGGTGAAACTGCATCAGGGAACGATTGTGGTGACCAGCAAAGAAGGCGTTGGAACCACGTTCACAGTGACGATTCCGAAAGGCAAGGAGCATCTTCCTTCCGAAAGGATTGAGACGGCGCGAACCTTGTCGTCGAGCGCGGTTCGAGCGGAGAGTTATGTCGAGGAGGCGCTGCGCTGGCTGCCGGAATCGGATTCCGAGCTCGCCGAGATCCCAAGAATCAAGGAGTCTCGCGGCCTCGCCGTCCCGTCGTCAGCGCCTTCGGAGCTGGATACAGGAGGGGAACTGATTGTGTTGGCGGATGACAACGCCGACATGCGGGATTACTTGCGACGGCTTTTAGGGGAACGATACCGCGTTCATGCTGTTTCTAATGGAGACGACGCCGTCAAGGCGGCGCGGGAGTTGCATCCAAACCTGGTTCTTACCGACGTGATCATGCCTGGGTTGGACGGATTCGGTGTGTTACGAACTCTAAAAGATGACCCTGTAACGCAGGCCATTCCGGTGATTTTGCTTTCGGCTCGAGCTGGCGAAGAGTCGCGAGTGGAAGGACTGCATGCCGGTGCGGACGATTATCTGGTTAAGCCTTTTGCGGCGCGGGAATTGTTGGCGCGAGTAGGGGCTCATCTAAGGCTGACACGACTGCGCGCCGAAGCAGCGGAGAAGGAGCGTGCGCTTCGAGCGGAGGCCGATCTGGAGCGCGCCCGGTTACGCGAGTCGTTCATTCTGGCTCCCGCGGGCATGGCGTTGCTGGCGGGTCCCGAACACAGGTTTACTTTCGCAAATTCGGCGTATCTCAAACTGGTGGGATTTGACAGCGCCGATCAGCTGGTAGGAAAGACGGTCAAGGAAGTGTTTCCGGAAGTTGAAGAGCAAGGTTACCTTGGTCTGTTAAATGAAGTGTACGAGACTGGGGAGGCCTATGTGGCGACGGAACGCGAACTTCGGCTGAAAGGGCGGAGTGGTGATCGGGTGGTCTACGTTACTTTCAGTTACCAGCCTGTGAGGAACGTAGCTGGACAAGTCGAAGGCATTCTGGCACACGCTGCCGATGTGACGGGCCAGGTGCTGGCTCGCACGCAACTGGAGGCAAGGGTCCGGG
>Ga0302275_10001885_pt1 | contig 22482 bp, 21 predicted proteins | sample III_Bog_N2_2_FD_200229 | JGI IMG/M metagenome (GOLD analysis project Ga0302275, IMG submission 200229) | Peat permafrost microbial communities from Stordalen Mire near Abisko, Sweden - III_Bog_N2_2 | ecosystem: Environmental > Terrestrial > Soil > Wetlands > Peat | place: Sweden: Abisko... | reverse complement strand
GCCGGCGAGAGCCTACCTCAAGGTCGACTGAGGGGCGCCTCGAAATTCACGAGATATTGCCCGGCCGATGTGCGGAATGTAGGTCCTGGCTTCAAAGCGCCTAGATTTTATGACATCAATAAATCGAAACGCTTTGGAGTCACCATGCCCCCTTCGAAGAAGACCAGGAAGGACGCTCTCCTCGCCGAGGTCTTGGAGGCTGGAGCCGGGAGGGCGCCAGTCAGCGCGATGGGAGCAGCGAAGGGCCAGGACAGCGAGCAGCGGAAGGTCGGTCGACCTCTAAAAGAGCCGACCATCCCGTTCACCCTGCGGCTGCGACGGGGTCCAGCCGCCTTGGAGCCCTGCGGAGCTCCGCCGCAAGGTCCAGGAAGCCCTTCGGGTCTGCCCGAAGCGTGGGTGGTTGCTGGATCCTGGCGCGCCCGCAAGGGCAGAACGCGACCCCGGCAAACCGGATCCGGTGTGCCAGCCCCTGAAGGGCTCCGAACTCCCGGCCGCAGCGGAGCCAACCCCGATGGCGGGCGCGGATCCCACCCGCCCTTGCTTTCCACCCTTTCGCCTGGACCCTGACGGCCTCTGGTTCCTCCAGAAGGGCAAGGCGGACGAGGACGGGACGGAGGCCGCCGCGAAGCCCGTGAAGATCTGCGGTCCATTCCAGGTGCTGGCCGAGGCCCGGGATGCGCGCGCCTGCGCCTGGAGCCTGCGCCTGCGCTGGCAGGATCCCGATGGGGTGACCCACGAGGAGACGATTCCCAGGGAACTGGCCCTTGGCGAGGGGGCGGAACTGGCCCGAGTCCTGGTGCGCCGCGGCCTGTGGGTCGCGCCGGACGACGTGCGCCGCAAGAAGCTGGTGGCCTACCTCGCCTCGGTGCGCGTGGCCGGCAGGGCCCGATCGGTGGAGCGGGTCGGCTGGCATGGCTCCGCCTTCGTGCTCCCGGACGAAACCTTCGGCGAAGAGATCGGCGGCGAACGGGCCTACCTGGCCCTGGAACTGGAACACGCCTTCCGGGTTCGCGGGACCGTGGAGGATTGGCAGCGGGAGGTGGCCCGCCATGCCCGAGGCAATTCGAGGCTGAGCTTCGCCCTGTCCTGCGCCTTCGCGGCGCCGCTGCTGGGGCGGCTGGGCATGGAGAGCGGCGGGTTCCACTTCTGCGGCCAGTCCTCCAAGGGCAAGACCACCTGCATCGAGGCCGCCGGCAGCGTGTGGGGCGGCCCGGTCTACCGCGAAACCTGGCGCGCCACCGCCAATGGCCTGGAAGCCATCGCCCTGTCCCACTGCGATTGCCTGCTGATCCTGGACGAGCAGGGCCAGGCCCTGCCCCGGGAGGCCGGCGAAGTGGCCTACCTGCTGGCCAACGGCATGGACAAGGTGCGCGCCCGCAAGACCCTGGAGGGCCGGCCCCGCCGGCGCTGGCAGACCCTGTTCCTGTCCACCGGCGAGGTCACCCTGGCCGACAAGATGCGCGAGGACGGGCGCACGCCGAAGGTGGGCCAGGATGTGCGCATGGTCGACATCCCGGTGACGCCGGAGGGCCTGGACCAGGCCTTCGAGTGCTGGGACGGATTCCCATCCTCCAAGGCCCTCGCCGACCATCTGCGCATCGCCACGCGGCAGCACTTTGGCGCCGCGGCCCGGGCCTTCCTGGGCCGGCTTTGCGCCTTGCCGGAACAGGACCTGCTGACGCTGGAGGGGCGCAAGGTGGCGTGGGCCCGGGGCCACCTGCCCAAGGGCGCGGATTCCCAGGTGGGGCGGGTCGTGGATCGCTTCGCGCTGGTGGCCCTGGCGGGTGAACTCGCCGCGGAGTGGGGCGTGGTGCCCTGGCCTCCTGGTAATGCGCAATGGGCAGCGGAAGGATGCCTGAATGCTTGGCTATGGCAACGGGGCGGCATCGGCGCCGGGGAGCAGGAACGCGGTCTCGCGGCGGTGCTCGGGTTCATCGAGCGGCATGGATCTTCCCGATTCGCCGACTGGGAGAACCAGGGGGAGCGGGTCACCAATTGTGCGGGCTTCCGGCGGCGGGATGGCCAGGACCGGACGGATTACCTCTTCCACGCCGAGGGATGGAAGGATGCCTGCGAAGGCTTCGGTCCCAAGGACGTGGCCCGGGCCTGCGCCGAGGCTGGACTGCTGGAAGCCGTCACGGAATCGGGGAAGGTCCGGTTCCAGAAGAACGTCAAGGTTCCCGGCCGGGGCACCGAGCGCTTCTACCTCATCACGGGCCGGGGGCTGGAGGCGTTCCGGCAGCGGCAGGCGGAAGGGTAGATTTCGTTCTTGGGTCCTAACGGCTGTCCAACGAGGGGGAAATCCCTCGTGCCCTGTGAGTTTTCGCCTGGTTCAATAGGGCAACCAGTCCGAGCTTCGGTACTCGGCGGCTGTCAGCGTATCCCAACTCTTAACCCGATACCCCGTGCCACGCAGATTAAATCGCCCCGATGTTTTCAAGCGACCAACGACATCCTGCGCGCAGGCTTCCCAGCGTTCGAGATCCCGGGGCGAGAGCACCTTCGTTCGGAGAACGAAGAAGAAAATCACCTGGACCTGGGGAGAATCCCAGGGGAAAAAAGGATCATCTCCAAATGGCATGATTCGGATTTCGTCGGTCGCCTGAAGAAAGTTCTGCAGGTCGCCCCCTCCTCGAAGCCCTCGTTCCAGATGTTCCTCAAGACCTGCGATGGCCCCCTCATTGCCAGGTTCGGAACCCGTGAAGTCATCTGGGAGAGCCGGCCGGGAAACCTTTTCAGACAGGATCGTTGCAAGTTCCCGGCGCTCCTCGTGGGTTTCGCAACCGCGCTTCCTGAACTCGCAAATCTTGGCCAATGCCGGTTTAGATAAGGTTTGAATCCGTTCGAGATCCATGGCTAGGCCTCTCTCGCGGATTCCTTCCATCACATGGAAGCGAGGAACCTTTCCCTTGAGGATGTTGACCCATTGGCCCCTGGCGGGCTCGACAAGGGGTGCGACCTGAATCCACTTCCGGTCGGTCCTCCCGTTCCAGGGGCGCGATACGTCGCAAGTCTGGCTTACCAGTGCGAACCCTTTGACAGCCGTAGGGTGCCACACCAGCGGATCCTCTTCGGGTCTTTCCTGTTCTTCCTTGTCCACCAGGGCCAGCATGTCGAACTGCATCGACACTGGCATCTCATCAACCAGCACGAAATCCCCCTGCCACCAAGCAGCATTCGCATGGTTGATGAAGGCCACATCAAGCACGATCGGGGGTCACCTTGCGCGGAATCCGCGTCTGCTTGGGAGCGCGATCGATGGCAAGCACTCCCTCGTCCGAGTCTTCGGTACTCAGGATCTGGGCAAGTCTCCGATGCCCCAAGCCACGCATGCCAACCGAACTGTTGCCCCGATTCAGGATTGCTTGCCCAAGCTGAGCCACGGCCTCATGGTACAGCCGCTCTCGGAACCTATCCGCGCTGCAGAAACCTTGCTCGTTGATGGCCAAGATGGATTTGCGCATGAGTTCGGGGGCGACCCCTTCCATGGATTCGATGCCGCTCAGGACGGCCTCAAGGTGATTTTCATTCGGAGACTTGATCGGCTTACCTTCGTCCCAGAAGTACAGCGTCCGACGCTCGACACCAAGTATTTCCGCAAGCCGTGTCATCGAGAGACCGGAAATGGACCTGAGGCGCCGGAAAGTATGGGTGTGCTGTGGCAACGCCGGCTGGCTGATGTTGATTAGGATTGGACCTGCTTGAATGGCCGAGCAGACTGCACTGGATGGAATTGCGGCAGCCATTGCCAGAAAATACATTTCCATTGTGAGAATACGGCTGGGCGTGGCTGCAAAAGTCATCGTCGATTCCCTCCATGGGCCAGGACGAACGCCTCCGTGACCAGCTCCCTGAAAATGCAGTATTCCCGGTCTGCGAGTTCATTGAACTTCAGGGCCAGCGCCTGGGCGGAGAATGGCTCGACCTGTCCAACCCGTTCAGGCTGCAAATAGACATCCAGATCCAGGATCCACCCAGGATTGCTGCCGGGCGGAACGGAGAACGGATCGTAGGTGGTACCTGGCGCCAGATAGCCATGCCGGACAGATGCGAAGACTCCATCCAGGTCCCATTCCGCAGTGAACAAGCAGTTGGTGGTCTTCCCGAACAGAGGGGTTCCAACAATGCCCCTGTATTCAGGTTTCAGCATGCTGGAGAACTGCTCCCTGACATCATGCGAAGCCTTGGGTCCACGGTTCACATACCGTAGGCCCAACCGTCCCCAGCAAATGATGTCGAGACATTGAGCCGCAGCCTCCATCGCAAGCAGAAAGCGCCGATGGAATTCGTCCCGGGTTTCATATCGTAGACAGACGAGCGAGATGTAGTCGTTGCCGAGAACGAGTTCCCAATGTTTGTCGGCTGAAGTGTAGCGGTAGGAGATGTTCTGCGCCTCCACCTGCCGCGCTTCTCCGCCTTCGGGAGTCCATTCGACTTGGAGCATCCGCTGTTCAGCTGAATACGGAAATTCCTTGCGAACCAGGTCATGGTAGGCCACGGCCAGACTTTTCTTCTCCCCGAGGTGCAAGGGCGGGAATTTCACCTGGGCGATCACCCTTTCAATGGGCGAGTGCACAGAGAGGGGAATGGTCTGGGGAGGATCCGAGAGAAAGGGGTGGCAGGTCATGGCAGGCTCGGTAGCGGAAGGGTTGGGTAAGGGTCCTCTCCTGTAGTGTGAAGTCAAGTGTGAAATGGTTCCATTCAAAATATCTCGATCGATTAAAATTATGAACTCAAGCCATGTCATTACATCACTAAAATCAAAATTTCCCGATAGGCACCGCCCTGCTCAATTGGTCACACATTGCGAGACCAATGGTCCCAGCACCGGTTCCCACATTCCCATCGTCGCTCTGGCTCTGGGAACCTTGCTATTGCACGGCCAGAAAGGGGTTCCCCCGAATTCCCCCGGTTCCCAGCGAAGTTTGAGATCCACGGCAACAAGTCTTTAGTCGCCCTTGATGGAAGTTGTGATTTCGAAGGTCTCCAATCAAGCGGCCGAAAGGGCCATTCTGACGGGTTGGGTGGTCCCCCGATGGGCCAATGCTGTGCAATTTCCAGGGAGGGCCTAAACTGGGTTTGTTCGCCACGGGACTTGTTGGCTTGCGCCTCCCCCTGTGGACATACGACCCGGAGCCCACCCTTGGTGGGCTCCTTTCGTTCCTGGCGGTTGGCCAGTGTCGGCAGGGGAACAGAAACCTCCGCATGGCCTGGGGGGCAGCGGGCGATTGCCTGCTCACGCGCTGGTCTCCTCAGCCTTGAACTCGGAGGCGGTCTTGGCAGTTTGGGCCTTCTCGCCGAGTCTGGGCTTTCGCCCGTCCAGTGCCGCCGCAATCCAGTCAGCTGTCGCCTGGCTCGCTTCTGCGAGGATGCCGCCCGCTGGACTCATATGCGTGTAGACGCCAGCCATGCCAGCTGGCTTGTGCCCCAGCAAGAAGTCGAAGACTTGCGGCGGGTAGCCCAGTTCCGCACACACCGAATTGAACGTCCTGCGCAGGTCATGGATCACGGTGTCGGGCTTGAACACCTTCTTGCGGCCGACCTTCACCATCGATCCCAGGCTGGCTTCCTCGGCGGCCTTGCCCCAGATCCACTTGATTGAAACCCGCGGTCCATCCGTTGGTGCCTGCTTCTCCGCGGAACGCCCATCTTCCGCCTTCCTGATGACGCGCTTGAAGTAGCCTGCGAAGACATAAGGCGACAACCGCCATGCGGCCCTGGCCTTCAGGATGTCGCGAAGGTGCGAGTTGATCGGCAGCACCTTCACGCCGGCCTTCTTGCTGGTCTTGTGGGTCGGGAAGGTCATCGTCCCCCGCTCAAAGTCAACGTCCGCCCAACGGAGGCCCAGGGCCTCGCTCTTCCTGAGCCCGGACAGGGCCAGGAAGAGGATGGGATCGGGATCCCTGTGCTTGCCTGGGAAGGCCTGAAGCACAGCCCCCAGGGCCTGCAGTTCTTCGGCAGAAAGGACCCGCGTCCGGGATTCCTCGGAGGGGCGCTCGAAGTGCGTGACGGGGTTGGTACCCATGGCGCGCCAGCCCTTCTTCTCCGCGATGGAGAGCAGGCGCCGGAGGAAGGTGATGGCGCGGTTCGCGGTCACCTCCAGGCCCTCCTTGGCGATCTTCCGGTGCAGGTCTTCCACATCGGCGAGTGCCAGGTCCTTCACCAGGCGCGTGCCAAGTGCCGGCAGGATCCGCTTCAGCAGCGACTCGAAGCAGGCCTGGGAATGGGGCCGGATCTTCGGCTTGTAGTCCTCGCGCCAGCACTTCACCAGGTCCTCGAAGTCGCGCTTGGTGCGGGCGTCCTGCAGCGTGGCCCGCGCGTCATTGCCGCACTCGTGGAGCTTGCGCAGTTCCCGTGCCCTGTCCCGGGCATTGTCACAGGTCCAGCACTCCGCGCTGCCAATGGTGGCCTGCACCTTGGAGCCTTCGCGGGTGAACTGGAAGATGTAACTCTTGCGCCCTCCCGGTGACACTCGGACGCCAAATCCCCTCACTTCAGCATCCCACACGCGGATGACCGCGGAACCCGCCTGAAGCCGCTCCACGAAACGATCTGTGAGCTTTCGCGGCATAGCATCCTCCAGGTGTTTTGGGGTGAATTCCATGACACCCGTGTGACACTTTTGGGCGAAATTTGCGCCTGTCAGCGAGTGTCATGACCCGGACGCGATTGTGCAAATAGCCTTATTTATCAACCATCTTCCAACATTGAAAAACAGATACACACCCCCCAGAATGGGTAGAAATCTTTTTTGGGAGCAGAGGGTCGAAGGTTCGAATCCTTTCGCCCCGGCCAGAAGAAAGGCCCGTCACTCATAGACAGGCCTTGTGTTTTATACGGCCGGCCGAGGGCCATCCTGAGAGGGCATCCTGCGTCCATCCTGCGTCCGGATGGAATAGTTTGAGAATGGGCCCAGATCGGTCCCGGCCGGCCGGCCGGGAACAGGGTGACGTGCTGGGACGCGGCCGGCCATCTGCTGACCCCAGGAGGCTAGCGATCTCCGGTCAGTCCGGTACCGGTCAATGTCTCATTTTTTGTGACATTGACCCCTTTTGGGGGCCAGGCAATAACCCCATAATCACGTCAGAGGTCCCCGCGAGGTTCGCTTCGCGGCCCCCATCCCCAGCGGGATGGGACTCATTCCCCGGTGAGCTTGCTCTCCGGCCCCGTCACCCTGCGGTGGCGGAAAATCCCCAAGGGGTTAAACCCCGAGGCCCCGGTCGCCTGCGCGGCCGGTTTTTTTATGTACACTCTCCAAATGACCAAGACCCGGGTGATGGCCTTCATCGACGGATACAATCTCTAACCATGGCGTGGACGAGATGGTCAGGTCCGGGGGCGGGCCGGCCCGCCAGCACCTGAAGTGGGTGAACCTGTGGAACCTGGTGAAGGCTTTCACTGCCCCCTCTCGCGAAGACCTGGTCAAGGTCTATTACTTTTCGGCCTATGCGACCTGGAAGCTGGATGCATGCAGCCGCCACCGGGCCTATGTCAAAGCCCTGGAGAGCGCAGGGGTCACCGTCATCCTCGGAAAATTCAACGAGAAGGACTGCCAGTGCCGCAATTGCGGTGTGCGGTGGAAATCCCATGAGGAGAAGGCGACCGATGTGAACATCGCGCTGAGGCTTCTGGATGAAGCGGTCTCGGGAACCTTCGATCGAGCCATCGTCCTGACCGCCGATGCGGACCTGAAACCAGCGGTGCGGCTGGTCAGAGACAAGAATCCCGCTCTCCAGGTCACGGCCCTCCTTCCCTCGGTCCGCTACCGCGCCGCACACGAGATGAAGAGCGTGTGCCATGCCGCCAGCCGATTTGAAGAGCGGCACCTTGCAGCCAACCTTTTCCCTGACCAGATCATCCTTCCAGATGGATCGACGATTTCTCGCCCTGCGAAATATGCTCCTCCCTTGCCCAGAGTGCAGCCATAGGGCTCAGGCTGCGCGCTTGCCCCATTGGGCATAGGGTGTGGCGGGATGGGTTCGAGGTTGCGAGTATTCCCCCGGCATTTCACCCTGGGGGCAATGGAGCCGTTATGCCCAAATTCCGGAACGGCCTAGCCAAGGTGGGCAGCGTCTACCATTTCAAGTTTACCCAGAATGGCCACCCCTATGGAGGGTCAACGAGGTGTGAGCGCCGCGCGACCGCAGAGGTGTGGCTGCAGAAATACCGGGAGAACCTGGCGCTGGAGCGGGTGGGGATCCGCGCCGCCCGGGCGCTGCCCACCCTGGCCCAGACGCTGGAGGAGTGGGACCGGGCTCAGACCGGGGCCACGGCCGACCGGCACCGGGCCAACGTGCGCAGCTCGCTGCAGCTGCACCTGCAGGACCTGCTGCCGCTGCCGCTGGACCAGATCACCACCGAGGCCGTGGAGAACGCCCGGGCGGCCTACCTGGGCAGCACCGGCACCGGCCACCGCCCGGGCCAGGAGGGGACCTGGAACCTGACCCATACCATGGGCGGGGCCAACAAGGTGATCCAGAACCTGAGCTCCGTGGTGGGCTGGGCCGTGCGCCGGGGGACCATCCCGGCCATGCCGTTCAAGCTGTCCCCCCTGAAGCCCCAGGCAGAGGTGGAACCGGTCTTGTGGCCGGAGAAGGTGCAGGCCTTCCTGCATGAGTCCGATGGATGGCGGGCACAAACTGCTGGTGCACCCCTTCCCCCCGCGGCCACGGCCATGCGCATGATGCTGCAGCTGGGCCTGCGGGAGGCCGAGGCCAGGACCGCCCGGTGGGAGTGGCTGGACCGCCGGCGCCAGGTCTACACGGTCGGCCAGGCCAAGAATCGGGAGCTGCGGCAGGTCCACGTGCCGGCCGCGCTGATGGACCACCTAGACCGGGTGCTGGGCCCGACCACGGCCCTGCCCGCCGGCCTGATCCTCCCGGCGGAAGACGGCGCCGCCCACCGGCCCGGGTTCACAGCCAAGCCGGTGGAGCGCTGCGCCGCCCTGGTGGGCGTGCCCGGGCTGCACCCGCACCGGCTGCGCGCCAGCTTCGCCACCACCCACTTCGAGGCCGGCACGCCCCTGTCCCAGATCCAGCAGATGATGGGCCACGAGGACCCGGAGACGACGATGGGGAATATCGTTCAGCGAATCAAAGGCCAAGCTGAAGCCCAGGAGCGGGTCGCTGCGTTGATGGGGTTCGAGGTATCCTCTGCTCCGCCAGCCCCTGCCTGAGACTTCAGGTAAGCCAAGACGGCGCGCATCATCACCCGGCCGGCCGGGGCGGAAATGGCTAGGGGACAGGTTGGCGTCTCATGATGAATCCGCAGACGATAGCCTGCGTGCCGCGCCATACGCAGCGTGGCACTGCGGGAATTCCTGGCCCCGATGGAAATTGAGTTTGTACCACTCCCACACCTCGGGCCACGAGAAGAGCAGGGAGTGGCCCTCGCGCACGTGGGGCATGCCCTGGGTCTGCCAGGCCTGAATGGTGGTGAAGGCCACGCCCAGGCCTCGGGGGCTGGCCCTGAAGCACGCGGCCAGGTCCTTCCAAGGGATCAGGTCGCGGCTGTTGATGACGCGCTCGATCCTCTGCATCCACTCAGGCGTCCCGCTAATTTCGTCACTGGTCACGGGGTTTCCTTTCGGTGTTCGAGGCTAGACCACCAGGAGCCGCCAGATGGCCATGCCGGCGCCGGCCAGCATCACCAGGGGCAGCGCACAGCCCATCGCCCGCCCTGCCCTGCGCTGGCGTCCGCTCCGGGACAGTGGAATCCCAATTTTCCGGGATAGCCGGCTCTGGGCCTGGGAAACGCCAAGGGCGCGCCGCCAGGAAAAGGACAGGCCGGGGATGCCGGTTCCACGTCTGCGGGCCATATTGTCTCCGGGGAATGGCAGGATTCTACTCTCCTCTGTGGCGAGCTAGGGCTGCCTATTACCCACACCATAGGCCGGGCAGGTAAAGGGATTCCTCAAGCCCCCCAGTGAGGTGCGCGATTTACCCCTGACCTATGACGTGCGCAGTTTGGCCGTTCGTACGACCCGGGGCTTGGCAGGTGTGAAGCGAGCTGTGAGGCGTGCGTTTACATTCTCCAGGTCGAATTCCTCCGGATCCCATCCACCTCCCAGCCATTCGAAGAACTCCTCGTGTCGTGGATGGGTTGGATCGTCCAGGGCTTCGAGCATGTCCTCATAGCCCGGGCCTCCGCCACAGTCCTCGGGAGGGCAGGCCCGCTTTCCTCCAAGGCACACGGGGGCCTCGAGTGGAACCTCAGAAACCAAGATTTTCTCCACCGTGATGTCGTGGACCCAGCAATCCCCGAAATCGTACTCGTAGCGGATCTTCGTTTTCGCCTTCAGGCCCAACTTGGCGAGGGCGATGCCCTCGCTTCTCACGTCCATCTCCCCATCCGGGTCCTGGGGGCCGTATTCCTCTCCATGGACGGTGAACCCGTGGAGGTGGTAATTCTCCCAACCGAAGGCAACCTGGATCGCACTGTGGAGCTGGGCCAGCGTGGTGCGGGCGGGAACGAGCAGCCGGCGCCAGACGGGAGGCGTGACGCCGTGCAAGGAGACCTTGATGTGGACGACGTCCTGGGGAGTCGCGGCGGTCATGTTTTTCCCATCCCGGAGGTCCTCCCAGAATAATCGTCTTGTTGGCCAGTTGGAAGGATCCAGGCCTCTGGGGGCGGTCGGTGCCCATCCCCTTTGGAGGAGGCCTTATCCGTGCTCGTTCAACGCGAAGCCCAGGCTCATGCCCTGCAGCAACGTGAACCCGCGCCACATGGCTGCGGCGACCCGTTCCATGAAGGCCAGCAGGTCGTCCTGGGTGCGGGTGGCCCCGCAGGTGGCCAGGGTCTGCCCCGTGTGCACATCGAGGGCCGCGATGAGCGCTTGGGTTCCGTGGCGGATGTATTCGAACTCCTGTCGGCGATCACGCCCGGGGCGCGGGGGACGGTCCAGGTGCTTTCGCTCGATGGCCTGGATGCTTGTCTTTTCGTCGATGGAAAGGACCACGGACCCCCCGGGTGCCTTTCGATAAAGGTCGCAGATGACGTTGACCTTCTCTTTGAAGGCGGGGTCGGGGCTGTGCAACCACTGCTTCACATGGTGAGGCCGGAGGTCCCCGTCCTGAAGGATCCGCTGGTAGTGGCTGCGGCTGATCGTCTCGACCACCTTCCGCTCCATGGCGCGCTCGACCAAGTCATCCAGGGTCGGTGTGGTCCGGCCATCGTCCTCGGCCGGTTCGCAAGCCAGCGAGACCAACTGCAGACGTTCTGCCGCGGAAATACGCCGGGGGCGCCCTGGCCTGGGCAGTTCCTTCAGGCCATCAACGCCGAGCCTGGCCGAGCGCCCACGCCACTTGCACACCATCCGTTGGGAGACGTTGAGGGCGGCGGCAATGGACTCCGTAGTGGCACCAGCATTGGCCATAAGCACGATTTGGGCACGCACGACGTCACGCGGGGAAGCTGTCCGTTGGCGGACCAAAGCTTCCAACCGCTCCTGCTCCTGGCGGCTGATGGCGACATGCTGTGGAGGACGTCCGCGACCCATGGCATAAGTATGCCAGGATTTCCTATTTATTGATCGTATTTGAGGGATGTTGCAACAGGTCTCCGTCTGGCGGGCAATCCGAAAGCAGGGCCGTCAGCAGGCCTTGAGGGTGGCGTGGAGTTGGAGGCCCACGGCCTTGATGACCTTGAGCAAGGTATCCAACTCCGGATTGCCCTCGCCAGACAGAGTCTTGTAAAGACCCTCCCGGTTCAGACCGGTCTCTTTGGCGATCCTGGTCATCCCCTGGGCCCGGGCGATGGCGCCAAGGGCGGCGGCGATCACCTGGGGGTGTCCGTCCTCAAGGGCCGCCTCCAGTAGGCCCACCATGTCCTCTTCGGTCTTGAGGTAATCGGCGGTGTCATAGGGCGCCGTCACCGTCCGGGGCGCCTTGGCGGCAGGGCGGGCAGCTCGGGGGGCCCGGGTACGGGGCTTCGTGGGTTCCATGGGGGGCATCCTTCACAGGTTTCGAGCTAGTTCAATGGCGGCGCGGATGTCTTTTTCCTGGGTGCTCTTGTCCCCGCCGGCCAGGAGGAAGATGAGGGTCTTCCCCTGTTGGGTGAAATACACCCGATAGCCGGGGCCGCTGTCGATCCGCAACTCAGAGACGCCCTCACGAACCGGCTTTACGTCGCCCATGAGGCCCAGGCCAAGACGGAGGATGCGGGCCTGGATCTTGTGTTGGCCAGTTTTGTCCTTCATCCCGTCAAGCCACTGGTCGAACCCAGGGGTCCTGCGAACCTCGTTCATGCATCAAGTGTAGGTTTAAACCTACAGGATGCAAGGGCCAGCCGTACCCCCTTCCAATCGCCCCAGGGAACCCAGCGGTCAATGTCCAGCACCCTCCTGGACCAGGCGCCCATCTTTGACCAACCGGCTGAGAAGGGATTCCCGGATAGGCTCGCGGTTCCCACGTTCCCACAGCCCCGTTCGCTCTGGGAACCTCGCGCTTGTTGACCTCAAATGGGTTCCACCGGATTCCCCCAGTTCCCAGGGAAATTCAAGAGATCCAGACAGCCATGGTCCCGTTCAGGGGAAAAGATCTTCAGGCGGGAGGGGACATCTGGGGTGGGCGGGTCTTCTGAAGGTTGCAGTCCCGGTTGCCGGATGCATCCGCGTGGAGCAGAAACATACATGCGCTCCAAACCATCAGGCGTCAGCCGGCACTCAGGATCCAGTGCGATTCTGTCCTCGCTGGTCCTCCACGATGGCGTAGAACGCCTCCAGCTTGGCCTGGAGCATGTGCTTGTTCGGCAGCTTGGTCTGGTATTCCGCGACCAGCGCCGGGCTGAGGGTACGGTTGAGGGCGAACTCGACCACCTCCGCCTCCCTCGATTTGCAGAGGAGGACACCGATGCTTGGCGCCTCATGGGGCTTGCGGTGGTAGCGATCCAGCGCCTCCAGGTAGAACGCGAGCTTGCCCATATGCTCGGGCTCGAATTCCCCGATCTTCAGTTCGATGGCCACCAGGGCCTGGAGGCCGCGGTGGTAGAAGAGCAGGTCGATGGCGAAGTCCCGCCGGCCGACCTGGATGGGGTATTCGCTGCCGATGAAGCAGAAGTCCCGCCCCAACTCGAGGAGGAAATCCTTGAGGTGCCGGAGCAGGGCCCGCTGGAGGTCGCGCTCGCTGTGGGGCTCGGGCAGGTCCACGAAATCCACCAGGTGGCGGTCCTTGAAGATCCGTTCGGCCTGGGGGTAGGTGTGCTTCATGACGGACGATAGCTGCGGCTTGCCAAGGAGCGCCTGTTCGAACAGGCCCGCGCTCATTTGTCGCTCGAGCTCTCGCCGGCCCCAGCGCTCTTGGACGGCACGTTTCAGGTAGAAGGCCCGCTCCTCCCTGGATTTGCATTTATTGATAACGCTCATATTGTGCGACCGCGGCAATTCTCTCACCAGTGGTGAGAGAAATTCGTCCCCGCGGTAGGTCTCGAAGAACTGCCGCATCCGCCATAGGTTCTGGGCGGAAAAGCCCCGGATTTCCGGCTCCTGGGCACCGATCCAGGCGGCCAGTTCCTCAATCGTCCCCTGGCCCCACCCTTCAGCTTGGATGCGACGGCTGAGTTGCTCTCCGATGCGCCAATAGGGATCCACCAGTTCCTGGTTGACGGCCCGGAGGGCGCGGAAGCGGGCTTGCTGGATGAAGCCGAGGATTTCCTGGAAGCCGGGTTGGGCTGGTCTGTCGCCATCCCTTCTTCTCCGCGATGTTGAGCAGCCGCCGGAGGAAGGTGACGGCACGATTCGCAGTCACCCGGGAACTGGCTGGCGGGCACTTGTCATCCAAGGCCGCCATCTCGACGTCTGCCCACAAGCCTTCTGACAAGAAGGACTAACAAGCAGGGCCGGCCAGGACGCGCAGGCAGCGGTAGAACGCTGCGGCCTGAACGGCCTGTGAGAATTCATTGTCCTCAATCATTTGGTGCAGGTCGGCCAGGGACACGAACTCGAACTCGATGGTCTCGGATTCGTCGAGATCCTGATCCGCCACCCGGTCCAGGCCTTGGGCCAGGAAGAAGTGGGCGGAGTTGCTCATGCGCGCCGCATTGGCATACATGCGCCCGACGAATCGCCACCGGTTCGCGGTGTGACCGGTTTCCTCCAGCAGTTCTCTTTGTGCGGCAGCAATGGGTGTTTCCTCCGGATCGATGACGCCGGCCGGAAGCTCCACGCAGACAGTCTTTGCGCCATAGCGGAACTGGCGCACAACCAGGATCTGGCCGTCATCCGCCTGGGCGAAAACGATTACCCAGTCGCGCTCGTGGACGACGTAGTAGGGCTCTATGGCCTGGCCACCCGGAAGCCGGCAGCGGTCGGCGGTGAATTTCAGCCACTGGTCATCGACCAGGGTCTTGGACTCGAGGGTTTGCCAGGGTTTCATCGCCGATGCCGCCTGAGGTAGGTTTTGGACGTTGGCGCCGGAGCCGGCACGGATCGCCCAGGAAAGGAGGGATGGAATTCCATAGTGTAGGCCTCCCCGGGCAGGCAAAGGAACGCTCCAGAGGGGGTCCCTCGGAGACGGCAGTCCAAGGATCTTCAGGCGGGAGGGGCCACCTGGGGTGGGCGGGTCTTCTGAAGGTTGCAGTCCCGGTTGCCGGATGCATCCGCGTGGAGCGGAAACATACATGCGCTCCAAACCGCAAGATGGGCCTGCCTGCCGGGGAACCCTCAGAGCGGACCCGCCGGACCGGGGCCTTCCAGTTCCTTGCCTTCCTCGGCCCCGGGTGGCGGCCAGCAGCACGATAAAGCCCAGGGCGCGCGGGATCGGAAGGGCCAATCGGGACATCTGGAGGGTTTCTTTTGGGCATGGCGGCTGATCGTCATTCGGTGGCGGATGCCCCATCGGCAGGGAACAGTTGGCCGGTTCGGGCGGACGGCGGACGGCGTCACTTGCGTTCGTGCTTGGCTTCTTCCTTGGATTCATCCGTGGCTTCACCCTTGGCTTCACCCTTGGTTTCGGTCGCTGGCGTCGCCAGGAACTTGAGTTCCAGGTGCAGCAGGGCCTGGCCCTGGGCCACCACGCAGGTTCCCTGGCTGTTGCTGGCGAAATAGGCCGGGTACTGCAGGGCGGCGCAGGCCTCGGGTGGCAGGGAGGGCGACAGGCTGCCGAGGGGCCCCAGCCTGTACAGCGGCTGCTTCGGGTGCCCGACGAAGGTGCCGAGGACGCCTGTCTTCAGCTGCAGGCCGCGCAGAACATGCTGGTTGAAATCGGTGAAGAGCAGGCCGTCGCCACAGACCCGGATGTCCCGGCAGGAAACGAAGGCGCTCGTTTCCGCCGGCGAAATCAGGGACGTCAGGGGAGAGGTCTTATGCCCCTGATCGGCCCGGTTGCCAAGAATAGTCCTGACTTCACCGTCCGGCGAGATGCGATGAATGGCCCCCAGATCCGCCACGTATAGGGTGCGCGTGGCCGGGTCCAGGGCGATGCCCGTGATCTGGTGGAACACCGCGTCCAGGCCCATGCAGTGTTGCCCGATCTCCGTGCGCCGGGCCTGCGGGTCAAAGAAGCCCCGCTGCCCGGCCACGGTGGTCACGACCCCCTCGGGGGTGACCCTGCGGATCAGCTGGTTGGCGCCGGCGTCCGCCACATAGACATTGCCGTCCGGATCCATGGCCAGGCCGACCACCCTGCTGAACCGGGCCTCGGCGCCCGTGCCATCCCTGAAGCGGCTGTCCCTGAGATTCGGCGCTCCGGCCATGCCGGCCAGAAGCCGGGTGGTGCCGCCCGGCTCCAGGATCCGCAGGATGGCGTAGGGCTGGACGCCAAACGTCTTGCCGGCAAAATCCTGGGAGGCCATGGCGACCTCTTCGGCAAAAACAACCAGGGCCTGGCCTTCCGGAACCGGCGCGGTGCCCATGGGCCGGGTGGCGATGGCTGAAACAGCGGCCGGCAGGCCTGGCAGGTCACGGACCACCCCGTTTGCGGATACCGCCTGGATGCCAGGCCCGTTCCCGGTCACGAGCCAATGGCCGTGCAGATCCCCCATGGCCAGGTGCTCCACGAAGCAGTGCGGGTGCGGGCGGATCCTGCCTTCAGGGTCGTCCACCAGCTTCCCGGCCAGAATGGTCATGGCCGGCCGGGCCCCCTCGCTGCTGCTGCTGCTCAATTCAAGGCGCTGGTCGTCCACCACGATCCTGACCGTCAGGGTCTCGCGAGCCCCGCTGGCCGGGTCCGTGATATGGAGTTCCAGCGTTTCCGATGCTTCCAGTTTGGGGGCGACGTACTTGTAATGGCCGGGTTTCCCATCAGTCTTGATGAGGGTGCCCCGGTTCCTGCCGCTCCCCTCCGAAATGATCCAGGATCTGGGCTTCAGGTCATTGGGGTGGACCTGGAAAGCGAACGGTTCCCCGGGCTTGAGGGTCACCGCCACCGGTGAGACGGTGAAGTCGGCCATGGCCAGCGGGCCCGCGGCAGCCAGGATGGCGGGGAGGATGAAGGGGGATACTTTCACGCGGGTTCTCCAGGGGGTCGAGACGCCATGGCCGGGCTCCGCCCGGGCATGGCGTGGGGGTATGGGCAGGATCGGCGCGGGTGCCGTTGCACCCGGCCTTCAGCGCTCCGCTTCCTTTTCCAGTTCCGGGAACGCGGGCCAGCCGTCCTCCACGACCCGGGGGGCGGGACTGGGGATTCCGGCCAGGATCCTGCCCAGGTTGACGGGGGTCAGGGCCGGGCGGCTCGGGCTGGGTTCAGCCTGGAAAGCCTTGGATTCGGAGGTGCCCAGGCCCTCCCCGGCGGGGGTCGTGGGCAGGGCGCGATAGGGCGACGATTCCCCCCTGAAGCCGGGTGTCCTTGAACTGGCGGGGGCGGACCCGCCGCCGCCGAAACTGGCGGAGAGGTCCAGTCCCGGGCCGCGGCGGCTGGGAGACGCGGGGATCAGGGACTCCGGCAGGAGGGCATGCCCGGGCAACGCCAGGGTGCCGTTGTTCCTGATGGTGAAGGTGCACAACGGTGCTTCCGGGGAACCCATGGTCTCCGCCACAGGGCCCAGGCTGGCCAGGTCCAGCGCCAGGTGCTGCCCCTTGAGCATGCCCTGGTAGCCCTCTGCCCGCGCGAGGTACAGGCCGAGCTCGGGGGGGGCTCCCGGGAAGGCAAGCTGCAGGACCACCGTGGACTGGGCGCCGATGACCAGCGGGAACCTGGCCTCTTCCTTGGTCTCCTCCGCCTGGGGCAGCACCTGGAGCTCCACGGCATGGGCGGCCAGCGAGGATTCAAGGTCCATCAGACTCCATTGGGCATCGGACTGGTTGATGATCGCCACGAAGGCGGTTCCGGCCTGGAGCGCGGCGCCGGCCGCCAAGGCCAGCGCCACTGACCTCAGGATGGTTCGTGCGGGGAAAAGCATGGGTTCCTTTCTGTCAGGATGGCGTCCCGGCGCCGCCAGGGGAGTTAAGCGGGCCGGCGTAGAGGCTTGCAGGTATCGACCAGGCACGAGGCGATGGGGCCCCATGGTCCATAGGACAGATGGTATGAATCAATAATTTGTTCCCGAACAGAGGGACAGGAACGCCAAACGCCCCAAACGGTACTTCGGCCCGGAAAGGATGAGTCGATGCCCGGGCAAGGTCCTGCTCCCCAGGGCAGCGGAGATCCACCGCCCTGGTTCAGGAACTTATAAGCAATTAATTACACATGTTTTTGGGGCAAGGCCAGATTCAGGCTCCTGGATCCCGGGCGGAAGTTCGTCCCGCTCACGAAGTGCAGCCTCTGGGTGCGGATCTGCGGCCCGGCAGGAGCCTAACGTCAACCACACGGCAGCGACGGCCACAGCGGCCTGAACCGTCCACCAGCTTTGTTCGGGTCTGCGACCCAATCCAATGGGGTAGTCAAATGAAGAATAGATCGGCACTCTCGACCGCCGTGATCGCGTTGTGCCTGGGAACGGGGATGGCGGCCATGGCCATGCACCCGCGGAAGAAGGGTCCGGCCAAGGCACCTTCCACCGGTGGTGGCGCCTCCAGCAGCAGCTCCAGTTCCAGCTCCAATTCCAGCTCCAATTCCAGCTCCAATTCCAGTTCCAATTCCAGCAGCGCCCCCTCCGCCCCAGGCGGAGGCGGAGGCGCGCCTTCCGGGCCCAGTTCCTCGAGCGGCAGCAGTTCTTCCGAATCGAAAGGCGGATTCGTCGAGCCCAAAGCCATCACCACCTTTCATCCGGAATTCCAAAGCCGGGTCCCCTGGGGCGGGGCCACAACCTATTCGGGCCGGATGCTGGCCCACCCCATGCGTGCTAGGACCGGTACGCCCATGGACAGGATGTCCCTGGGCAAGCCGGCGCTGATGGGAGAACGCGTCCTGGTGGGCACGGATACGGACGGCACATCCACCCAGTGGCTGATCTGCCTGGATGCCTCGGACGGGGATGCCAAGCGGGACTGCATCCTTGGCTCCTGTGCCCTCGGTGGGGAGTTCCAGGATGCCGCCTGGATCCATCCGGAACTGTGCCTCGTGACGGCGGGTGAAGCGGGCCAGATCAGCCTCTATACCGTGTCCAGGACCAACCAGTTGGCGCTTCATGGCCATCTGCCGCCGATCCATACCGCCATGCTGCGCGAACTGGCCGTGAACAGCGCCAATCGTGCGCAATTCGCCTCGGGCGGCTACGACAGGAAGCTTTGCCTGGTGGATCTGGAACGCCCGGACACCCTGCAGACCCTTCCCCAGGAGGGGGTCATCAGCTCGGTCCGCTGGCCGGCTTGCAATCAGAACGTCTGCCCGAGCATTACCCTGGACGATGGCACGTTCCTCATCTTCGATAATCGGGTTCGGCCCGTTGGCCCCCCTGCCTTCCGGGCCACCATGGGCAAGAAGGAACTGTTCGGCCACGAACGCTACACGGATCACAACGTGCTGTTGGGCTTTGGCGATGGCGAAATCCAGCACATCGATGTGCGGGTGACGGACCGGATTCTTCACAAGGTCAAGGATCCGCTGGTGGGCGCCATCGGGAGCATCCAGTTCGACTACGCCACGAACCGGATCCTCATCAGCGGGTTGACCAGCACGACCGTGTGGAACTTCGACCCGCACCTGGGGGAGGTACGGCTGCTGTGCGACGCTTCGCGGGCGTATACCAGCACGGATGTGCTGGGCAGCGATACCACGAGCCACAGCGCGGTCTTCATGCCTGGCGGTGAAGCGGTGGTGAATTGCTCCAGCCTCGGGGAGTTCGGCATTGCCCATCTGCCCAAGGCTCCCACCTCTTCCTCTTCCTCGTCCTCGTCCTCCCGCTGAGGCGCAAACAATTTTGGGAGCAATTTGAAGTTGAGCAATGGGTATTCCGCGTTACGAATCCCCGTGCTGATGCTGGTGGTTGCCGCAGCCGGAACCTTCGCGCAAGCCGCGGTCAAGATGACCCTTTCCGGTCCAGATGCACTGGAATCGGGAGATGTGTGCCTTTTTACCGCCGTGGTGACGGGCGCCGAGCCCGGACCGGAGCTTGAATGGTCGGTGCTGGAAGGGCAGGCCGCTGTGGACTGCTGGTTGGACTGCCATGACGGGGAGATCCTATTTGCCCCACCCCCGGGGGATGGGATTCGATGGTTCACGGTCCAGGCGAGATGTGGGGGAACCATCGCCACGCAGGTCATCCAGGTGGCGCCTCCTGGGGTCCCTGGCGAGGGGGGCGCTGGCGGAGCGCCTGCCATCAAACGGCTGAGAGCGCCCGGTCCTTCCCCATGGACTTCATCTTCATCTTCATCTTCATCTTCATCTTCATCTTCATCGTCTTCGTCATCGTCTTCGTCTTCGTCTTCGTCTTTTCATTCCCTGCCTTTATTACCCGTCATGCATCCTGGGGAAGGGATGGGGGGGACGCTTGCCGTGCCGGGCCCGACCCAGTATCTGACCAGGCTTCCGGGTTTTCTGACCATTCATGTGGGCGGTTATTTGTCAGAGCGAGATGCCCATAGACTCCTGGCGACGGGACGGCATTTGGCCAATCCTGTCGTAAAAAGACAAATAATTAAAAATATACAGTCTGCCAGTGGGGATCCGAAGCGAGCATCAATCCATAGCCCTCCGCCTGGAGCAGCACGGATCCGAACGCCATGCATCCCGTCAGGAACCCCTTGAACACCCGGCTGAAGTTCGATTTCATTTTTTCCCAATCCAAATGGCGCACCGGCCCCAAGCACCATGCTGGGCACTGAGCGCGCTGTAATAAATTATGTATTGAAACGCCCGTTGGTTCCCGGGGATGGGGCTTCCAAGGACCCCAGGCCCTCCGGGACCAGGGGCCATGATGACGGCTGGGTTTCGCCCATCAGGTGGCCATGCGGGTGGGTGCAGGCCGCCTGGCCCACGGAGGATTCCCACGCCTGCTCCGCTGAAAACAGTCAGGACCGGGTTGTTGTCCGTGACGGCAGGAAGCGGGGGGATGGCGGGGAATCGGCCCCGGCCTTCAGTATCTCATCAGCCCCCCCAGCCCCGAATTGCCCGCATTCGCCACCCAGATGTTGACGCCGTCAAAGGCCATGCCCTGGGGCCGGGTGCCGGCGGTGAGGGTGCCCATGTTGGCCCCGTCTGCCACCCGGATGCCGGTGATCGTGCCGGAGCCTTGGTTTGAAACCCACATGGTGACCCCGTCGAAGACGATGCCGTAGGGCTGCGAGCCCGTGCTGTAGGTGGCCAGGACGGTCATGGTGCTGGGCTGGATCTTGCTGACGGTGTTGGATCCGTTGTTGGTGACCCAGACGTTGGTGCCGTCGAAGGCGATTCCGTAATGATTCCCAGGCAGGTAAAGGGGAGTTCCAGGCTGGCCCGTGAGGCTGAACAACTGGACGCCCCCGGTGGTCCCGGCCACGATGCTCGTGCCGATGGACACCATGGACTGGATGACCGGACCGGAGAACAGCGTCCCGGTGGGGGTCGTCGCGGCGTTGGCGGGCACGAGATACCACTTCCCGTAGGTGGGGATCCCCACCCAGATGTTCGTCCCGTCAAAAGCGATGGAGCCAGGGGCCTGGATCGGGGGCGTGAACGTCCAGACGATGATTCCGTCGGCGACCTTGACCTTGACGAGCGCCGTGGTGGTGAGCACCCAGTTGTAGATGCCATCCGACACGATGCCGATGCAGGGCATGCCCAGGTAGTAGGTGGCGACGCTGGCCCCGGTGAGGCCATTGACGCCATAGATGGATCCGTCGTAGCTGGCGGACCAGATCGTCGCCCCGTCGAAGGCCAGCGCCTCGGGGAAACCGCCCGCGCTGAAGGAAGTCCCTGTGGCCGGCGTGGCATACTTCTGCATGGCGATCTGCTGGTAGTTCACGGACACGCCCGATGGGCCTGTGGGTCCCACCAGAGAGGTCCCGGAACCGGGCCAGGCGCCCGAAGCCTTGGGCCCGTACAGGACGTTGGTGGCGGTGTTGAGGTAGAAATCGCTGTTGGCGCCCGTGCCACTGGCGGGGACCGTGGTGCCATACCAGATGGTGTTGCCGCTGGGGCCCTGGACCCCCTGGGGGCCGGTGGCCCCGGTGGCGCCCTGGGGACCGGTACCCCCCGCGTTTCCAGTGGCGCCCTGGGGGCCGGCCCCGCCCTGAGGACCGGTTGCGCCCTGAGGACCGGTCGCGCCCTGAGGACCGGTGGAGCCCTGAGGACCGGTGGAGCCGGTGAAGCCCTGCGGGCCCCCGGATCCCTGCGGACCGGTGGCCCCCTGGGGGCCGCTGGCGCCCTGGGAACCCTGGGGTCCAGTGCCGCCTTGGGGGCCGGTGTTCCCTTGGGGACCGGTCGCACCCTGGGGCCCCGTGGCCCCCGTGCTTCCGGTGGCGCCCAGCAGCAGGGTCCCACTCGCCGGATAGGGCCCTGCCCCCCAGGCATTGTTCCCACTCGCCTTTGGGCCATACAGGACATGGTTGCTGGTGTTCAGGTAGAAATCATTCAAGGCGCCGGTGGCGCCGGTGGGGTCCGTCGTTCCGGTCCAGACCGTATTGCCATTGCTGCCGGCCGAGCCCGATGCGCCCTGGGGGCCGGAGCCTCCGGCGGATCCCGTAGCGCCTGGGGGGCCCTGGGGGCCCTGGGCGCCATTGCCTCCCGCGGCGCCCGGCTGGCCCGGGGCGCCCACCAGGAGGACGCCACCCGCGGGATAGACCGGTCCCCAGGTGGCCGCCGAGGGCTTAGGGCCGTAGAGCACATGGCTGCTGGTATTCAGGTAGAAATCATTGGCCGCTCCCGTGCCGCTGGCAGGGTCCGCGGAGCCGGACCATACGGTGTTGCCGGCCTGGCCGTCAGCGCCCGTGGCGCCCTGGGGGCCGGCGGATCCCGCGGGACCCGTGAACCCTACCGGTCCCGACGACCCCACCCCGCCCTGGAACCCTTGCGGGCCCGAAGCCCCGGTGGCGCCCGGGGCACCCTGGGGGCCCTGCGGCCCTTGCAGCCCGGCCAGGGAAACGATGGGGCTCGCGGGCCAGGCGCCGCCTGCCCTGGGACCGTAGAGGGCGTGGCCCACCGTATCCAGGTAGAAATCCCCGTCCGCCCCCGCCGTGACCGGAGCCACGTTGCT
>Ga0302275_10001884_pt1 | contig 22500 bp, 21 predicted proteins | sample III_Bog_N2_2_FD_200229 | JGI IMG/M metagenome (GOLD analysis project Ga0302275, IMG submission 200229) | Peat permafrost microbial communities from Stordalen Mire near Abisko, Sweden - III_Bog_N2_2 | ecosystem: Environmental > Terrestrial > Soil > Wetlands > Peat | place: Sweden: Abisko... | reverse complement strand
CACAGGGGGTGGTACGGACCGGGCAGATCCCTGACAGATCAACCCGTCCTGGACTGCCGACCCAACTTCAAGGTAGCAGGATGGCGGAAATAATCTGCAAATCAGGTTCATGCGATTGCCCTGCATCCCCTGTTTAGTTGGACACTGACGGGAACGAAAAGGTTCCTGGAGGCAGGAGGGTTGCCTCGGCGTGGGATCTTCAGAAGACCCACGAGCCGAATCTGTGGGCGGAGGCGCGTCTTTTTGGAAAGGGCGCGATCACTTCGGTGGATACGGCTACCTTTCAGAAAAGCGCGGAGTACGCTCCGGCCTATCCATGGGGACGGGTTCTGGCGATCTTCGAGACTTTGCTTACTTCCTCCCTGTTTGCGCCGTTTCTGCTTGCGATTCGGCGGCAGTTCAGGCGATAGGGAAGCTTTCCGGGGCTAAAGCCCGCGGTGATTATGTTGGCTCAATGCGGGGGTTGAAACCCCCGCCTCCCTCCGTGAGAGGCGCTTTCTCAGGGGCTAAAGCCCAGCATCATTTTGGTCCCTTTGCGGCACGACTGAAGTCGTGCCCTGATACAAAGCCTGTTCATGCAACCAGCTCTGAGTGGTATACCCTCTCAGAAAGCGAGGCGGCTTAAGAATGGGAACAACGAAGCAGTATCGTAGCAACCTGATGGCATCGATTCACGAGACTGCCGAGGGTCTTCATTCCGCCGGGGTGATGGACAAGCGGACGATGCGCGAGTTCGACGAGCTTTGCCTGACGCCGGTTCAGCCGCTCGCTCCCGACGAGATTCGCGCGCTTCGCCTGCGCGAGGGAGCCAGCCAGGCAGTCTTTGCGCGCTATCTGAACGTGACGACCGGCCTTGTGAGCCAATGGGAGCGCGGCGAAAAACGCCCGAAAGGCACATCCCTCAAGCTGTTGTCGCTGGTTGCCCAGAAGGGGCTGGCGACTGTCGCCTAGGGATTTGTGATGACCCCGAAGGCAGGAGGCGTTGGCGGCGGGTAGAGGATGTCTCCCAGCGCCTGGTAGCGGCCGCCGTAGAAGATGAGGGCATACTCCCGCACCGCTGTGCTCACGGGCCCTCCGAGGCAGATGCTGGCCAGCAGCGCGAAGCCGAATGCAAGGACTCCGAAGAAGACTTCGAGGATGATGGCGACGATCGCAGAGGCGCCTGTGGCGTCCGCGAAGGCCGAGTGAATGCCGTATTCGATGGCCGCAACCGATCCGGCCAGCATGAGCCCCGGAATCAGCAGCAGGATGAAGACACCGATCTCCGCAATCACCGGCAGGATCAAGCGCAACAGCGCGTAGACGGCGAACTGGCGCTTCTCCGCCGTAATGCGATCCCACACCTCTTCCCAGGCTTCGCCGGCCGTTGCGTCGTCCAGGGCGTAGTGCGGCAGCATCCAGTCGCGCAAGATCACGTCGACCACTACTCCGATCAGCGCCAGAAGGAGGATCACCGGAATCAAGGGCAGCACGAGAGAGAGCAACAGCCCCCAATCGGGCTGGCCTCCGGGCTGCATCTCGTGAAACAGCTTCACGAACCCGGCTACGAACGGAAGCGCGGCCAACGTTACCAACAGCAGGTAGCAGAATCCCACCCCTATATTCAGCCAGAAGAAGCGCATCGCCTGCTCGCGATAGAGCCGCCAGCCCGGACGAATCTCTTTGGTGGCGTGAATCAGGCAATGAAAGAAGGCGAAGCGCAGGCGCGTGACGAGATAGAAGATCACAATGGACAGGACGATAGCCACCAGGACGGCCGCCACGATCGCCGCGATCCACTCCGGCGTGAAGGTGAACGGCACGCCAGCAATGGACCCATGTCCCGACGATGGACCGCCGTGCGACGAAGAATGGAGATTGCTCCCGACACCTTCGGTGATGATGGCGACCAGGCCGAGCTTCAGATAGGTTCCCCAGCGAAATGGCCTGAAGAGGAGATCCCTGGTGCGTTGAATGGCGGGCGAAACGGAATCCGCGGCAGAGATAGGGAGCATGGGTGACCCTCCAGAGAGTGACAGCGTAGCACAGAAGTACGCAAGGCTCAGGCTCGAAGTTCCCCCGCCTGACGGGGTCGGGTGCTCGCGGGCGCCGTTCGCCAACGGGATGCCAGAGAATCACCCGCGAAGACTAGTCAGAGCACTTTCACTGTTCCTGTAATGCAAGGATCGTGGTATCCCACCCATTCCGCAGAAAAACGCGGAATGGATGGGGCACGGAGGTCTAGAGTAAAAGCGAAAATGACTAGATGCCGGAGCGATCGTCCGCGCGCGAGTCAGGATCCTTGGGGAGCAGCAGCCAGGCGCCTATGGCGGAGAGCATCACCAGCGCTACGGCCAGAGCATTGCCGTGCAGGCCGAAGATCTGCACCGCAACGGCGGTTGCGACGATGAAACATCCGCCCCAGAGACAAAAACCGGCCATCGCGCGAAGCGTCTGCCGTACCCATGGATCAAAGGGAAACGGCCGTGCCGCAGCGCGGAAAGAGGCTAATGGATCCGCGTAGTAAACGCGCCCCAGATAGATCAAACAGCCTCCCAGGGTGGCTCGCAACGCCAGGGCCACGATGGGATGAGAGAGGATTCCTGCAAAATCGTTCATGTCCGTCACCTCAGGCTGTCAAGCCAACCTCCCGCAGCGCGCTCCCCCTGCCGCATTCCAGGGCCGCAAGCTGACCGCTGAGCATCTTCTCTTTAATTGGACACTGAAGGGGAAGAAAAGGTTCCTGGGGGATATTGCAAGACCGGCGGTGTGCGTTTCATCCGCGGGCTGGGGGAAGAATCTCGCTTGTCGCGCAGCCTGCCAAGGCCCACCACGCGTCGAAGGCGGCCAGAGCCCGCTCGCATTGGAGGCGGTGGCGCTCCTTTTTGTCGCGAACCCGCTTGCGCAACTGCTCATCGAACGGCTCCAGCAGGTCGAAGGTGATGTTGGCCGGTTGAAAGTCCCTGGGGTCGGCGTGGGTGATGTAATACACCAGCGAGCCGAGGGCGCAGGCGCGCGGGGCAGGCTCAGGTTCTTCGCCGCGCGCCAGCGAAGCCGCGTAAATCCCCGCCAGAAGCCCGGTGGCGATGGATTCCGTGTAACCCTCCACGCCGGAAAGCTGCCCGGCGAAGAGGATCGGGACTGGTTCGCTGCGCCCCTCCGGGGCGGTCTTCAGCCGGAGCAGTTCGTCAAGCAGAAGAGGCGCGCAGATGTACGTATTGCGATGGATCTGCCCGTAGCGCAGGAAGCGCGAATTTTCAAGGCCGGGAATAAGGCGCAGCACGCGGGCTTGCTCGCCAAACTTGAGATGGTTCTGGAAGCCGACCAGATTGTAGCTGTCGGCGCGCAGGTTCTCCTTGCGCAGTTGCACCACGGCCCAGGGCGTCCGGCCGGTGCGCGGATCGCGCAGGCCTACCGGCTTCATCGGCCCAAAACGCAATGTGTCGCGGCCGCGGCGGGCAAGAACCTCAATGGGCAGGCAGCCTTCGAAGTAATCGAGCTTCTCCCATTCCTTGGTCTCGGCGGCTTCGGCTGCCAGCAGCGCATCCAGAAAGCGGTCGTACTCGGGGCGGTCCATCGGGCAGTTGATGTAATCGGCCGTGCCCTTGTCCCAGCGCGCCGCAAAATACACCCGCTCCATGTTGATGGAGTCAGCCTCGACGATGGGAGAGATCGAGTCATAGAAGGCGAGATGTCCGGAGCCGGTGATGCGCTCGATCTCGGCGCTGAGCGCGTCTGAAGTCAGCGGGCCGGTGGCCAGGATGGTGAGCGCGTACTCTTCTTTTGCCATGTCGAGGTGGGTCACCTCTTCGCGGAAGACGCGAATCGCCGGCTCGGCGGCAATCGCCTCGCCAATCCGCCGTGAAAACTCGACACGATCCACGGCCAGCGCGTGACCTGCCGGGACAGCGGTCTCATCGGCAATCCGCAGCAGCGCCGAGCCCGCCCGCCGCATCTCCTGCTTGAGCAGCCAGGGGGCGGTGTTTGGCGATTCGCTCTTCAGAGAATTCGAGCAGACCAGTTCGCCGAACTCGGTGGTTTGGTGAGCCGGGCTCAACCGGGGTTTGCCGTCCACGAAGGCTCGCATCTCGTAGAGGTCCACCGCGCAGCCGAGACGCGCCGCGGTCAATGCCGCTTCCGGGCCAGCCAGTCCGCCGCCGATGATGCGGATTCTCATGGCGCGGATTCCGATGGGGTGGACAGAGGTTGGGGTTCCTGGTCTCCCACCCTTTCGCAAAGAACGCGAAAGGATGGGGCACCCAGCTGATCTTCGGCCGACCCGGCAATTCCGGCCAGCCGTTTCAGCGCCTCGCCGCTGACGCGTACATTCCGCCACTCATCCATGAACTCGGCTCCCATCGCCCGATAGAACTCGATGGCCGGCGCATTCCAGTCCAGAACCTCCCATTGCAGCCGCGGACAGCCTTTTTCCACCGCGATGGCCGCTACCCGTTCGAGCAGCGCCTTGCCAATTCCCCGGCCGCGCAACTCCGGCTCGACGAAGATGTCCTCCAGGTAGAGCCCGGGGCGCCCTAGCCAGGTGGAATAGCTGAAAAAGAAGAGGGCGAAGCCTGCAGCCTGGCCGTCGTGCTCGGCGAACAGGCAGAAATAAAAGGGATTGGGCCCAAATCCGTCCCGCTCCAGGTCCGCTTCGGTTGCCGTGACGGCCTGCGGCTCGCGTTCGTAGGCGGCCAGCGCACGAATGAAATCCAGAATCCGTGGAATATCTCCTCGGGTTGCGGGGCGAATCGTGGTTGCCATGGTTTGATTCTAGTGTGTGATACAGGCCACACGCAGCCGGCCGCTGGAGGCATTACCATAGGGTGTTGAATTGGTGGCGTGATCCGGCGTCGGCTTCCGAAGAGCAGGCAGACTCGCCCTGAGGCGGGGCCAGGGGATCTGCTCCAGTTCAGCAATGGTGTTGGCAGCCGAGTGCGGCAGCGTCTATTCCGCCTCCGCTCTTGTGCTGGACAGCCGATGGGATTTAACTTGGGTGCTGCGGAGAGGGATAGTTCCCGCATGGGTTTCCGCGTCGCGGTTCGCTGGTTTTCAGGTGCGACCGGCCGCTGAGACCGTCCGATTTTTTTGATGGTAGTTGCACCACCCCTGGCGTATGCGGGAGTGTTTGCCGGCAAAATATGACTTTTATGAGCGGCGCGGGCTCTGTGGCCCGCGCCGCTCCCAAGGAGAAGCAGATGAAACGCACGATTCCACTTTGGCTCGGCCTGTTGGCATTCGCCCTCTTGCCCGCGCTTGCGCAAAAGGCAACGCCCATGGGGAAGATCCATGGCCACGTGACCAGTCCCGCCGGAATTTCGGAGGTCAGCGGCAACATTATCCTGTCTACCGACGGCGGCCACAACATCAAGTACACATTTCCGGTCTCCTCGACCGGCGACTATGCAGGGGAAGCGGCTTCCGGCACCTACATGGTGATCTTCCGCGAGCTGGATACTCCGTCTGACAAAATCGTCGACTCCTTCGATAACGTCAAGATCGTGACCGGCCAGGACACGCTCCAGGATCTCGACATGTCCCGCAAGGAGTACATCGACAAGAATCTGAATGCCGAGCAGAAGAGGAAGCTGGAGGAGATCAAGAAGCAGTATTCGAAGGACAGTGAGGTCGTCAAGAATCTCAACGGCGACCTAGTGACCGCCAGCCACGATTTCAGTGACGCAGACAACGCGCACAAAGCGGCGAAAGCGGCTCTGGGCGACAGCGCCTCCCGGGATGATGTTGATGCCAAGGAAACCGAGATCAAGGTCGCGAAGTTTTCCGAAGTGGAAACCATAATGCTGAGGGACACCGCGGCCAAGCCTGATGCTTCTCCCCTTTGGATTGCTTTGGGCGTTGCGCAGATGGGCCTGGCAAGGACCAAGAACGATCAAAGCAAGTATGATGACGCGGAGACGAACTTGAAGAAGGCTCTTTCCGTCGAGGCCGCGGCCAGCAAGCCGAGCGCTGCAAATCAGGGTAACGCCGAAAGGGATCTGGGCGAGATTTACGCGCGCACGAGCAAGGTTGATGAGGCGAATGCAGCCTACGACGCAGCAGCCAAGTTCAATCCTCCTGGGGCAGCATCCTACTATACGAACGAAGCGGCGATCTTTGTGAATGCAGGCAACGGCGACGCCGCGGCGGCTGCCGCCGATAAGGCCATCGCTATTGATCCAAAGCAGGCGCTTCCCTACTACCTCAAGGGCCAGGGTCTCATCCAAAAGGCAGCCATCGACCCCAAGACGAACAAGATGATTCTGCCTCCCGGCTGCGCGGAGGCCTATCAGAAGTATCTCGATCTGGCACCGAACGCATCGCCGGGGGACGCCCAATTCGTTGCTGATGTGAAGGGGATCCTGGCAGAGGCCGCGCAGGTGCACAATACCGCTTACGGAGACGACACTTCGAAGAAGAAGAAGAAGTAAGCCGGTTTCCGGTTTTCCCGAGGGGCGCTCCCGGTTGCCGGGCGCGCCCTTCATTTCTCAGGGGAGATTTGGCGAACAGCCTCTGGAGAAACCCTCTACAATCCATTCCATGAACTCCGCTCTGCCCAGCTACGCTCAGGCCGCAGCGCTGGTGGCCGCTCATGCCGCGCAACTGGGCCGGCGTCCGTCTGTCATGGAGCCAATTGAGCTGGGCCAGGCATCAGGCCGCATCCTTGCTCAGCCACTCCTGGCCGACCGCGATCAGCCCCCCTTTGCCCGTTCCACTCGCGACGGTTACGCCTGCCGCGCCGCCGAGGCCTCCACGCATGATCCACTGGCCGTTGCCGGCTCTGCCCGCGCGGGAGATCCTCCAGCCGGCCCCCTCAAGCCCGGAACCGCCTGGGAGATCATGACCGGGGCGCCAATTCCCGCGGGAGCCGACGCGGTGATGATGCTGGAGCATGTGAAAACGGCCGAAGGCGCAAAGGGCCACAAGATCAGGCTGCTCTCACCGCGCACCCTCAAGCCGGGCGAGAACATCGTGGCTCAGGGCGTGCAGGCCCGCGCGGGAGACGAACTGCTTTCCGCCGGCACAGAGATCGGGTTCGGTGAGATTGCCCTGGCCGCGGCCTGCGGCCACGCTACACTGAAGGTCTTTCGCCGGCCCCGCGTAGCGATTCTCGCCACAGGCGATGAACTGGTTCCCGTCGAGTCCACGCCGGCTCCCGGCCAGATTCGCAACTCCAATGCGCCCATGCTGGCCGCTTTGGTTGCCGGCGCGGGCGGCGAGCCCTGGATCCTGCCGAGGGCAGCCGATAACGCACAGGCCCTCGACAAAGCGCTGGCGCGGGCCGCCAAAGCTGATCTCCTGATCATTTCCGGCGGCGTTTCGGCGGGCAAGTTCGACCTTGTCGAGCCTGCCTTGGCGCGCATCGGAGCCCGCTTTCAGTTCACCGGGGTTCGCATCCAGCCCGGCAAGCCGACGGTCTTCGGCGAACTGCCGCGCAAGAAGGCAGCCGGTTCGCGGGCGCTGCCGTTCTTCGGCCTTGCCGGCAATCCCGTCTCCACGGCTGTCACCTTTCTGCTCTTCGCGGCGCCTGTGCTGGGTGCATTGGCCGGGAACCGGGAAGCGCGACCCCGCTTCGGTCTGGCCCGGCTGGCCCCGCCGGTTGAGCGCGGCGCCAAAGCGGGACTGACGCGCTTCCTGCCTGCATTTTGCGACTTTGCAGTGGCAGAGGGCCAGCCGCCGCAGGTTTCCTTTGTCCCCTGGCACGGCTCAGGCGACCTGGTTGCCCTGGCCCGCTCCAACTGTTTTCTGGTTGTGCCGGAAGAGGCGCACGACCTCGAACCCGGCTCGCTTGTATCGATTCTGCTTTCGTGAAGTGTACCCTGGTGTTCAGACTGTATGACTTGGTAATTGCTCCTGGACAAGTGCGGGCGTGGACGCCCGCACGACAGCCGGTCTGGAGACCGGCGCTACAAGGAGGAGTCTTATGCCCGAACCTTCGCATTCGCAGCTTTCCCATTTCGACGCATCCGGCCAGGCCGTCATGGTCGATGTCAGCGCCAAGCCGGCCACCCGCCGCACCGCCCGCGCCTCGGCCTTCATCGAGCTCTCTGAGGCTGTTCTGGCGGCGCTGCCCGGCAACCCCAAAGGCAATCCGCTGGAGGTTGCCCGCTTCGCCGGAATCCAGGCAGCCAAACGCACGGCCGAACTGATTCCCATGTGCCATCCGCTGGCGCTCACGCATGTAGACGTGCAGGCCGAGATCGTCGCAGGAGGCGTGCGGATTACGGCCGCGGCCGCTGCTGTCGGACAAACTGGCGTCGAGATGGAAGCTCTCACCGCCGCCGCCGTCGCCGCGCTCACCGTCTACGACATGACCAAGGCTCTGGACAAGGGGATTGTCATCCGCGAGATTCAGCTTGAAGAAAAATCCGGCGGCAAGAGCGGAGATTTTTTGAGACACCGGGGCCGCGCCTAGAGCAAAACCAGGGATGCTATGTCCTGATTAGGCTGGTCCAGGGTCGCCGCTCCCTGTTGGTCGCGTCGACTTGAGTGCGTTGCTCCGGGATAAGCCTTCCCTGGTTTTGCTGTGAGGCGCTCTTCTATTTGGGCTGCGTGGGCTTTTCCCCGGCGGACGGCACGGCTTCGGGCGGGTGCGGGCCGGCATGGTCTTGCTTGGGCGCGACGAAGGGCTCGGGGCCAATGTGGCCGCGGTGGCAGGTGCCGCAGGTGACCGGCGCGCCGGAGTTGTCCACCATGCTGATGTAGTTTTCGTTGATGTCCTGGACCATCTTGTACATGAGGCGGGCGGTGGACTTCTCCGGCCGGGAATCATCGGCAAAGTTGAGCCGTGGCCGGCCGTTGGTCCCGATGTTGGTGGGATCGGCGGCGTGGCAGGTGTTGCAATGCGTGCCCAATGCAGCTGCCCAACCTTCCATGATCTCGAGCACCTGGTCGCCGGTGAGAGTCTTGGGCAGGACTTTGAGGTTGGTGGGGGCCGGATGCGGCTGATCGTGCTCCTCGTGCGGCGGAGCGCTGGCCGCAGGCGGTTGCGTTGGGGCGGCTTGAAAAGCCTGGGAAGCAGCAGAGACAGCGAAAAGGGCCGCGGCAAGCAGGACAGCGGCGGAGACGGGCAGGGTCAGGAAAGAGGTCTTCAAGCGGATACGTTCCTTGAAATTGGGATGATTTTTGCCGTTCGAGGAGATTCTACAGAAGTTGGACCCGTTTTGCGGTCAACCTTTTGGCTCCGGAGAGGCACGGATGACCTGGAAGGGCAAAACGCAGCGCCAAATCCACGGCCTCGTGGATGCCGATGCGCGGCGTGACAAGCACTTCGGCTACCTGGTAGCCGTCGTCGCGCACCTGGAGCGGCGAAAAAGGGTCGAGCAGGTCCATTTCGTTGTGCGCCGCGCGGGTGAGGCCGAGCGCCTGACAGAGCCGGCTGGGGCCGGAGGTGAGCTGCCGGGCCAGTTTCGCGTTGAGGGGCGCACCGGGGGCCAGGCCACGATTTGCCGCCATCCGGTCAGCTCCGGCCACCGGCTCCAGCGCGCGCAACAGCACGCAACCTGCCCGGCCCTCCGTCTCGCAACTGATGTTCATGCAGAAGTACCGGCCATAGATCGAGTAGACGTAGGCGTGGCCGGCGCGGCCGAAGAGGACACGGTTGCGAGGCGTGGGACCGCGATATGCGTGGGCGGCCGGGTCGGGCGGATCGCTGTGGGGGCCGAGGTAAGCCTCGACCTCGACGATCCGGCCCCCGAGCAGGCCGGCATCCGTGAGGTGGAGGAGGAGCTTGCCGAGCAGACGCGGGGCCACCTGCTCCGGCGGGGCCTCAAAGAAGGCGCGAGGAAGCAGGGTGCCCGGCAGATGAGAAGCCAGGCCGTTTTGGGGAGAACTTTTGGGCGATTCCATGTTGCAGCCCCGACCTTCCCTCAGGGGCTAAAGCCCAATTTCTTATTAGCCATCTTGCGGCACGACTAAAGAGGCTGCGGAAAAAGGGCACTCAAGGCCCCAAAGTCCCCCAAAAACGTCCCTCAGGGGCTAAAGCCCTATTGATTCTATGGGCTTTATCGGCACGACTAAAGTCGTGCCCTTTCAAAACAGAGGCTTCGATTGAGTTTTTCCGCAGCCTCTAAAGTCGTGCCCTGACGCTTCATGCGGCCCCGGACGAGTTTTTCCGCGGCCAATACAGCCGGTACCCTTCAGAGCATCAGCTCTTGCGGAACCTCGTTGCGCCCTATTTGTGCGATTTCTTCCATTCCTTCAGCAGGGCAAGCACTTCTTCGGCGTGGCCCTCGGGGGTAACCTTGGGGAAGATGTGCAGCAGGGTCTGGTCGGGTCCGATGACGAAGGTGGTCCGCTCGATGCCCCAGACCTTCTTGCCGTACATGTTCTTTTCCTTCAGCACGCCAAACTGATTGCAGACTTTCTCGTCTACATCAGCAAGGAGTGTGTAGGGCAGGTCGTACTTGGCGCGGAATTTGGCCTGATCCCTGGGCGTATCGCGGCTTATGCCCAGCACTACCGCGCCGGCAGCCTGAAGTTTCTTGAACGTATCGCGGAAGCCGCAGGCCTCGATGGTGCAGCCCGGAGTGTCCGCTCTGGGATAAAAGAAGAGTATGACCGGCCGGCCGTTGTAGGTGGAGAGGCTGACGGTCTTGTCCTCGTCGGTTTTGAGGGTGAAATCGGCGACTTTCTGGTTCAGTTCCATGGGGAAGCACCTCGTATCTTGATTGGAGGGCCACTGGTGGCCATCAGGTTCGATTATTTCCGAGGCAGGCGGCAGATGTCATTGGGTGGGGCGGGTATTTTGTCAATGAGGCGAGCGGCTCTGGCGGCGGGTGGGCTCGAGTTTTCGGGTGGAATTGGCGAAAAGCATTCCTCCGGGGCTAAAGCCCGGGTTGATTCTGGCGGGCTTACAAGGGGGTTAAAACCCCCGTCTCCCTCCAGATCGGGCCTTTTTGCCTCCTGTGCAGGCGGTTTGCTGGCCGGAATTCTGACCTGTCTGCCGGCTTGGTCCCAATACCCTGGCCAGATGGCGAAGAGCAGCAACGCCGCGCCCGAGCTGCGGGCCATCGCCGTGCTCGAGTGGACCGGCGAGGTAAGCAGCCCCAAAGCATGCCGACTGGTGCCTGTGGCTGTCCTGGACGGAACGCGGATCGAGGGGGACCAGCTTCAGGATGGCGGCATCTACCTGGCCCGTCCCCAGCCGCTGGCGCTGGCCGGCGAGGTCGAATACGAACTGGAGCAGAACGGCAAGCCGATTGGCCTCTTTGACATTCGCAACGCCGCCCAGGAGGAGGGCTCGTGGGTCGGCTATGGCGCCTGGAAGCAACTTCCCGCTCCCAAGCGCAAGCCGTCAATGGAGGAACTGGCGAAGATGACGGTCAACGATGAAGACAGCGACCAACCCGTCCTGCACCGCAAGCACCACGCCGACGAGGGATCGGCGGGAAGCGGGAAGAGCAGCCCTGGGAGCAGCGGCGGTTCAGGCGGAAGCTCAGGCGCCGACGCTCCAGCGCCGGCCGTCGACCCCGACCGGCCTACGCTGCACAAGAAAGACACCAGCGGCAACTCAGCTGATACAAGCGCTCCCGCCACGAGCTCTACCTCCGCTCCCGATTCCGATTCCGGTCAGCCGACGCTTCACAGGAGGGATTCAAGCGACAGCGCCTCCAGCGGCAACGCGCCGGCGAGCGACCCCGACCGCCCGGTGCTGAAGAAAAGCAAGAAGAAGGCGGAAGACACCAGCTATGTGGATTCGTTGCCGGATGTCACCGATCCCGACCGGCCCCGGCTCCTGCGCGGCAAACCCAAGGGCAATGGCCTGGATGTGCTTCCGACCCTGATGGGGCTTCCGGCTGATATGCAGCAGGCCGTTGCTGTTTCCGACGCAAAGAGCCGTCCCGAGCACCTGTGGAGCTTTAGCTGGGCGAATCCGGACGATGAGTTGAAGATGAAGTCGGCCCTCGAAGAGATCGCCCGCGATGCCCTGGGGCTGAAACCGCCGCCCGTGCCCAAACGGACGGTCCCCCGCAGGAAGGCCCAGCCCGCGCCGCCGATCTTGCCTCCACCCCTCTTCGACGAGCGCTTCCGCGTCTTCGAGCTGGCCTACGGCTCCGGCGCAACGCTGGTGCTGTCGGCGCGCACCGATGGGCCCCTGGCCCAGCAGAAGTTCGTCACGCTCATCGCCCAGCCGGACCTCTACGGCAATGTGCTGGTGCTCAAGAAGCACGTCACCGACGGCGCGCATCTGGACGACACTCCGCGCATGAGGCTCGTTGACGCAGTGGATGCCATGGCCGACAATCGCGGCGAACTGCTCTTTGAGCTGCGCGGCGCAACCCAGCGCCAGTTCGCCCTCTACCGCATCCTCCGCGGCCAGGCCGAACAACTCCTCGTCACCAGCGGCGGGGAGTTTGGGACGGAGAGCAGGGAGTAGGGACTAGGGACTAGGGACTGGGGACTGGGGACTGGGGACTGGGGACTAGGGACTAGGGACTAGGGACTGGGGACTGGGGACTGGGGACTGGGGACTGGGGACTAGGGACTAGGGACTAGGGACTGGGGACTGGGGACTGGGGACTAGGGACTAGCGCGGTGCGAACTGTCCAAACTGGCGCCGCGCCAGGGTCCAAAGGAACGGAAACCGCTCAATTTGGCATTTTGTGTACAAAATTGCTCACGTCTCTTCCCTTTTTTCTGGCTAGGCTGAAAGAAAAGACGGGGCTTTTTTCCCGATCTGTGAAAGAATCCAGAGATGATGGAGTTTCCCAAAATCATTCAGGGCGGCATGGGGGTAGGCGTCTCGAACTGGCGCCTGGCCAACGCTGTCGCCAAAATCGGCCAACTCGGCGTGGTTTCCGGCACAGCGCTCGATTCGGTCCTTGTCCGCCGCCTCGCCGATGGCGACCCCGGCGGTCACATGCGCCGGGGCCTGGACGCCTTCCCCTTCCCTGAGATGGCTCAGCGCATCTGGGAAGAGTACTACATCCCCGGCGGCAAGGCCGCGGTAGCGCCTTATCCGCTGCCGCCGATGCACCAGCGGCGCGATCTGCGCAAGGTGGTCGAGCTGTGCATTGTGAGCAACTTTGTCGAGGTCTATCTGGCCCGCGACGGGCACAAGAATCCCGTGGGCATCAACTTTCTTGAGAAGGTGCAGATGCCGCACCTCTCCTCGATCTACGGCGCAATGCTGGCCGGCGTGGGCTATGTGCTGATGGGCGCGGGCATCCCGCTGCACATCCCCGGCGTCCTGGACGCGCTTGCCGGCCTCCGTCCCGCCGAGTACAAGCTCAGTGTGACCGGCGCCGCGCAGGATCAGGACACGGCGATGAACTTTGATCCCGCCGATTACGTGCAGGGACCGCTGCCGCTGCTGAGTCGGCCGCGCTTTCTGGCGATCGTCAGCTCGAACACCCTGGCCACCACCATGCTGCGCCGCGCCACCGGCCGGGTCGACGGCCTGGTGATCGAAAGCCCCATCGCCGGCGGGCACAATGCGCCGCCGCGCGGCAAGTTGATGCTCAACGCCAACGGCGAGCCGATCTACGGCGAGCGCGACCAGGTCAACCTTGCGGATCTGCGCGCGCTGGGTGTTCCCTTCTGGCTGGCCGGGGGCTATGGTAACGCGGAGAGCGTGCGCTATGCGCTGCGGGAGGGCGCCGCGGGCGTGCAGGTCGGCACGGCATTCGCCTTCAGCGAAGAGTCTGGCATGAGGCCCGATCTGAAGAGCGCGCTGATCGCCCAAGCGGCGACCAACTCAGGCGTCGTCTTCACCGATCCGCTGGCATCGCCTACAGGATTCCCCTTCAAGGTGGCGATCCTGCAAGGCTCGTATTCCGATCAGTCAGTGGCCGAGGCGCGGACACGGGTCTGCGACATCGGCTTGCTGCGCGAGTCCTATACCACGGGAGAGGGCAAAATCGGCTACCGCTGCGCTGCTGAACCGGTGGCGAATTATGTGGCCAAGGGCGGCAAGGTGGAGGAGACGGTGGGACGCAAATGCCTTTGCAACGCGCTGATGGCGAACATAGGCCACGAGCAGAAGCGCAAGGATGGCTCCGTGGAGCCGCCGCTGGTGACCGTGGGCGACGATCTGAATACCGTTGCGCAGTTCCTTGCGCCTGGCCGCACGTCCTATAGCGCCGCGGACGTGGTTGCGTCTCTGTTGAGCCTGGCCGGGAGCGAGGTCAACGTCGAGCAGGAAGAGCCGGTTCTGGCGAACGCATAGAGCGGAAACGGCAGAGCTGTTTCGGGCAAGGTCAGAGAATTGGAGGGGTGGGCATTTCCGCAAGGAAATATCCACCCCTTTTGCATTGGCGGGAGGGCAGCGCTCTTCGGCTTGCCTTAGCTGGGCGGCTGGGCTGCCGCACCAGCACTGGGTCCGCCGACGCGAAAGACGCGCGGAACGCGTGCCGCGGGCTCCGGCAGGGCCGGGAAAGCCGCGTGCGGCTCGGTCTGGTACCAGTAGGCCGTCGAATAAAAATCGTCTGACCGGTGGTTGGCGTGGCCGTGCTCCATGGTCACGCGAATCGATTTCTCGAAGGTGATGGGACTTTCCGTGTGCCAGCGGTAAAGGCAATAGCGGCCGCCAATCCGCTCCGGGTCCTCAATGTATGGCGCGCCGGTGTGCTCGTAGCCGAAGGCCTGGCCGCCGAAGTCCCACGCTCCGTTGTAGTAGTCCTCGCTGCCCGTGCCGTTGATGGTGGGCAGCGAATCGCCATCGATGAAGATCATGTCGTCGCCCTCGCCGAACCAGCCGTGCTGGTTCTGCTCGACGGCGTGGGTCACTCCCAGGAAATGGCCCTTCCCCACAGCTTCCAGAAAGACGTAATTGTCCGCGCCGTCCAGGTTTTTGCGGCCGTTGACCTGGGGCTCAAAATTATAGGTCCAGTTGTCGGCCGTGCCTTTGCAGGGCGCGGCCTGGCGGTACTGCGCGTGGAAACGACCCACATCGCCGGGCAGGCTGGGCAGCATCACATAATCCACCGCGAAGTAGAAACTGTCGGTGGGCGCCTGGCCCTCGTTGGTCACCGTGATCCGCGCCGAGCTCGAAAACGGCATCTGAAAGTAGGCGTTGAGCGCTTTGATTGGCGCTACGGCGGTCAGTGCTGATTGGTAGATAAAGTACTCGCCCAGTCCCAGGCCGAAGAAGTCGCCGATGGGAACTTCGACCGAGGGTGTGCTTTCGCCGTCCCACCAGGCGTGCAGGACAAGGTTCTTCAGGTGCATCGGGTCCCGCGAGTTGATGGTGCACCAGAGATGCGTCACCACGCCCGCGCCGGAAATGTCAAACAGAGATGCCGACTGGCCGGGCGCCACGGGGACAAAGTCGGCATTGCCGCCGGTGCGGTCCCAGCTTGAGGAACGGCGGGCCTTGTAATCGCGCAGCCGGGCCATCGCGAAAAGCTCTTCGGGAGCGGGCTGCTCGGGCGGATGCGGCGGTTCCTTGATTGGGGCTCCGGCGACTGGGGTTTCGGCAGCAGAGGCACCGGTGGCGTTGAAGCCCAGCAGTCCGGCGGCTGAGACCCCGGCTATGGAAGCCATGGCGCCCAGCAGCTTGCGCCGCGCGGGCAAGCCTTCATTTGCGTTGGACGAATGCATACAGCTAATCCTCCTGGCGGTCGAGTTCTGAAAGCGTGTTGTAGTCCCGAGCGCCGGCGTTTGTCAAACCGGGAGGGAACCACTCACAGCCGCGCGTCGACCGCACAGGAGAACCATGTGCCGCCAATCCCGCGGCGGCAATCAGGGCAAGAGCGGCTTTCAGCCTTTGCGCTCTTTCAGGTTATGGCTGTCGCTGGCCTTCAGAGTCATGCCGTAAATGGCCTTGAACTGTTCGATCTCCTTGAGCGTCTGCGGCGAGAAGGGAACGGGCTTGCCCTCGAAGGCATGCAGGACGATTCCCTCCAGCAGGTCGCCAAGGGTGATCTCCTTCAATTCGGCGACGGCCTTGAGGACCTTCAACAAGCGTTTTTCCATTCGGACGCCGGTCTGGACGCGCTCGACGACGACGGGTTCGCGATTTTGCTTTTCTTGCGGCATAAAGCCTCCTTGCTACAACAGTACCAATGTACCACGGTACATAAACTTTGTCAACCCTTCCTCTTGAATTTCCTCCTGGAATCGCGCCCGGCTGGTTCGCGCGGTGCGCCCCGGCCTGTTATGGTCAGTGAGGAAACTCTGGTGTAAACAGACCCTCAATGAATCCCCCATAGGACCCCGGGCATGTGGAAGCGTTGGCGAATCCGGATACTCTTGTTTTTGGCCGTCCTCGGCCCCGGATTCATTACGGCCAACGTCGACAATGACTCCGGCGGCATTCTCACCTACTCCCAGGCGGGCGCGCAATACGGCTACACTCTGCTGTGGACGATCATTCCCATCACCATTGCGCTGATCGTGGTGCAGGAGATGTGCGCCCGCATGGGCGTCGTCACCGGCAAGGGCCTCAGCGACCTGATCCGCGAAGAGTTCGGGCTGCGGCTCACGTTTGTGCTGATGGTGCTGCTGGTGGTGGTCAACTACACCAACGTGGTCACCGAGTTCATCGGCATCGCCGGCTCAATGCACCTTTTTCATGTAACCAAATTCATCTCCGTGCCATTTTGCGCGCTGCTGGTCTGGTACATGGTGGTGAAGGGCAACTACAAGAGCACGGAAAAAATCTTCCTCATCGCTTCGGTTGTTTACATTGCTTACATTTTTGCCGGGGTGCTCTCGCAGCCGAGTTGGCACGATGCGCTTTGGGCGACGGTGCAGATGCCGGCCAAATCAGTGTGGAGCGACAAGGCCTATATGTATATGGCCGTCGGGGTGGTGGGCACCACCATCGCGCCCTGGATGCAGTTCTACCTGCAATCGTCGATCGTGGAAAAAGGCATTCGCGTGAAGGATTACGCGGCCTCGCGGCTGGACGTGATCGTCGGCAGCCTCTTTACCGACATTGTGGCGTGGTTCATCATCGTGGCCTGCGCGGCCACGCTCTACGTGCATGGCATGGGCGCGATCCAGGTGGCCAGTGACGCGGCCGAGGCGATGCGCCCGCTGGCCGGCGATTACGCATTCCTTCTCTTCGCATTCGGCCTCTTCAACGCTTCAGTCTTCGCCGCGTCGATTCTGCCGCTCTCGACGGCCTACACGGTCTGCGAGGGCTTGGGAGTGGAGAGCGGCGTGGACAAGAGCTTCAAAGAGGCGCCGTTTTTTTACTGGCTCTATTCGCTGCTCATCGTGGGCGGCGCACTGACCGTTCTGCTGCTGCCTGACGCGCAACTGATCAATGTCGCCATCCTCTCCCAGGTGCTCAACGGCGTTCTGTTGCCGGTGGTCGTGATTCTGATGCTGATGCTCATCAACCGCCAGGATCTGATGGGCGAGCACAGGAACTCGCGGTTGTGGAATGTGATTGCCTGGAGCACCAGCATCATCGTGATCGGGATGACGATGGTGATGCTGTGGGGGATGATGCCGGGGCACTGAGGGGCTGCGCCTCCAGCGATACGCCCAGGTATTAGAAGCGAAACCTGAGGTACATAATCTAAATGCAAGAAGACAAACGCTGGAATTTTGGCGGGAACTTTTTCCGTCGCAGAATCGTACAAAATCCCAACACTACTGGCCGAATCGCGCGAATATCTCAACTTCCTGTTGGCGCTTAGCGGCAACAGGCGTGTGAGTGCCGAACATAAATCGAGACGAAAGCGGTTGGAATGACAAGTATCGAAAAATCGCAGATCAGATACGCGCGGCTTGCGGGCTTCATGTATCTCTTCCTTATCGCGGTCTATCTGTTGGGTGTAATGATTACCAGCCGATTTGAAGTTCCCGGAAATATTGCGGAGACCACACATCGCGTGATGGAACATGAACTGCTCTTCCGGTTCGGACTGGCACTGGGATCGCTCAACGCTTTGTGCGCCGTGCTTTTGGCTGTAAGCCTTTATGTGGCTGTCCGTGTGATCGACAAAAATCTGGCGCTGCTGGCTTTGGCGTTTGAATTGGTCTACGCAGCCGCGGGCGCTGCCGCGAACCTGATCGATTACGCCTTTTTGAAGCAACAGATGGACGCATATTCCTCTGGAATCCTGGACGCGAAGCAGTTAACGTCTCTCGCGGATTTGCATTCGTTCCTGGATGCGGCGGCAATGAACATAGTTTGCATTCTGTATGGCGCGGGGTCCATTCTCTTTTTCTATCTTTTTCTCAAAGCAAAAGCCATTCCGCGAATCCTTGCCGCATTGGGACTGTTTGGGTCTGTCCTGGTGCCGCTTACCGGCTTTGCCGGCCTCATTCTTCCGCATCCATCCAAGCTGCTGCAACTGGGATGGCTGCCCATCTTTGCCGCGGAAGTTTCCGTCGGCCTGTGGCTGTTATTCAAAGGCATAAACCTTCGGTCGCGGAGAGACGAAACTCTGTCATAGGCGAACGGCTCGCCCGAATTAACGTTGGCTAGCGTTCTCGCGGCCAAAAGGAGAAGATGAATGATATATTCCGACAATGAGAAATCGCAAATCAGGTACGCAAGACTTGCAGGCTTCATGTATCTGTTCGTCGACCTTGCCTATGCGTCGGGCGTCATGATTGCCAACCGTTTTGAAGTTCCCGGGAATTTCACAGAAACTGCCCATGGGATTATGAGGTCGGAACTGCTCTATCGTATCGGACTAACAAGCGTGTTCATCGGGGCCTTGAGTACGGTTTTCCTGGCGATGGGGCTATACGTGACAGTCAAGCCTATCGACAAGAATCTGGCGCTGCTTGCGCTCCTATTTAGACTAGTGGAGGCTACGATGTTCGGGCTACTGAGTCTTTTCAGTTTTGTCGTCTTGAAGGTTTTTATCGGCTCTGATTACACGAATGCACTTGGATCGAGTCAGCCGTCAGTTCTTGTGAATTTGTGTACAGCTGTATATTCGGATGGATTCCTCGTGGCCGGTTTGTTTTTTCTCATGGGGTCCATTCTCTTTTTCTATCTGTTCCTCAAATCGACCTATCTTCCAAAGGCCCTTTCGGCTTTCGGTCTTTTTGGATCGCTGTTGGTGACGATCACCAATTTTGCTGATCTCCTACTGCCTCAGTATCACAAGATTCTGCACCTCGGCATTCTGCCTTTGGGGGTCGCCGAGATAACTGTTGGCCTGTGGCTTTTGATTAAAGGCGTAGACCTCCGGTCGCGGGAGAACGGAACCAAGGATTCAGTTGCGGCACAATCCATGAAATAAGTGAGATCAAATCTGGAGAACTTTGAAATGACAAATGCTGAAATCGCAACATCGTCGCCGCGCAGCAACGCCAGAATCGCCGGCATGTGGTATTTAATCACAATATTGATCATAGTAATATCATCCTTGGCTGGCGGCGGATTTACGACTACTGTGGACAGTATCCGCCATCCGTCATTCTGGCTGGGATACGCTGGCGACCTCGGCATGATCGTCAGTTATGCTGTCGTAACAGCTTTATTCTATTACTTGTTCAAGCCAGTCAACAGGAGACTCTCATTGCTCGCGGCATTTTTCAGCCTCTTGGGATGTGCGGTCCAGGCTTTCATCAATGTATTTCACCTTGCCGCACTAGCCCTCCTAAGTGGTGGGCGAGATTTGAGCGCATTCAGTCCGGAACAATTGCGTGTCCAGGCGACGATGTTTCTTGAACTCTATAACCGGGGCTACGGCATCGCCATGGTGTTTTTCGGGTGCTATTGCCTCCTCATCGGCTACCTTATCTTCAAGTCGGCCTTTCTGCCGCGAGTTCTGGGCGTGTTCATGGCGTTTTCCGGCTTGGCTTGCCTGACCTTTCTAATCCCCCCGTTTGCAAACGCTCTCTACCCTTACAATCTGGCCGTCGACGCCCTCGGGGAATGGGCGCTGACGCTGTGGCTTCTTGTGATGGGTGTGAACCCGCAACGATGGAAGGAGCAGGCCAGCGCCGCACTGGAAGAGTAATCGCCGAGTCCGTGAGGCCCGCAGGGCAGTCTGCCCCACCGCAGGCGGCTACAGCAGCTTCCCCGCCACGAGGTCGCGGATCAGCCCGCGGTCGGCGGCCAGGAATTCATAGCTGCCCAGGTCTTCGAGGCGGACCCAGCGCACCTGGTGATAGATGCGGCCTTCGATCTCGCCGGAGAATTCGCGCACGGCAAAGAACTGCAAATCGACGGCGCCGCCGTGGCGGTAGTTGTGGCGGACGTGGGTGACGCGGGGACCAATCTCGGCGCGAATGCCAAGTTCCTCGTCCAGTTCGCGGGCCAGAGCCTGCTCAGGGCTTTCGCCGGCCTCGATTTTGCCGCCGGGAAACTCCCAGAGCAGCGCCATCGGCTGATTTGGACGGCGCTGACCGATCAGAATCTCGCCGCCGCGCACGATCAGCGCCGCCGCCACGAAGCGAAGCGCGGGTCCGGAAGGCCGGGGACTGAGATTCTGCTGAACTTCTTCCACGTTCCTAGTGTAGTCGTGCCAAAAGGGTTGCGGGTTCGAGCCGTGCATCCCCGGCTCGGCGAGATGGAGACCGGCTGGGTTGCTGCTGCGGAAAGGCCTGCCGGCGAAGCGCCTATTCGCCTCCGACGGCCGCCTCAACGTCCCTGGCAGCCTCGGGCCGGAAGTAGCCCCAGCCGCGCTTGGCTGCCGCTTCAATCAGCGCGGGAGAGGGGTTGACCGGGAAGGCGTGGCGCGCGACCTCAAGCATGGCAAGGTCGTGGATGGAGTTGCCGAAGACCGCATCGGGATGGGGCAGTCCGATCCGCTTGAGCGTAGCGGCCTTGCCCTCGTCGGTGGGCACGTCCACAAGTTCGCTGGTGATCAGGCCTTGGTTAACGCGCACCTCGGCGGCCAGGATGCGCTCGTCGGAGAACCCCAGATCGCGAATACCCTCGGCGACGACCCACTTGTTGGTGGAGCTGACGGCCCACAGTTCGACGCCAGCCTTGCCAAGCGCGGCCAGCAGCGCGGCCATCTCGGCGAAGATGCGCGGCCGGACATACTTGCTGACATAGCGGGCGGCGGCGTCCCGCAGCTCCTGCTCGCGGAGCCCCGCATAGAGCTGCACCATCTCGCCGCAGATCTCCAGCTCGCTGACCTTGCCGGCCAGGTAGGCGCGATAGCGGGTATCGATCCAATCGGTGGTGGAGCGCGAGACCAGGCCCTGTTCGAGGCTCCAGGCCATGAAGCCATAGCCGGCGTCACCGCCCCACAACGTTCCATCGCAATCGAAGACCGCAACCCTGGGGTTGGCGGCAAAGACCAGCCGCTCAAACTCTTCTGCGGTCCATCGGGGGATTTCAATCTGCACAGGTGTCAATCGTTCCTCTTGTCGCCCTCAGAAAAAACTCATCACCACCATTTTCTTTCAAACCGCTCGGTTTTGCACGTTAAGGTTTGAAGAAGCGCCTGATTGAGCAACAGGATCCGAGGCTCGCGGACGCGGCGAACGAGTTCTGAGGTTTCCCGCATTCAGTGCGCCGGAGTTCATGGTCTCCCACCCTTTCGCCGGAAAAAAGGCGAAAGGATGGGGCACGGAGGCAGATCAGTACCAGTACTTGAAATCCGGCCAGTCGGCCTCGTAGGTGCGCTTGCGATGGCGCAGCCAGAAGTAGTGGTGATGCTCGTGGTCCATGATCCAGGGCGCGTCGAAGGGGCCGAGATCGATAACTTCGGCGTAGTCGTCCGTGTAGTCCTTGGGGTCGTTGCCGAGGGTGAGGACGGATTCGCCGGTGTAGCCGTTCCAGCCCCAATAGAAATAATTCTGATGGCCGCTGATGGCGGTGGGCAGGCCGTATTTGGGGCCGAGAATGTTCACAGCGCTGGCCTCGCCGTAGTTGCCGCAGAAGATGGCGGTGTGGGCGCGCACATCAGGCGGCAGAGCGTTGTAGCGGGCGGCAAAGCCGGCCACCATCTCCGGCCAGCCGAAGCGGTCGGAGAGGTACTGCGGCAGCGGGCTGGTAAATTTTTCGGTCTTGACCTTGTTGGCGCCGAAGCGAGCGGTGTAGGCGTTGTACTTGTCCGGTGGAAGGATCGTCAGCACGATCGGCGCGGTGATGCAGCAGAGCAGGAAGCCCAGAATCACCGTGTAGGCAATCGACGGCCATGCGCGCCGGGTGAGTTGCCCGAAGGCTGCGGCGCCGGCGGCGAAGAGCACCGGATAAATCGGCGCAACGTAGTAGTCTTTGGCGTGCATCGCCATCATCATCGCCAGAAAAACCAGATAAGTGAGCGCGACGAATCGCCAGGGGCGGCCCTTGCGGGCAAAGCCTAGCCAGGCCAGGCCGCCGATCCACAGCGGAGCGGCGAAGATCAGCAGCATATTCACTTGCGTGACAAGAAAGGTCAGCGGCGGCAGCTTGGTGTTCTTGTCGGTGTGGGCGACGCCGTTGAGCAGTTCGTAGGTGGGAAAGTGGTGGACCCATTGCCAGAGCAGGTTGGGCAGCGCCAGCAGCAGCAGCAGGGCGACTCCGGCGGCGCAGCCCTTTGTCCATAGGATGCGGCGCTGCGGGCTGAGAGGCTGTGACTTTATTCGGTGAGCCAACCGCCTGCATGATTTCACATCTATATAGTTGATATATAATATAGTTATGAGTGTATCGAGCGAGGCGTTGTCCGG
>Ga0302275_10001879_pt1 | contig 22520 bp, 20 predicted proteins | sample III_Bog_N2_2_FD_200229 | JGI IMG/M metagenome (GOLD analysis project Ga0302275, IMG submission 200229) | Peat permafrost microbial communities from Stordalen Mire near Abisko, Sweden - III_Bog_N2_2 | ecosystem: Environmental > Terrestrial > Soil > Wetlands > Peat | place: Sweden: Abisko... | reverse complement strand
TATGCCTTTATACATCATACGCCACACCCACAGACGATGATTATGGTCTCGAGGTAACAATGTCTTATGCCGATTACGTGCGGGCGAATATGGACGCCGCCAAATACATTGAGGCGAACTTTCCTGAAAAGAAAGTTTACCTCTGTGAGACGAAGGAAACTTTGACTGATGCAAAATTTGGATATGTGACCAAAAATTTAAATTTTTCTTCCGATGATTACGAGGTCGCCACGACACCAGTACTCCCATATCCAGAACAATTCGGATGTATCGACGAGATAAAGAGCCGAGGACTTTTATTTGACAACATATTCACCCATGGAGCTGTATCTTTTGTTGTCTACGTCAAACCAGGAATCCATCGGTTCCAATAGGTACGCTCTCATTTTTACACAGGATAACATAGCCCATGGCAGTTTGCTCGGCCTGGTATCTTTCTAATATTATACGATGGGCCCCTATGGTTGACGCCAATACGGCCGAAAACCGCAATGCCGGCCGGTGACATTGGCGACGGGAATTGGGAGCCTTCTTGACCGGGCGCAAAGTCTCGCACGCGATTGTCGGGAATTGCCCCGGATGACGGTCGACCTCTAAACATCGCCTTGGGGATGCTGAAGATACTCCCAAAACCGAGATAGCCCTGCCCGGTCCCGGCCGTTTTACCGGGAAAACGCCTGGCAACCGGCTTCCGCCGCGGCTTCAAGCCTCATCCAACCCGGGGCCAGAGGTTACTTCGCGCGCCGCAAAAACTCGTCGAAATAGGCGATGGTCTTGACCAGGCCTTCGCGCAGCTTGATCGTGGGTTCCCAGCCGAGTTCCTTCTTGGCCAGGGTGATGTCGGGCTTGCGCTGCTTGGGATCGTCGGAAGGCAGCGGCAAATGATCGATTTTGGATTTGGAGCCGATCATTTCGATGACCATCTGGGCCAACTCCAGGATGGTGAATTCCCCGGGATTGCCCAGATTGACCGGGCCGGTGAAATCGTCCTTTGTGCCCATCAAGCGGATAAAGCCCTCGACCAGGTCGTCCACATAACAAAAGGACCGGGTCTGCTGGCCCTCGCCGTAGACCGTGATCGGATCGTTCTTGAGCGCCTGGACGATGAAATTGGAAACCACCCGGCCGTCGTTGGGGTGCATGCGCGGGCCGTAGGTGTTGAAGATGCGGGCGACCTTGATGCGCAGTTTGTGCTGGCGGCGGTAATCGAAGAACAGGGTTTCGGCGCAGCGTTTGCCCTCGTCGTAGCAGGAACGCGATCCGATGGGGTTGACGTTGCCCCAGTACGACTCCGGCTGGGGATGCACGGTCGGGTCGCCGTAGACCTCCGAGGTCGAGGCCTGCATGATCTTGGCCTTGACCCGTTTGGCCAAGCCCAGCATGTTGATGGCTCCGTGCACGCTGGTTTTGGTCGTCTGCACCGGGTCGAACTGATAATGAATGGGCGAGGCCGGGCAGGCCAAATTGTAGATTTCGTCCACTTCGGCGTAGAGCGGGAAAGTGACATCGTGACGCAAAAACTCAAAATTGCTCTGCCCGATCAGATGCAGGATATTTCCCTTGGAACCGGTGAAGCAGTTGTCCACGCAGATGACGTCGTGGTTGGCCGCGACCAGGCGTTCGCACAGATGCGAACCAAGAAATCCGGAACCGCCGGTCACGAGAATTCGTTTTTGGAGATGCATGATTTTTTGCCTTCATTGAAGTTTAGTGAGTCTGGTTGCAAACCGCCCGCCAGGGACCGCAAGGCCCTGCGCGCACCGATTTTCTTACTCTTCTTGATCGACCTTGTAAATAATCGCCGCCGCTTGCCGGACGCCCCCGGCGGCCGTTACTTGTAGGCTTCGCTATGCGCCTGGTGGGTTTTCCAGTTGTCCCGGTAGCTCGCGGCCAGCTCCGGGGAATCCAGGATCAAGAGATTTTCGGCGTTTTTATCCTCGGCGGCGTTGGTGAAGTTGAAACTGCCGGTGATCACCCGGACCCCGTCGATGATCATGACCTTGTTGTGGGCGATGGCGTGTTCGGCATCGATGGAGGTCGGCCCGATCGAGCGCGCGGCTTTGGCCTGGCTGCCGTCGTGTTCGCTGGCGCAACTTTTGTCCAAAATCAGGCGCACGTTTACCCCGGCCCGGGCCGCCCGCCGCAGGGCGGCGATGATCGCCTTGTTGGTGAAGGTGTAAGCCTGCACCAGAATTTCCTTGGCCGCCTGGTCGATCTCCTCGACAACGGCCCGCTCGGCCCCGCCGCTCGGCGAAAAATACACCCTGACCCGGCCCGGATCGACGTGCGTTTCGCGCGTCGCGGGCAGGCAGCCGCACAGCGCCAAAAGCAGGGCCAAAAGCCCCAGGCGAAACGCCGCCCGCGCTTTCATGGCCTGCCGCCGGTCTCCTCGCGGCCCGGCGCGGGCGAACATTTGCCGGTCATGGACTCGATATCGATGCGCACGACCAGGAGCTTGTCCACGATCGCGGCCGGAAACTCGTTTTTGTCGCTGCCGTAATGGTTCATGAGCAGGGTCAGGCCGAGCCGTTTTTCTTCCGGGTCCTCGACCGTGACCGCCCGGCCGTGGCCGATCACGGATTGAAAATGGCTGGTGAAGCCGCAGGTCTTGAGCTCGCGGACCACGACCGCGTCCACGGTCACTTCGAAGCAGACCTCGGGCTGGGCGGCCAGCAGCTGCGCCTTTTTGCCCTCTCGCGAGGAATGCAGGTAGATCGCCCCGTCGCGGTAGGCATAGTTGAGGGGCACCACGTAGGGTCTTTGCCCGTCAACTAGGCCCAGGTGCAGCACCTCGCCCCGGACAAGGATGTCCCCGATCCGCCTGGGGTCCGTTATTTCTCTATCTTTCTTGCGCATTGGGCCGACCTCCTTGTTTGTTCATTTGGTAGCGCCGCACGGCTTCATTGTGTTCATCGAGGGTGGCGCTGAAATAATGGCTGCCGTCTTTCTTGGAGACGAAATAGTATAAGCCGTGTTTCTCCGGATTGCTCGCGGCCAGAAGCGATTCGCGCCCCGGGGAACAGATCGGCCCGGGCGGCAAGCCGGGATGCTTGTAGGTGTTGTAGGGATTGGCGGGGTCGTCGAGTTGCCCGCGGTGCAGGCTGCCGTCGTAAGCCTCGCCCAGGCCGTAGATGACCGTGGGGTCGGTTTGTAGGAGCATGCCTTTGGCCAGGCGGTTCCTGAACACCCCGGCCACTTTGGGCCGCTCCGGCGGCAGAGCCGACTCTTTTTCCACGATCGAGGCCAGGGTCACGGTCTCGATCAAGGCCTTGCCCGCGGGCGCGCCGTCAGGCCAGATGGTCTTGGCCTGCCTGCGGAACTCGGCCAGCATGGCCTCGACCACGTAGCGCGGGTCGCTCCCGGGCTTGCGGGTCAGCAGGTAGGTCTGGGGAAACAAAAACCCTTCGGCGGTTTTGGCCGGGATATCGTACTTGGCGAGCAGGGCCGCATCGGCGGCGGCCGACTCGAAAGCGGCGGCGCTGCCGAGCCCGGCCTCTTCCACCAGCTTGGCCGTCTGACGCAGAGTCAGGCCTTCGGGAACGGACAAACGGTGCAAAATGCCCGGCGTATTGGCCAGGATGTCGAGGATCTTGGCCGGAACATACCCGGTGCTCAGGAGAAACTCCCCGGCCCTGATTCTGGAACCGAGGCCGGTATAGGAAGCGAGCAGCTTGAACATGAATTCGTCGCTGATCAGCCCGGCCTCCCGGAGCGTCTTCGCGGTCTGCTCGAAGGACTGGCCGGGCTCGATGAGGATCGTCGCCTCGTGTCCAGGGGTTTCGGGCGGGACGTTCAAGAACCGTTGGGCGCGGTAGACGACCGTGGCGGCGAAGGCGGTGACGACGAGCAGGGCCGCGAGAAGCTTGTATTTCATGAGGTGGTCCGCGCCTGGCTGAAATAGGTTTGCAAAATATGCACGGCCGCTTGCTGGTCGAGAACGGCCGTAAGCCGCGCGCCCTTGCGTCCCGCCGCGATAAGATCGTCCTTGGCCGCTTCGCTGGTCAGGGCCTCGTTCACCGCAAGGACGGGCAGGGCCGTTCGCCGCTTCAGGCTGTCCACGAAATTGCGCGCCTGGCGCGAGCCCAGGGTTTCCGAACCGTCCAAGGCCAGGGGCAGGCCGACCACGATCTCACCCACATCATGCTCGCCCACGATGCGCAATATATCCTCGAAGAGCTTCGCGCGCGCGCCGCGCGCCAAGGTCGTCAGCGGATAGGCGAACCGCGACTCGGCCTCGGCCAGCGCCAGTCCGACCCGCTTGGCTCCTAAATCGATCGCCAGAATGCGCATGTTCCTCCACCCAGCCCGGTCTTGCCGAACGCGAAGAAAAATCTTTTAATCGGACAGCGGCCAGGCATCAAGGACAAACAAAGCCCGGCGCGAGGAGCCACATCATGCAATATTCCCAGGGAACGATCGGCCGGGTTTTCGTCCTGCGCCTTGGCGACGGCGACAAACTGCCCGGCTCCATCGAGGAATTCGCCGCCGAGCACGGCGTTTCCCAGGCCTTTTGCGCCCTGATCGGCGGCGCGGACGACGGCAGCCGGGTCGTGGCCGGGCCGGAAGACGGCGCGGTCCTGCCGCCTCGGCCCATGATCACGGCCATTCACGGCGTACACGAAGCGGCCGCGCTGGGCACCATCTTTCCCGACGCCTCGGGCCGGCCCACGCTGCACATGCATGCCGCGCTCGGCCGCAAAGAGAATACCGTCACCGGCTGCGTGCGGACCGGAGTGGACATCTGGAAGATCGGCGAGGTGGTCATCCTGGAAATAACCGGGACCGACATGGCGCGCCGCATCGATCCGGAAACGGGGTTCGAGCTGCTTTGCCGCGCTTGAAGTGCCTTCGCCGGTTTCCCTCGACGCACCGGCGCGGGGAAAATGCCGGAAAAACGGGCTGGGCCCGATTTTCTCAGAGCACGACCGTCTCGAAGGTGGCATCGGCGAGATCAAACAGCAGCATTTTGCCCCAGAGGGCCGGACGCCGCCCGCGCAAAACGTCCAGGGCGCAGCCGGCCATGACCGAGGCGGCCGCGCCGACGGCCGGGGCCGGGGTTCCGGAGACGATTTCCGCGCTTTGGCCTTTTGACGCGGCAAAAAGGCCCGCCGGACTTGCCGATCCGGGAGCGACCACGGCCACCCAGCCGGTCAGACCGGCCACCCCGGCCGTGACCAGGGGGACACCGGCAACGGCCGCCGCCTCGGCCAGTTCCCGGCGCATGGCTAGGCCCCCCAAGGCGTCGATCACGACCTCCCGGTCCCGGACACAGGCCGCGACCGACGCCGCATCCACGAACTTGGGCCACACCTCGAATTCGCAGGCCGGATTAAGCAACCTGGCCCGGGCCGCCGCCGCACCGGCCTTGGATTGCCCCAGATTGGCCGGCGAGCTGAGTATTTGGCGATTGCAATTGGACTCCTCGAAGACGTCCCCGTCGGCGGCGCGGATACGGCCCACGCCGGAGCGCGCCAGATATTCCAGCACCAGCCCGCCAAGTCCGCCCAGTCCAAGCAGCGCGGCGCCCGATTCAAGCAGGCGGACCTGTTCGTCCAGGGAAAACGTAGTGAAATTGCGCAGGTATTTTTCCGGCGCCACCCCGTTTTGGAGGGCCAGGATCTCAAGGCGGGCCAAGGAAATACCGGTCTTTCGGCTGAGGTCCGCAAGGACTTGGCCGGCGAGGCAACGAAACCGCAACGGCTCCGGGGCCGGTTGCGACAATGCGGCTATAGCCCGGACGATTTCGTCCTCGGTCACGGCTAGCCGCCCCCGACGACCGGAAACAGGCCGACCCGGTCGCCGTCGGCCAAGACCGTTTCGCGTGGGGCGGTCCTTCCGTTGACGAAGACCACGGCCACCTCCTCGCCCGGGATACCCAGGCGGGCGATGAGGCGCTCCACGGTTTCATCCGGCTCAAGGGGAAAATGCCCCGCGTTTTCGGGCTGCAAGGCGCTCAACGTGGCGTAACATTTCAAGGCGGCGTACATAGGGCAAAAATAAGGACGGTTGACGCTTCGGTCAATTGCAAATCAAGCCGGCGGGCCCGGCGATTCGTGGGACCGGGATGCCGGCCCAAGACGCCAAGACGCGGGTTTTCTCCGGCCCCGCCCCTGGCCGTATCGACCGGACCGGTCAGAACCGGGCAAAACGGGGACGCGCGCCGGCCGGAGCCTGCCGTTTCCCCCCGACCGCCTAAGGCTTGCGCGCCATGTTCTCGATGATGTCTTGCAACCTTTCCCCCAGGCGGCCAAGCCCCTGGACCGCGCTTGAGGCGTCCCCCATGTCGGCCAGGGTAGCCTCGGCAATATGGGCCATGTCCGACACATCCTGGCTGATTTGGGCGGTAACCGCCGATTGCTCCTCGACCCCGACCGCGATGGCCCGCATCCGGTCCGTGGTCTGGTTGACCAAGCCCACGATTCCGGTCAGGGCCTGGCCTGAATCCCGGGCCAAGCCCGTGGTGCGTTCGATGGACGCGACGGCCTGTTCCACTCCCGCGACGGCCTGCTTGGTCCCGTTTTGGATGTTTTGGATGGAATCGCCCACTTCCTTGGTGGCGGCCATGGTTTTTTCCGCCAGCTTGCGCACCTCGTCGGCGACCACGGCGAAACCGCGCCCGGCGTCGCCCGCCCGGGCGGCCTCGATGGCGGCGTTGAGCGCCAAGAGGTTGGTCTGGTCGGCGATATCGTTGATCACGCCCATGATGCGCCCGATGGCCTCGGCCTGCTGGCCCAACTCGTGCATGTTCTCCTTGAGCGAAGAGGCCTGATCCTGGGCGGTCTTGACCGAGCCGACCATCTCCGCCACCAGCCGTTCGCCCCGGCCGGCCTCGGCCCCGGCGTCCTCGGCCACGGCCGTGGAACGGGCGGCGTTGCCGGCCACCTCTTCGATGGCCTTGCTCATGTCGGCCACCGCCTCGGCGGTATGGGCGGCGCGCTTTTTCTGATCCCCGGCTCCGCGTTCGACTTCCCCGACCCGCTCGGTCAGCCTCCCGGCGCTTTCGGTCAACTCCCTGGCCACGCTTTCGGCCTGCCGCGCCGCCAAGGTCACCGCCTCGTTCTGGGCGACGATGACGGATTCGCGCTCCCGCATGGCCGTCAGGTCGGTGTACAGGCACAACGCGCCCATGAGCTTGCCGGTGATGTAGTTGTGCAGCGGCGAAGCCGCGATCAGGATGAAGCGCTGGCCGCCCTTGCGACCGGTCAATTCCACTTCCCTCGTGATGTCGCGGTTTTCGCTCATGGCCTCGGAGAGGACGGTCTTGCGGCCGGGATCGCCATAAAAAAATCCGGCCACGTCCTGGCCGTAATAATCCTCGGGCCGCCCGTCGACCTGGATGATGGCCAGCAAGGCCTCGTTGGCGAGCAAAAGCCTGCATTGGGAATCCACGACCACGTACGGTTCGGAGATGCCCCGGAGTACGCCCTGGTTGAATCCGATGACGTCTTGGACCTTGTCGGTCATGGCCGAGAGGCTGTCGGCGACGTCGCGCAGTTCGCCGGTGAAATCGCCTTTCAAGTGGGCCGCGAAATCACCGCCCGCGAAGCGGCCGGCGAAATGTTTGATCGCCCGCAGGGGGATGAGAATGCGCCGGCCGGCCCACCACAGGGCCAGGGCCAAAGCCAGCGACATGCCCGTGCCGAATATGACGATAATCAGGGTAAACCGCTCGGCCGCGGACTGGTGAGCGGCGTAGGCCGCCTGAGACTGTTTGGACTGCGCCTCGATGCGCGTGAGCAGTATGGACCGGATTTCGCGCCAGGACTTGGTTTCCTTGGTGTTGAGCAACTCCTTGGCCTGGACCTCCTGGCCGGACGCCGCCAGGGACTGGATTTCGAGCTTCAGGGCGTGAGCCTGGTCCCACTGCCCCGGAAGCGACGCAATCTCGGCTTTGGCTTGGCCCGTGGCCAGTCCCAAAGCCAACTCCAAGGCTTTCTTGAATTTGCCGTCGGCGGCGTCGTAATTTTCCCGCGCGGTCTTGTCTCCCGGATTGAGCACGAGATTGCGGGTGGCCTGTTCGGTTTGCAGGCCCTGGCCGTACATCTCCTGGTACTGGGCCAGCAGTTTTTCCTCGACCCCGATGATCTCTTCGAACGTTTTCGCGGCCTGACTGCTGAACACGAGAAAAAAGGCCACCGTGGCCGCGAAGCTCACCGTGACCAAGACGCCGAGGATGAACAGCAGCCTTTTGATGGTTAACCGGTGCATGGCGCTCCTCTTGAACATTTCGTTCGAAGTCCGGCCCAGGCCACGCCGGTTCGCCTGGACGTCATGGAATGGTCACCTGGCGGGAATACTTTTGTAATGCATACGACAGCCGGAACGGAGTTTCAACACCAAACCGCTTGGTGACGGTTTATGCACAAAAAACGGCCCGGTCCGGAGACGGACAACACGCCGCAACCCTTGCGGCAAGCGAATTCCAAAAAAAAGACCGCGGATTTGCATCCGCGGTCCGGAAATACCCCCCGAGGCCGGAAGGATTCCACTCCGGGTTTATTTCCCGCCCGGGGCCATGGCCTCGGGAAACAGGCGCGCCGCCTCTTCCCGCAACTTGTATTTTTGCACCTTGCCGCTGCCCGTCATGGGATAGGTGTCCACAAAGGCGACATATTTCGGGATCTTGTGCCAGGCGATCTGTCCCCGGCAGTAATCGCGCACGTCTTCCTCGGTCACGGCCGCATCTTTTTTGAGCACGACAAAAGCCCCGACTTCCTCGCCGTACTTGTGGCTGGGAACACCCGCGACCTGCACGTCGGCGACGCCGGGCATGGTGTGCAAAAATTCCTCGATCTCGCGGGGATAAATGTTCTCTCCGCCCCGGATGATCATGTCCTTGAGCCGGCCGGTGATGGTAAGATAGTCGTTTTCGTCCATCACCCCCAGATCGCCCGAGTGCAGCCAGCCGTCGGCGCCGATGGCCTTGGTCGTGGCCTCGGGATTGTTATAATACCCCTTCATGATGGAATAGCCCCGGCAGACCACCTCGCCCTGGCTGCCTCGCGGCAGTTCCGCGCCCGTTTCCGGATCGGCCACCCTGACCTCGATGCCGGGCATGGGCCGGCCCACGCTCTCCACCCGGTAGCGGAATTCGTCGTCGGGCGTGGTCTGGGTCATCACCGGCGAATTCTCGGTCAGGCCGTAGCAGATGGTGATCTCGCGCATATACATCGTCTCGATCACCTGGCGCATGGTCTGCACCGGGCAGGGCGAACCGGCCATGATGCCGGTGCGCAGCGAGGAAAAGTCGAACTTGGGGAAGAGCTTGTGCTCCAGTATGGCGATAAACATCGTGGGCACGCCGTAGAGCGCCGTGCACCGTTCCTCCTCCACCGAGGTCATTGCCTGCACCGGGTTGAAGGTCTCAAGCACCACCATGGCCGTGCCGTGCGACACCGCCGCCAAGACGCCCAGCACGCAGCCGAAACAATGGAACAGGGGCACCGTCAAGCACAGCCGGTCTTTTTCGGTGAAACGCTGGCGCTCGCCGATCCAAAACCCGTTGTTGGCGATGCTGCGATGGCTGAGCATGACCCCCTTGGGAAACCCGGTGGTTCCCGAGGTGTATTGCATGTTCACCACGTCCTGGGGAGAGAGGCCCGCTTGGCGGGCGAGATAGTCCTGTTCCGGCACCGTGCGGCCAAGACCGGTTATTTCCGGGATCGAATACATGCCCCGGTGCTTTTCCTGGCCCAAAAACAAAACCCGCTTCAGATACGGAAAGGTCTCGCTGACGATGCGGCCGCGTTCCTGGGTGTGCAGTTCCGGCGCCAGGTCGTAGAGTATCTGAATATAGTCCGAGTCGCGGTAGCCGTCGATGAGGAAGATGTTTTCGGCCTCGGAATTTTGCAGCAGGTACTTGAGTTCGTTGCGCTTGTAACTGGTATTGACGGTCAACAGCACGGCCCCGATCTTGGCCGTGGCGAACTGCAAGGCGATCCAGTGCGGCACGTTGGTGGCCCAGACGGCCACCTTCTCGCCCCGTTGCACACCCAGGGCCATCAGCCCCTTGGCCAAACCGTCCACCTGGTCGGCGAATTGCCGCCAGGTCAACCGGTAATCCCGGTCGACATAGACGAGGGCCTCGCTGTCGGGATGCGCGGCCACGGTGGCGTCCAGCATCTGCCCCAGGGTAATGTCTTTCGCGGCGAAGGTTTCCATTGTCCCCTCTTTGGCGTTGCGTCGCGCCCTTGCGGCTAGGCCGGGAAATAAATCACGGCGTGGATCTCGGCCTTGGCCGGCCCGGCCGCGCCGACATGGTGGGGCACGACGGAATTGAAATAGATGCTGTCGCCCGGTCCAAGCGTATGATGTTCCTGGCCGAGGATGATTTCCACCTCACCCGAGACGACCACGATGAATTCTTCGCCCTCGTGGCCCGACAGGGCCTTGGGGACCGAGGCGTCATCCGGCTCGATTTCGATGAAAAACGGCTCCATGTGGCGGTCGATCTTGCCCGCCCCGAGTGAATGGAAATGAAGCGCATGCTGCACCTTGCGCACCTTGCGCAGGGTCTCGTCGCCCTTGGCGCGGTCGGCCCGTTTGCAGACGCAGACATCGGAGCCGAACTCGTCGTCGATGAGCGTCCCGAGCCTGGTTCCCAGTCCCCGGGAGACCTTGAGCAACGGGCCAAGCGCCGGGCTCACCTTGCCCTGTTCCATCGCCTCCAGGTATTCCCCGCCCAGTCCGGTGCGCGCGGCCAACTCCTCGATGCTCAGCCCCAGGTTCTTGCGCAGCTTTTTGATGCGCTGGGCGAATTTACGCTCGCCGATCATGGTTTCCCCCTTGCACGGATGGGTTGCGCGGACGATGCCGCCTGGCACCCTTACACCATCATCATTTTGTCACGCAAGCCCGAAGGATGATCAAGGCGGCGCGCCTGTCGCGTAACCTGTTTGACTTTTTTAAAATCTTGCGTTTTCATTATCCATGTCTCACCGTCTTTCCCAAGGGTTTCCGGCCGAACCCGGGCCTGAAATTTTCCGCCTCCTGTTCCAGCGATCCGGCGAGGGGATCACGCTGCTTGACTCCCAAGGCCGTCTCTTGGCCATGAACCAGGGCATCCGCGAAATTTTCGCCGCCGACCTTGCGTCTCTGGCCGTGGCCATCCCCGGCGACGGCAGTCCGTATGTCAATGAACCCGTGGCCAGACTGGCCCGCCTGCACGGCCTCGTCAACGACCAGGAACGCTTCACCCGCGACTGGCGGGTCACCAGGGGGGACGGCGCGGTGGTTTGGGTGCGCGAAGCCGCCCGGCCCATACGCGATGACGACGGCAACCTGCTCTTTTTCGCCCTGTTCCACCGCGACGTCACCCGGGCCAAGTTGATCGAGGACCAATTCCTGCATCATGCCTCGTTCGACTCCTTGACCGGCCTGCCCAACCGCGCCGGCCTGCTGGAGCGGCTGTGGGAATTCCTGCGCCGCTCCCGGGGTGACGCGAACGCGGATTTCTCGCTCGCCCTGCTCGACCTGGACCGTTTCGGCGCGGTCAATCACAGCCTGGGGCACATCAGCGGCGACCAGCTGCTGGCCGAAGTCGCCTCCCGGCTCCATGAACTTGAACCGCCGAACGTGCTGACCGCCCGGCTCGGCGGCGACGAATTCGCCCTGCTGGCCGACAGCGACGATTCGGACGCCTCGGCGAACGCCCTGGCCGAGCTTGTCCGCGAGGCCATGTCGCGCCCGTTCGTGCTCGACGACGTCGACATCTTTCTGACCGCCTCGGCCGGCATCGTGGCCTCCTGCAAGAGTTACAGCCGGCCGGAACACATCCTGCGCGACGCCGACAGCGCCATGCTCTCGGCCAAGCGCGCCGGCAAGGACACTTTCCGCCTCTTCGACCCGGAGATGTTCAGCCGGGCATCCAGGACGCTCGCGCTGCGAAACGACCTGAAGAAATCCCTGGGCGTCGGCGATATTTTCGTGGCCTACCAACCCATCGTCCACCCGAAAACCGGACATCCGCACGGCTTTGAGGCCCTGGTCCGCTGGAATCATCCCGAACGGGGCATGGTCTCGCCGGCGGAGTTCATCCCCTTGGCCGAAGAGACCGCCCTTATCCAATCCCTGGGCCTTTACGTTCTGAAGACCGCCCTGGCCGACCTCGGCCGCATGCGCGCGCGCGGCTTTCCGGACCTGACCATGTCGGTGAATCTCTCGGGGCGCCAGGTGGCCAGGCCCGATTGCGCGGACAGCCTGCTCGAGGTCATCGGGGCCAGCGGCCAACCCGCGTCAAGCCTGCATCTGGAAATCACCGAAAGCGTACTCATCGAGAACGCCGGCCAGGCGGCCCGGGTCATGGAGGCGCTGGCCGCCCGGGGCGCGAGCTTTTCCCTGGACGACTTCGGCACCGGGCATTCCTCGCTCTCCTACTTGCGGGCCTTTCCCTTCAAGACGCTGAAAATCGATCGTTCGTTCGTTGCCGACGTGGCCACGGACCCGCGCGGCGAAGCCTTGTTCCGGGCCATATTGCAGCTTGCCGAGGCCTTGTCCCTGTCGGTCGTGGCCGAAGGCGTGGAAACAACCGCCCAACGCGACATCATTGTCTCGCTCGGCTGCCCGGCCGCCCAGGGCTGGCTGTACGCCCGGGCCATGCCCCTGGCGCTGGCCCTCGACTGGCTTGACGGCGCACGCGGCCCAGACGGACCGCAATAGGGATGGGAGCAAAAAATATCTTTGGGGCTGTCCTGGCCAACGAGGAACAATCCATATTTTTTGTTGTATAATCAAGCTGTTGTGACGAATCCCAGCGTGTCTTCAAGTGGGGGGCCGAGGCAATAAAAAAACCCCGCCGGGCGATGCCCGGCGGGGTTTTTCAATGTATCGTGCCCTGGCGCGCGTTCGCGGGCCTTTAAGCAGCCGAAGCCGATCCGTTGCCGTAACGGCCGGATTGCGGACGTCCCTGCTGCGAGCGGCCTTGACCGCCGCCGCCGGGCCTATTCTGGCCGAAGCTGTTGCGCCCGGTGTTTTGGCGCTCGCGCGGCCGTTCGCCCTGCCGATTGCCGGGACCGCCGGCTCCCCGGGGATAGAACGGGGCGCGCGGCGCATCGACGTCGCGTTCGGTCACCGGCGCGTCGTAGTCGAAGCCCTCGACCGTCACGCGCGGCAACGGCTTTCCGATCATCCGCTCGATGGCCCGGATGATGGCCATGTCCTCGCCGGTGATCAGGGAGTGGGCCTGGCCGGTGCGCTCGGCGCGGCCGGTGCGGCCGATGCGGTGGGTATAGGCCTCGGGCGTGTCCGGGATGTCGTAGTTGACCACATGGGCCACGCGGGTGACGTCGATGCCCCGGGCGGCGATGTCCGTGGCCACCAGAACCCGGAAGGCGCCGTCGCGGAAACCGTCCAAGGCGGCCTGGCGCTGGCGCTGGGACAAATTGCCCTGCAGCGAGGTGGCCTTGTGTCCGGCCTTCTCCAACTGGCCCGCCAGGCGCTTGGCCCGGTGCTTGGTGCGGGTGAACACCAGGACCGAACCCTCTTTCGCCCCGCCGATCAAATTCAAAAGCAAGGCGGTCTTCAGGTCGGCGCGAACCGGGTAGGCGGCGTGCGACACGGTATCGGCCGGCGCGCTGCGGCCGATGCTGATGGTGGCCGGATCGCGCAGGATTTCATGGGCCAGGCGGCGGATGTCGCCGGGCATGGTCGCCGAAAAGAGCAGGGTTTGGCGCTCTTTGGGCAGATGCGACAAAATCTTTTTGATGTCGGGCAAAAAGCCCATGTCGAACATGTGGTCGGCCTCGTCGAGCACCAAGGTGGTCAGGCCGGTCAGATCGACGTGGCCCTGGCTGATGTGGTCCAAAAGCCGTCCCGGACAGGCGACCACGATCTGGGCGCCGGAGTACAGATTGCGCGTTTGGGGGCTCAAGGCCACGCCGCCGTAGATCGTGATGGTCCGAATCTTGGTCTGGCGGGTCAAATCACGGCTGGCGTCCGCGATTTGTTGCGCCAGTTCGCGGGTCGGGGCCACGATGAGCGCCCTGATTTTGGGCCGGGCCTCGATCGGGGCGGCAAGCAGCTTATTGATGATGGGCAGCAGGAACGCGGCAGTTTTGCCGGTTCCGGTCTGGGCCAGGCCCATGACATCGCGGCCGGAGGCTACCGGCGGGATGGCTTGTTCCTGGATGGGCGTGGGCGCGGTGTAGCCCAGCGCGGCGACATTGGCGAGAAGACGGGGCTCCAAATCAAACGATTCAAAATTCAAGAGAATATCCTTTTGTTGAAAATGACCGCAGACGCGCGGTGCGCGTCGCGGAAGCGTTCAGGCGGATCATGATGCGGGTGCTGCCGGCCGAGCCAGGATTGCCGAATCGGGGTAATTGAACGTCGGCAGGGCTGGGCCGAAGATATGATGGCGGGAACTGCAGCGTGTTCCATGCCTTTCGGGGATGCTTGCCGTACCCGGGAAGTGTCCCGGGGAACTCCTAATATGGCTCTTTGCCTCGCCTTGTCAAGGGACACAGCGAAAATAATTACGATTTCACCCTTTTTCTTCCCGTCCGTTTCCGAAAAGACGCACTGTTTTCCCGTTCGGCGACATCTTTTCCCGCAACGGTTTTTTTCAGCCGAACGTCCGGGATAAGGCCGTGCCGTCACGCCGCCCCTTGGCTGGTTCAGCCGGGACGGCTTCTAAAAAATTGCGAAAAAAAGGCGGGAAGGCGCGCCAGCCTTCCCGCCTTTGGTTGCAGTATGTTCGGCCTTACGGGGTCAGCCCCAAGGCCACACGCTTGGTCCGGATGCGGGCGTCGATCAAATCGGCGGCCTTGAGGGGGTCGGGTTCCACGGCGAAGGTCGCGCCGAAGACGTCTTCGAGTCCTTTGACCGCGAGCCCGGTCACGGTTTTGGAGCCCAGAATCGGCGGCACCACCCCGAGCACGGTGAAGATGCCGCTGGCCACGGCGTACAGGCCGATGGCCGCCGCCTTTTCCGAATACCATTCCATGGCCGCCGCGGCCACGGGCAGGTCCGAGATGTCCACGCCGAGCGTGTTGGCCAGCAGGGAGCACAGGTGCACGATGCGGGTGTTGTCCACGCAGCTGCCCACATGCAGCACCGGCGGGATGCCGAGCGCCTTGCACACGGCCGACAGCCCCGGACCGGCGAGGTCGGCCGCCTCCGGCATCTTCAGCCCGGACATGCCGTGGGCGGCGGCGGCGCAGCCGGTGTCCAGGACCAGGATGTCGCGCTTGATGAGTTCGCGGGTCAGGCCCACGTGGCCGGAGTCGTGCTTGACCTTGGGGTTGTTGCAGCCGACCACGCCGACCGCGCCCCTGATCTTGCCGCTGGTGATCGCTTCGATCAGCGGGGTGAGGCTGCCGCCGAGCGCCGCAAGCACGGCCTCGTTGGAAAAGCCGCTCATGAGCTCCACCGGCTTGCCCGGGATTTCGACCCGGTCCGGATTGCGCGACCCGTAGGCCGCAATGGCCATGCGCACCACTTCCTTGGCCTTTTGCCTGGCATTGTGGATGTCGAACTCGATATGCGTCGCCCCGGCGAAATGGGCCTTGGGCGAGGTGGTCACGATCTTGGTGTGGTAGCAGGAGGCGATCTGCACCAGGCTCGGCATGATGCATTGGTAATCGACCACGATCGCTTCGACCGCGCCGGTGACGATGGCCAGTTCGGTCATTAGGTGGTTGCCGGCCATGGGCACGCCCTGGCGCATGAGGATCTCGTTGCCGGTGCAGCACAGCCCGGCCAGGTTGATCCCGGCCGCCCCGGCGGCCTTGGCCTGCGCTATCATGTCCGGCTCGCGCACGGCCCAGGCGATCATCTCCGAGACGATCGGATTGTGGCCGTGCACCAGGATGTTGATCTGGTCGGCCTTCAGCACGGCCATGTTGATTTGCGATTTCTTGGGAGACGGCGTGCCGAAGATGATGTCCGAGAGTTCGGTGGCGATCATGGAACCGCCCCAGCCGTCGGACAGGCTCACCCTGGCGGCGTGCAGCAGCAGGCTGACGGCTTCGTTGTCCACGCCCATGTGGGTGCGGTGCATCATCTCCACCACCTCGCGGTCGATGCCGCGCGGGGTGACGCCCAGCTTGTTCCACAGGTCGCGCCGTTTTTGCGGGGCGCGGGCGATGAAGGCCAGTTCTTTCTTGCGGCAGCTGAAATCGTCGCCGAGCAGTTCTGCCAAGGCCCTGGCCTGGCCGGCGACGTCCAATCCGGCGGTTTTGATGCCGAGTTCCTCGGCCACTCTTTTGAGCTTGGCCTCGTCGCGGATTCCGTAATCGCCGGTTTCGCCCTTGCCGATGGCCGCAAGCGTTTCCACCAGATCGCGGCCGTGGTCGGAGTGCGAGGCCGAGCCGGCGGCGATCATGCGGCCGAAATTGCGGGCCACCATCACGTCCGCGTCCGCGCCGCACACGCCGCGTTGCGGGCCGTCGCCAAAGGGATCGATGCGGCAGGGGCCCATGACGCAGATGTGGCAGGACAGCCCCAATTCGCAAAAGCCGCAGTGCGGCTCCTGGGCGCGTTTGCGGTCCCAGACCGTTTCGATGCCCTCGTCAAAGGCCTTTTCGAGCAACCGTTCCACCTCGGGGCGGATGGTGAATTCCTGGAAATTTTTCTTGGTCATATGCCCTCCGTGTTCGAGCCGTAAATCGTGTTGCGAACCGCCCTCGCGCCTTAGGACCGGACCACGCCGTAAGCGGCCCAGGCCAGCCGGTCGGTGCCTTGCTTCTGTACCGCATTGACGTCCTCAAAGGTGAGCGCGCCGGTCTTGCAGGCCAGGACGCAGGCCGGGACCAGTCCGGCTTCTTGGCGCTCGAAACAGCCGTCGCATTTGATGGCTATCGAACGGCCGCCCGGGGCCTTCGCGTCGTGGTAGTAGCGGATCACGTAATAGGGGCAGGCCATGGAGCACATGCCGCAGTGGATGCACCGTGCCTGATCGACGACCTTGAGGCCGGTAAAGATGTCCGAGCGGATGGCTCCGGGCATGCAGGCCTCCTGGCAGGGCGCCGGTTCGCAGTGCCGGCATTTGTTGGGAAAGGGTTTTTGTTCCGGGCCGACGCCGATGTGGATGCGCGGCTTGGCCAGGATCTCCTCGCCGACGGCCGCAAAGAGCGACTTGCTCTCCGAATGGGCCTCGGCGCAGCGGATCATGCATTGCATGCAGCCCACGCACAGTTCGGGCCTGACGATGACGGTTTTTTCAACCATGACTCCTCCTTGTGCCGGCGGCCCTGTCGCTGCCGCCTCGCCGTGATTACAGGGACGCGTTTCCGGCCAGCCCCCAGGTCGCGCCGGCCAGGGGCGCGGCTCCTTGGGGATTCGCCAACCATGTTCCGGGCAGTTTGTCGCGGGTGAGGCCCTTGCGCACGGCCCAGGCCAATTCGCCAAGCCGCAGCGGACAATCGAACCCCACCGCTCCGATCAGGCGTTTTTCCCGAAAAACGAGTTTGAGATAGGAATCCTTGTGCGGTTCAAGGACGAGCGTCTCGCAGCCCGAGGTGAACCGGGGGTTGACCGCGCCGACCGAGATCATGAACTTTCCGAAAACCGGGATGGAGTTCATGGCCATGGCCCCGGGATAGGCGACCCGGCGGCCGGCCATGTTCCAGGCGGCGTAGCGCCCCTGTTCCACGGCCATGGGCCAGATGGCGTTGACCTGGGGCGTTTCCAGAACCATGTCCCAGACCCTGGCCGCATCCCCGGCGGCGTAGACCCCGGGGAGCGCGGTTTGCAGGTCGGTTCCCGCGTCCACGCCGCCCGCCCCGCCGGCCGCGTCCAGGCCGGACCCGGCCAGCCAGTCCGTGCGCGGCACCACTCCCTTGCCGGCCGCGACCAGATCGGCCTCGACGACCGCGCCGTTTTCCAGGGTCAGCTCGTAACGCCGCGCGCGGCCAGGCTCCATGGAGCGCACCGTGGCGTTGGTCATCAGCGTCAGCCCGTCCAGCGCGGCCAAGCGCTCGCCGATCAGGGCGCCCACGTGTTCGTCCACGTTGAGCGACAGCGGACGCGGCGAGGACACGAGCAACACCACCCGCATGCCCCGGGCGAGCAGCCCCATGGTCAGCTTAAATCCCACCAGTCCGCCGCCCAAGATCGCCGCCGTCCCGCCCGGCTTGACCGCGCCAAGCAGCGCCTCCAAATCGGTTTTTCCCCGGAAATATTTGACTTCTCCGGCAAGCGTTCCGTGGAGTTCGACCCGCCTGGGCGCGGCTCCGGTGGCGATGAGCAATTTGTCGAAGGCGATCTCGCGGCCGGATTCCAGGATCAGGACACGTTGGTCGGGCTTCAGGCCCACGGCGCATTCGGCGGCCAGCGTCACCCCGAGCCGGCCGAAGAAATCCGGATCGGCCAGTTCGAGCAAGCCCGGCTCGATTTCCCGGGACAAGACGTAGCTGATAAGCGGGCGGGCGTAGGCCGGGGTCGGGCGCGGGTCCACGCCGATGATTTCCGCCTCCGGGGCGAGCCGCCTGAGCCAGCCACAGGCGCTGCGGCCCGCGGCATGCAGTCCCACGACAACGAAACGCATAACGACCTCGTTGGTTGAGGGTTACGTCTCGCCCGGTCCCCCGCCCGACAGGGCGTCCAGGATGGCGGCCAAATGCCTATCTATCTCGTCTTGCTCCGGCAGACCCAGGACCGAGGCCTGGCGCAATTGCCTGGCCCCGAGCGATGCGAAGGGAGGCAGCACGGCCGCGAGTTTGGGCAGGCCGGGGAGGTCCGGCAGAGTGAGCAGATCCGGCTCCTGGACGCGGTTGACGACCAGAACCTGGCGGGTCAGGCCCAGGTCGCGGGCCATCGAGCCGATGCGGGCGGCGGTTTGGAGCCCGCGAAGGCTTGCGTCGCTGACCACGACCAAGCCGTCGGCCTGGGCGGCCGTGCCGCGTCCCAGGTGCTCGACCCCGGCCTCCAAATCCACCAGGACCCACTGGAACGGGCCCAAAAACAGGTGCGCGAGCAAGGCCTTGAGCACAGCGTTGGCCTCGCAGGCGCAACCGCCGCCCGCGCCGGCCACCGAGCCCATGACCAGAAGCTTCATGCCCCGCACGTCCAGCGAAAGTTTGCCGGGCAAATCGTCTACTTGGGGATTTAAATTGATGACGCCGCCGGAACCGGTGCGCCTCAGGATGAGTTCGCGTTCTTCGCACAGCGGCGTGGGCAGCCGGTCAAGTTCGAGGCCCAGGGCCGGGCCCAGGGAATAGGCGGTATCCGCGTCCACCAGCCAGACTTCGCGGCCGAGCCGGCGCAGATAGTCGCCGAGCCACGCCGTCAGAGAGGTTTTGCCCACTCCGCCCTTGCCCGCCACCGCCAGACGCATCAACCACCCGCCTTGTTGAGGGCGTATGCCGCCTTATACCTTCAGCGCCTTCGAGCGTCGCCCCGGCGCGAAACCGGGGAACCATGCGATGGGAAGCTTATTCCCAAAAATATATTATGTCACTAAAACAATAATTTAAACATTCTCGTTGGATTTGCAAGGCTGCCGGGCCCTTGAGCGGCAAGGGAGGCGGAGCGTCCTGTTTTTATTTGAAGGCTCCCGTCGCGGCCGGGAATTCCGGCGGTTCGTTGTTATTTGAGTTGCAAACGTTCGGCCACCACCCCGGCCACGAAATCGGCGGCCAGACCGTGGGCGAAAACGTTCCAATGCCCTTCGGCGAAATACAGCCGGGACAGGTCCCGTGTCTGCGAGGCGAGCATCGGCGTCAGGCTGTAGAGCGGTATATTCAAGGCTTGGGCGATCCCGGTGAGGGCGGTTTCATCGCGCGAAAGCGTTCCCTTTTCCTGAAACATCGCCACGTTCTCCCGGGGCGGGACGTAGAACACGACGAAATCCCCCTTGTCCCTGGCCACGGCGTCCCGCAGCGCGCCGAGCAAAATGCCGGTGATCCTCGTGTTGGCCTCGTTGGAATAGCCGTTGTCGTTGTGGTAGGAGACCACGGCGGCCGGTGGCCCGTCGCCCGCGGCTCGGCCCCGCAGCATCAGGTTGATGGCGAACTGCTTGAGCAGATTGGCGGTATGCGACCAGGAGACGAGCCAGTTGTAGAACCTGTTGCCCGAGAGCGCCTGCTTCCTGGAACCCACCGAGCCTTGCAACGACTTCTCCTCGATCCCGCCTTGGTCGGTCACGGCGTAATACTTGGCAAAGCTGTTGTCCTCGAAGTCGTTGGCGAAAAAAAACAGGGCCACGAGCTTGGGCCGCAGCCTGGTCCCCAGCGTCCGGTAGAATTTGAGTTCGTAATCCGTGCCGACCCCGGGATTGCCCCCATTGACGAGTTCATAGGTTGGGTCCTGGGAGGCAAGATAGAGTCCGACCTGGGAGGCGAAGGTCTGGTCGTCGCTCACGCCGATGCCGTAGGCGAAGGAGTCGCCGAGCACCAGGACGCGCTGCTTGCTCGTGTCGGCAAAATCGATTTCCCCGCCCCGGAGCCCCAGGGAATTGTTGGTGTAAGTATAGTCGTAAACGCCCGGCAGGGTCCGGCGGCCGTGTTGGCCAGGCACCGGAATGTCACCCCGGACCGGGTCGAAGGCGAACTGGGAAGGCCCGGTCGGCTGGGGCGCGAAAGTTCGGATGCCCACCTCGACCAGGGCCAGGCAGGCGAGCACGGCCACGGCCGCGACCAGCGCGTTGATTGCAACTGTGCGTAATCGAAACGATTTCACCTGGACTTTCCCCTTGCCTGAAAAATTATCCCCTGATGAACGCGGGCCGTCCGCCGGAGACGCGAAAAAGCCAGCCTACCTGTCCGGATGCGGCGATCCAAGCCTCGCCCCGCCCGCCGGACCGCGCATGTCGATCAGCCGCAGGCGATCGCCAACGGCGGTGTAGGGAAATTCGCGTTCGTCCAGCACGGCGAACCGGCTTCGGCCCTTGGTCGTCTCCCGGATCAAGGCGTCAAAGGGGGCGAAAAACGGGCGCGCATTCAGGAACGCGGGTTTGAAGTCGGCCGGGTCCACGACTAAAAAGTCGATATGGTTCTCGCGGCAAAAGGCCCGAACATCCTCCGGGTCTTGAGCGTAATAGGCCCGAAACAGGCTTTCCAGGCGCGGCCTGACAAACTTCCACCAGCCCTTGGACCAGGGGTGGGCGAGTTTATAGGAGACGAACACCTTGCGCTTGCCGAAGGTGAGCAGGTTGTCCATGAGATAGGGATAGCCGGCGAACAGCGCGTCCTTGGGCGTTTCCCAGGCCGCCTGGTAGAGCGCCGCGTCGCCGGAATAGTCGTAGAGCTCCAGGTCGTGAAGCCTTGGGAAGCTCAAGGCGGCCGCGAGCAGGACCACCGCCGCCGCCTTTTTCGGAGTCGGCAATACGCGCGAAAGCCCGGCATGGAAGCAGGCCGCCCACAGCAGGCAGTAGATCATGTAGAGCGAATAGGAGAGGTAGCGGTCCGGAACGAACAGCTTGAGAATGAACACCCGGGCCAGGGCGTAGAGCGCCAGCGAGGCGGCCAAAAGGGCGAAAAACGGCGCGCCTTTCTTGCCCAGCGCGCGCCAATCGACCCCGCGGCCGAAATACGCGGCCAGGCCGGCGAGCACCACCAAGCTGGCGATGCCGGCCGTCAGCCCGACATCCAAAAAAAGCCCGATGCGTTCGAAGGGATAGTAAACGGCGTCGAAAAACAGGCCCGACTGGGGATACATCTCAAAACGGCCGAACTCGCCGAATTCCGGCCTCCCGGCCATATCGGCGGCACTGACCAACGGGCCGAACCCGGCGGCGTCGAACTGCCGGCCCATAAGCCAGACCACGCCGGCGACCAGGCAGATCCAAAGCAGATGGACCGCCTTGGCCGGAAAAGGCGGCGCGAGGGCCTTGCGCCAGCGCCCGGCGACCGACGCTCGCCCGGACGCCAGCAGGCAAGCGCCCAAGCAGGCCCCGGTCGAGAGGATGCAAATATAGGGAATGAACAGGGCTTCCAGAACCAGGGTCAAGGCCATGCCCCGGGCGCTGCGACGCAGCCAGCACAGCATGAAGAGCGCCAGCATGGGACTGGCGAAAGACCGCGACAATCCGCCGGACATGTTGTGCAAAAATGACGGCATCAGCCAATAGACGCTTGCGGCCGCCCAGCCCAGCCCACGGCCGCCGAGGGTGCAGCCCACGGCCCACAGGCAGGCGCCGAGAAAGACGAACAGGACGCCGGTCAGCACCTTGGAAAAATAAATGGGATCGATCAGCGGCGCGGCCAGCCGGTACACGGCCTTCACGCCGTACGGCACGTAAAGTTCGGCGTATTTGGAAAAGGGGTCGTCCGGATACAGGCCCGGCTCGCTCCATTTTTGCATCCAGAATATCTGCTGGCGGACGTCGTCGTTGCTCACGAAGGGGTTCACGAACCCTTTGGCGTGGGCGGCGAAAAAAACCGCCAGCGACAACAGGGCCGCCAGCCAAAGATCCTTGGCGGGCAGGGAGCGGCGCGCCTCTCCGGCGCCTGGGTCCGTGCCCCGTGTTTCGATACGACTACCCATCGCCCACCCGCTCTCCTCAACGTAGCGCGTCGCCCGGCAAAGCCGCGCCGTGGGCGGGGATGTGCCTCTGATTGGGGACGGGGTCAAGGCCCTTCCCC
>Ga0302275_10001873_pt1 | contig 22575 bp, 15 predicted proteins | sample III_Bog_N2_2_FD_200229 | JGI IMG/M metagenome (GOLD analysis project Ga0302275, IMG submission 200229) | Peat permafrost microbial communities from Stordalen Mire near Abisko, Sweden - III_Bog_N2_2 | ecosystem: Environmental > Terrestrial > Soil > Wetlands > Peat | place: Sweden: Abisko... | reverse complement strand
CGGCCAGCCCTTCATGCCCAACCTGCCTCCAGCCGCCGCCCCGTGATCCGCTAAACTCCCTCGGTCTCATTTCAGAACCTGAACAGTTACCAATAACAACGGCCAGGTCACAGGCAAGTATTATGCCGATGGTTCGGAAACCTCTTATGAATATGATGGCCAAGGTAACTTAACCAATGCATCCACTTTTGACGCGGAATTGAACCCGCTGGAGTCGTCTAGTATGTCCTATGATAATAGCAATCGGCTTGTTCAAATTACGTATCCGGGCGGCAAGTATTTGACTTTTGGCTACGATTCGGCGACAGGACGCCGCATTTCAAGCGTGGACCAATTGGGGCACCAATTGACCTATTATTACGACGTGGCCGGGCGACTTCAAAGCATTACGAATGAACTGAATACGCTGGTGGTCACTTATCAATACGACCTTGCCGGGCAAGTGGCTGCAAAAACGCTCGGCAACGGCATGTTAACTACTTATCAATACGACCCTGCTGGACAATTGCTGAACTTGACCAATGCCCTTGCGAATGGTGTTGTTCTTTCCAGTTTCAATTATACTTACGACAGTCGTGGGCGGAGGACGACGATGGGCACGCTTGACGGCGGCTGGACCTACACCTACGACGACATTGGGCAATTGATTCATGCAGCGTATGTTGCCATCACTACCAACATTCCAAATCAGAACCTGACCTACATTTACGATTCCGTTGGAAACCGAACACAGACCATCGAAAACGGCAGCACGAATTTTTACACGGTCAACAATTTAAATCAGTATTTTTGGGTCGGACAAACAAATTACACTTTTGATGCGGACGGCAACTTGATAAAAGAAGTATCACCGCAGGGAACAAATACCTACACTTACAATGACGAGAACCGTCTCGTTTCAATGACCTCTCCACTTGGGAATTGGCAATATACGTATGACGGATTGGAAAATCGCTCTGTCGTTACGGCCAATGGAAATGTGACGCGTGATGTAGTTGACCCCATTTGGTTGGGAAATGTTGTCGGAGAATATGATGCGAGCGGAAATCTAATTTCGCATTTTGACCATGCTTACGGCTTGCTTTCCCGAATAGATGCTTCAGGAAATGTTGCTGGTTATACTTTTGACGGAGCAGGAAATGTTCAACAACTGGTGACATCATCTGGAGCGATATTGAATAGCTATGCTTATAAACCTTTCGGGGGATTGCTAAGGAATGTCGCTTCGGTCCCTAATCCGTTTCAATTCAATGGTCAGTTTGGTGTGATGTCTGACAATAGCGCACTGAACTTTATGCGCGACCGATTCTTTTCGCCAGCTATTGGGCGCTTCACGACTCCGGATGCACTTCGGTATCAAGGAGACATTGCTAACCCATATAGATATGCGTTTAATTGTCCTTTAAATCTTAGTGATCCGTCAGGTCTTGCTTCCTGGACTGATAAGAATTACAAAATATTTTTGAATCCTAAGCGCATTGCTAAGATTCCATTCAACGCATATGCAGCCGTTTCCTATGCAGGGGACCTATTGAAGTTTAGTTCAGCGGTCTGCAACGGCGATACGGTCGGAACATTTCAAACAGGCAGTGGCGTAATCGGTGGAACTGTCGGTGGCTGGGTCGGAGAGGCATTATTCCCTGAGTTGGGGCCTATTGGCCCACTCGTCGGTGGGTATGTCGGCACCAAAATCGGAGAGGCATTCGGGCGAGACGCGCTGGCATCATCACTTCCATCCTCATTTTCCGGCCCCTGTTCTTCGCAATTCAACCAAAATCCATTGGAGCAAAATCCTTGGCCACCTGGACAAACCTCTCCTTATTTTCCGGGCAATCCCGTTAACACTGGCACAAGTGGCGTCACTCGTCCGAGGGATCCTAATCAAATGACTGGCCCCGCAGGCTTTGGGGCTAATGAATTTATTTCATCATCAAGCACATTGGCGTATCGAATTGATTTTGAGAATGTGACTAATGCTACTGCCCCTGCACAACAGGTCATAATCTCGGATCAATTGAGCACCAACTTTGATTGGACGACGTTCAACGTCTCAGAAATTGGATTTGGCGACCTTGTGATTTCCATTCCGCCTGGCGTCCAGCAGTTCCAAACCAATGTGCCATTCAGTTATCTCGGCACCAACATTCAGGTTCAAGTCCAAATTGGAATCAATCTTGTGTCCGGGCAAGTTTTCGCCACGTTCCGTTCTATTGACCCTGCAACTAGCCTGCCGCCGCCGGTGAACATTGGCTTCCTGCCGCCGGAAGACGGCACCGGTCGCGGGCAAGGCCACGTAACATATACGGTTCACGCCAAGGCCGGCCTGCCCACGGGCACGCAATTGATTAACGTGGCGCTGATCTCCTTTGACAACGAACCCCAGATTGCGACCGACCAACTTGACGACTCCAACCCGGCCGCGGGCATAGACCCTACCAAGGAAGCGTTGATTACACTCGACTCCGTGCCGCCTACCAGTCACGTCCTGCCGTTGCCCGCACAGAGCCAGTTGCTACAAATCCCGATTTCGTGGACTGGCCAGGACGATGTAGGTGGCTCGGGCGTTGACAGTTTTAACATCTACGTTTCCGATAACGGCGGAGCCTGGTCAAATTGGCTCGCGTCAACCACTGCCACAAACGCCACATTCCAAGCCAAGCCGCAGCACATCTACGGCTTCACCAGTCAAGCGCGTGATAACGCTGGCAATCTTGAAGTTCAACACCTGACTGCCGATGCAACAACAACGGTAGTTGCAAATCCGCAGTTCCAACTGACCGTGACGCCGACAAGCACGAATCTCAATAGCACCGCCACATTCAGTTACACGATTACGGTCAAAAACATCGGGTCGTTAAATCTGAGCAATGTGGTGATGAGCAATTCCATGCCAGCCGGAATCAGTTTGGATTATGTGCAGTATGGCCGTGGCTCTTGCGATATTGAGGACACGTATCTCCTCTGGTCGCTCGGCAACATGAACACCAACGTCAGCGCCTCGATGAGCGTCACCGCCGACACAGCCGCAAACGGAATCTGGACGAACTCGTTTGCCGTGGCTGATTCTCAAGGTGCAGCATCGGCCAACGCTGTTGAAGTCCTTTACATCGGAGTAGCGCCGCCAGTTCTATTGAGCATTGCGCTTACGAACAATCAGGTGTTGCTTTCCTGGCCGTCGAGCGCGGGTAACTTTGGCCTGCAAATGACCACCAATCTCGTTTCATCGGCAACTTGGTCGGCTGTCGGAAATTCCACAACAACCAATGGCAGCACGATTTCAGTGACAATGCCAGTAACGAAAACAAATCAATTTTTCCGCTTGGAACATCAATAAATTGCGAAAACGAAATGGAAAGGCGGTCGGTGCTGCTGGACGGAGCAGCGGGCGGAACGTACGCATAGTCGTCTCCGTCAAGCGCGACGGGAAGCAGCACGGACCGGTCATGAACCAAACCGTCGCGGCGCGTGCGTTGGGTTGGCGGAGCGAAATGAGCGCAGTCAACCGCGCGCACGGGCCAGCGCGGTGTTAATGTGGCGATGACTCAATCGGATTTGTGATGATTTTAGTGCCAGTGAAAGTGCCAGTGAACGGGTGATAAATGAGTAATTGGTGAGTAGTTGATTGGTATTGGGTGCGTAATCGCTGGTGCTTGACAAACATGCAGAAATGCCTGATTCTATTGGCGTTCGTTAGTTATGAGGCTGTTCGCCTCTGGTGGTGGGGTGGTAATGGCGGAGTAGTGGATTTTGAAAAAATCCCCAGACCCCGTTCGAATCCCACCGCCAGCACCGCCAACGTGCAATCTTTCGCCAACATGCTGTAGGCCAGCGACAGCATGGCGTTGACCGGGTCCGTCGGGGGACGACGGTTGCGATGATTAAAGTTAAAATTAAACGCGCGTTGCTTTTCGTCCGGGACTGGCATTTCCAAGCCCGGCAAATCATCCTCCACCTTAACCATTCCGCTAAACTGCTGAAAATACTGGCTCGCTGCCGCACCCTCAATGCCCAGCAATTCTTCGAGCGAAGTTGCGACCAGCGCATCTTCGGCGGCCCGCTTGAGTTTCCCAATGGTCGCTTCTGGCGGCTCCAGATGATTACGCATCAGCAGGGTGCGATGATTGCGAATCTTGCCATGCACAAACTGTCGCGCCAGTGACAGGCAGGTCTTTTCCTCGCGCGCCAGGCGAAACTGCTCCATGCGCAAAAACACATTCTTCAGGGCATGACCGCGGGTAATGCCGTAAAACCAGCCCCCCATCGAGAAATACGTCACCGGCACCTCCTGTTCGCAAAGCGACTGAATGGCCTGCGTCGATATTTGGACATTCCCGAACAAGGCCACATGCGAGACATCCCGCATCCGGACTTCATCCACCACCGAATCCTTGTCCTTGATTTGCAACACTTCGTCCTTGCACCCCACGCGATAACCCGGTGTGTTCAAATACAGCGGACGCGTGTCATCCCGCGCGGCAATCAATCGTCGAGGCGGTTCGCCGACAGCGGTGGGCTGGGCGTCTTGCCCGTCAGTTCCGCTGCCCGCCGTCTGCGCCAGCATCCGGGTTTCGTCGGGCAAACAAACCGTGGCGAGCGAACAACGCACACACTTCGGGGAATGAACCAGCGGCGCGGGCATCGGCGCAGCCACCACCCGCCTCGCCTCGGCGATCTTTTCCAGAATCCATTTTTCCAGCTCCGGCGTGATGGGCAGCCGCACCCGTTGTTTGGTGGCGCGATAATAAATGACGCCGTCATTACAGGCATAACCGTTGTCGCGGAGAATCAACGACTGCAACCCAAGTTGCATCTTGTCCGTGTCCCACAATTCGTTGGCTTCCGCGCCCTCCTTGGGCGCGCCTGCCTTGTAATCCACGGGACAGACTTCCACGGCGGCAAGCAAATCGCCATCCGCACCACCGGCTAGGCCGGTATTAATTGGATCCAACGTCACGTTGGTCACGTTGGCGGCACGCACCTCGATCAGGTCCATCTTGGCGACAATGCCCAATCGTTCCGAACCCATCTGCACCGAACGCGAATGAATGATCTCCGGCTCGCTTGGCAGGCCCGCCCCCAACCGGCGTTCCGGTGCTCCTACCGGAGCATCGGCCTCGGCCTTCGCCTGCTTATCATTGGGCTTTTCCGCCTTCGCCTTTTGCTTGGCTGCGGGCAACGCGCCGCTCCCAGAATCCACCCTTTGATGAATAGAGTCACCGCGCAACGTATCCGCACTCTCGACAAACACCCCCTCGACAAATTCGTAATAGAACAACCGCTGACAATAAACGAATTCGTTCATCATCCGGGCAGGAATCGCCTGCGGCGCTGGCGATCCGCCCACCCCGCCAGCCCTGATCGGCGACTCGCCGACTGGAACGGAAGCAAGCGAAGTGGTGGAAACAACGTCCTCCTGGGTTTGCAGGATGGTCTCCATTCTGTCCGGCGGCGGGTCGCCGGACGGTACTGGTGCGTCGCTGGTGTCACCTGCGCGGACAACCCGCACGACGATCTTCACCTGCTTGGGCTCGCTGACGGGTGGCGCGGGCGACTCGCCCGCCCCGGTCGGCGACTCGCCGACCGAAACGCCAGGAGACGTCATAGCGGAAAGACCCTCCCTTTGGGGCGGCGGCGTTTCCGTTCCAGGCGGGACACCCCTCGGCGTCAGCGGCAATTCCAGTTCACGATTTTCGGACCGGGCCGATGCCTTCGGTTTGCTCATGATTTCACCTTTCTCCCCACAACGGGTAGGCTTGGTTTCTGCGCTGATTTGTCCGCTGCCGCGCGCCGGGCCAACTCTTCCCGGAACATCCGATAATGCCGCCGCAACCGCAGCCGGTATGGTTCGTCCAGCAACACTTTTTGGAACAAATCCAGAAACTCCGCGGCAAACTCCGATTGCTCGTTAAACGGATCCAGCTCGCCGCGCATCGTGCCTCTGACACCGTCCGGCGCCCACGGCATTTTGCGCCGGTAAAAACGCTCGCTCTCCCAACCGTAACCGATGCTGGCGAAGATTTTCCCGGGCTGGCCTTTGGCGATCACCTGCAAGAAGACGCGCCGGCAATCGCAATTGAGGTCCTCGCAATAAAACTCCATGAAAGGATATTCGTCCGCGGGCAAGTCGTTTGCGGTCGGGGAACCACCCTGGCGCGGGCCAACATGGACGCAGCGCACCTCACGCTGGGCGAGCTCGGGGAAGACAGTGTGAAATGGGATCATGATGGGGAGGATGGGGTGGAACTGCCGAAAATGCTTTCGCCTGATGGCGCGCCGGACGAATCCACGACCGGCACGAATAGGCCGAGGCCAAAGTGGCAGGAATGGCCAAGGGCAGGGATTCGAAGTGCCACCGGCTTTTCAAATTCCACTTCGAAGAATATGCCTACTCTCCGTTCCCTTTCTCGCGTATCGCTACTGCCAGGCCGATGCGCTGAAACGTTGACGGTGTCGAGAAACGTATCATCTTCCTCGCAGGGTGCCCGCACAATATCCCAAAGCGTTTGACCCGTTGCCGTTTGATGCTTGGCTAACGGAATACGGCGGACCTCCCCCGCTATCTGTATTCCAAGTGCCCGTAGGCACTCAATCAACTGAAACTCCGGCTGGTCCTTTGTTTTGAGCGTAAGGCGATTGCCGTCCCGGCGATAGAAATAGCGGGGTGGCACAAACGGACTGGCGCTGCGCCAAAGCCGTGAGGCGGTCCTGCCCATGGAAAAGGGCGCATCGCCTGGCGGTTCTTTTGCCAGCGCGATCAGGACCGGGCGGACGGGGTATTTGCCACTGCCCCAGTTAAGGCGGTTGATGCGAAGCAGGATTTCAATTTCCGCCTGTGTAAAACCGTAGGGGCACCAGATGTGCAGGTTGCTCAAGAAGCCGCTGGGATCTCCCGGCGCGGACATGGGCAGATAGAAAGCGTGTTGATGGTCGCCGACCGCATCAGGCGGGCGGTGGTCAGGGTGGCCGAAAAAAGCAAAACTCAGCGCGTCTTTCCCATAGCTATTGCGGAGGTGGCGACTGGCTTCGTCACGGAATCCCTCACTGAGCGGCACGATGAACTTCGGCAGCAGGGGCACGCGGCACTGAAGCGAGAGGCACAGGTAGTGCGCGACTTTCGGGCCTTCAGATGGACCGGGTTTGCTGACAGGTTTGGCGGTGCGCGGTGTTCGCACAACCCACTTCTGCGGCCAGCCCTCAGGCATCTGATAGGAGAACCATGCCGCGCCGTCGGCCTTCATGTCGGAGGAAAGGAGCGTGTCCACCAAGTGCGGCGGAGCGTCCGGCGAATCCGGGGCGAGGTTGGCGGCGCGACGCGACCACAGATCGGTGAAGCGGAAGTCGGCGGGGTTCGGGCAGAAGACATCGCGGCAGGTGGCGGAAATTTTCCGCCCGCCGGTTGGACGGCACCAGCCGGTGTCATTCGAGGTCGTTTCCGTTTCGCAGACTTCCGCAAGGCAGAGCGATTCCGCGCGGCCAAAATAGGTGAGTTCCATGAGCAGGGCTTCGAGGGTGCAAAGGAGTTCGGGCGCGAGGTCCACGTTCTTCCAGCGGAAGAACACGGCCCCGGCGACAGCGGCGAAGTGGTTTTCGTGGCGGGTGTTTTTGTAGGAGGCATCGGCCTTATCCTCCGCGCCAGCGGCTCCGTAATTCGGCTGCCAGTGGACAGTGTTCCCGAAGCTCACCTTGCCTGTCCCGATGTCTGGCAACTCTCGGCCCAACGCTTCAACCAGCGCGATGCAGTGCGTGTCAGGAACTTGTCCCTGATGCGCCCGGAACCACGCCGACACGAGCGCCCGCAGCAGTCTCCAAGGGCTCGGCGGCCATTCCGGTTCCCGCAACCGGGTCGGATTGATGCCCCAAGGGTGCGCGTAGTAGCGACCCCACGGGAAGGTGAGTTGAATTGTGGTCATGCGAATTGCAGCGCAAGGGGCGAGCGATTGGCGGGAAGCTGAGCCCTAGCGATGAGTCCTCCATTTTCTGCGAGTGAAGCTGCTGCGATGGTTGCGAAAGGGAAGTCGCCAAATGTTGGGCTTGGGCCGCCTTCGCAAACGAATTCGGGAGCAATCATGTTTTTCTTTTCATCTCGTTTCAGTCGTAGCTTGCACTCAGTCCGCAGACTCAATTCGACACTCAGCAAATCGAGGAACGCAGCGACTTTCCAAAGCGCGATGGCCAGCAGCAATTGCACGCGGACTGCCTGATGCGGACCGGGTGTTCCGTTTGTGCCCGGCGCGTCAAGCCGCAGCGATGTCAACAGACCGACATCAATCGAGAAGCGGGTTTCAATCTTCTTCGCTGTGATGCGCGCCTTTTGGAAAATCGCCTGGCCGGATTCACTCTCAAGTTGTCCGGCATTGAACTTGACGCCCGGAACGCTGATGCGCTCGCAACCAAGCCCGATAACAGAGGCACTCAGAGCGCGTGGAAGCCGCAGTCCCACGAAGGATATTTGCTCGTTCGATATTTGGAAGCCATGGATGAGTGACATGGTGTCAAGGCCAAGCACCAGAGGGAATACGTTCGGGACGTTGGCGATGGGCATCGTTTTACCGCCGTCGGTCATCACGAGCGAATCTCTGATATGTTGAGCCAGCGTCTTATCGCCGCCTCCGAAATTCGCTGTGCATTTTGCCAGGAAGTCAGAGGCAAATCGATGACCGTCGAGAGTGGAGGACGTTTTCAGTTCTCCCGACTTTTCCGCACGCAGGTATGGCAGCCCATTGAACGCATCTTTCAAGATGCCTTCATGTTTTCTCAAAGGCTCGAAACAAACTGACTCCAACCAGTTCGCCATTGAGGCTTCGGACTCAATCAAACAGATGAGCCCGTTCTTCTCCGCTGGGTCGGGATACAGAACGGGACCGATGTCCGGAAAGCCCGTCGGTTGAATTCGCGGGTCGCTATTGGACGGCTCCAATTCAGCAGTGATGAAGATGCGGCGGCATCCAGTTGGGATGGTGAATCCTCCGAACTGAAGGAGTGGGGGTGATGAGGTGGTGGTGTTGCTCATGATTTTTGTGTTTGTGATTTAAGTGAAAATCTCAGTCGCCTTGCGGGAGGGAAACGGCGCGGAACAGGGTGTTCCGGTTGCGCCAGTGCAGCGGGATGCACACGGCGGCGGCGAGCCGGGTGGCATTGGCGGAAGGAGAAAAGCTGGAAGGACTGATGATATCGCGCCCGATCAGTCGCTCTTTGCCTTCCTTCACTTTCTTCCAGTCGGGATTCGGCACACCCCAAATGCCAATCCAGCGCAGGCTCTCCGTCACGGCCAGTGGCAGCATGGAGGGGGAGCGCTGGCAGAGCAGCGACACGGGCTGCTGGCTGCGGCGCTTCTTGATGTCGCCTTCCCTCCGTTGCTTGCATTCCAGTTCGAGGAGCGTCCTTAGTGCGGCATACTCTGGCTGGATTGCCGGTGGCTCCCACTCCCCGTCAGCGGGTTCATCATCCGCCTTCATCAGCTTCCAGCCGATAAGGCTGAGGGCCTCAATCCAGCGGGCGATGAGTTGATCATCCAACTCCCGCCGAAGGAACGCCAGCACATCTTCCAGCGGCGCACCGAACGACGAAACGAGCGCAGGCCGTTCATCTGTGAGCGAGTCGAGATAACGCCGCCCCAGCACCGCAGCGAGGTCGTGGCAAAGTTCCGTGCCAGTCCAGACTGCTTGGCGATTCGGAGCCTCGGGCTTTTGCGGGAGATACCAACTTCCGCCGCGCCCCTGCTTCAGCGGGAGCAGTGAGCCAAGCATAGGGAGGGCTTCCGAATACTTTCCGTCCGGCTGTTTCATGTGCCCAACGATGGAAGCCACGGCGCGGGCGATGCGGAATTCCGGCTGATGCAAATCCGCCAGCAAGATGTTCCATTGCTCCATCGGCAGGGCGCGGAAGAAACGGGCGCGTTTGCCCGGCAGTGTGTCGCGGAAAGATTCCGAAATCGCCATCTGACGGCACGCGCAGAACACCGCGCTGAGAAGGTCGAGACAATGATGCGGAGTCGTCTCGCAGGTGGCGATTTCCATCGCTGCGTTGATGGTGGCCCGGACGGGGTGCGGGCTTTTGCTATCGGCCTTGCCGCCCTTCCACTTGATTTCAAACTGATCGAGAAACTGGCTTTCATCAAGCGGGTGCAGTGCACGGTTGAGCCGCGTCGCGGATTCGCGGAAGGCGGATTCGACATACGCGCCGGTGGTGATCCATGGCACGCGGCTGATTTTCATTTTGAACCGAAACTCCTGCCAGCCCGTGAAGCCTGCATCCACGCCCTGACTATGGACCGCCCGCATGAACTCTGCGCTGAAACGCGCGTCCTTCCCCGGAAGCTGAGCTTGCGCGTCGGTAATGAAACTCGACAACTCGGCAAACGTCACCGGCCTGTCCCAAAGCGGGAACCATAGCGCGCTGGAGGTGCCCTTCACTTCATTGGTGTCGTCCACCAACTCTTCGCCAGCATCGAAGACGAAGGGGAAAGCCGCAAATCGCCGCGAGTTCGCCGCCAGCGTTCGCCCGACACTGCCGCGCATCGCAAACCCGCCCTCGACGGCGAGAATGTAGTCCAAGGCGTTGAACGGATAGTTCTCCGTCACCCAACCAGAGCCGGTGTTGTAAGCCTTGATGGCGTCGGGGAAGAAGGGCGTGCCTTTGCCATCTTTCACTGGTGCAGTGTTCAACAACTCCCCAAAAAGGCCATGCGCTACGGATGCGGTGCAGTTTTCTCGCGCATCGAGCAGGCTCACCCAAAACGCCCGAAAGATTTCTCCATTCCCGGCATCGCCTCGGTTGAGAAACAAAGGACTGTCCTGAGTGCGTTCCGTTACGCGCGTGGTGAACACCGAATCAAACGCTTCGGCACTCTCCGAGGGGCTTCCGTCTCTGAGTTCTTCCAAGAGTCTTCTTTCGTCTGCGCCCTCTTCTTGAAACCGGGCGAAGAATGACCTTCCGAGGTTCAACGCTTCATTTAAATCACGGCTGTTGTTCTGCTTCTTTGCCAGAACTGCCATGACCGCCTTCTTGCCGCTCTCCTTGACGCGAATCTCTCGGCTTACGCCTTCAATTTCCGGCAGCAGTGCAACGGCTTCTTCATTGAAAATGTCGAAAGGGAGACTGGGCTTGCCCGCCACGAACTTCTTTTTTACCGCGTCGGTGAACTTGATGATTTGTTCGAGCGCGGGTTTGTGTGCGGCGAGAGCCTCGAAGAATTTGTTCAGCGCAGCCTGTGACCAAGAAAACTCCACGAAGGGCTTTGGCTTTTTTCCTTTTGATGCGCCCGTCGTCACCGCGATGTCGGGGAGCGGTTTCAGTTCTGGAACCGCCGCCGAAAGCGTGAACTTGAGTGACTTCTCCTCCAAGCGCACTTCATCGCTGGCCTCCGTCCGCTTCTCTTCGTCAGCAATCAGCGGGAGAAGGACGTCGCGATTGTTTGCCCAAAACTCCTGCCATGAGGTTTGCGGAATGAAAAACTCGATTTCTTTCTTCTCGTTCAGACCGCCACCCGTATTCCAAGGCGAGAAGAAGGGCGTCGGTTGATAATGCTTCTCGAAAAACTCCACCAGCCTTTCCCGCGTCGGATACTTCGGCGAGCGCAGGCAGAAGCAGGCTTTGTTGGAATCCCACCAGCCTTCGGCGTTAGGGTCGCTGTGGTCTTTGTCGGCGCATTTCGCCAGCACGCGAAGCAAGCCAATCGCCTTGAGGTAGTGGCCGAGAACGTCGTGGCGACAGCCGTGGAGATAGAGTGGTTCCATGACGGTTAAGCGTTGTGTTCCCGCGACGCAGCGATTGAGGCGCGGATGTCCGCCGCGCGGAAGACGGTCTCGAAGAACGCGAGGCGGAAGGGGCCATAGTGTTCGAGCACGCGGAGGACGCTTCGTGTGTAGCTCTCGTGTCCGTTGGGGTCGCGGCCCATGCGGCGGCAGTCTGTGGAGAGTGATTCGCAGCCGAGTTTTTTGCCCTTAATCTCGATAGGAGGAATCGCGCTGCCGTCCGTGACGCCGCGCACGTTGTTGGTATCTGGGTCGCTATCGGGGAAGCGCGGGATTTCATCGCGGAGCACCTTCCGCACGCGCCCGTGGTGGCACATTATGAGATACTCTGTGAGCAGGCTGGCGACGTCCGTGTCGCGAGAGGGGCCGAGGCGCTCTTGTTCCGCTTGGCGGAAGGCGAGGGCGGAGGCTACTTCGTGGGCGATTCCGGGGCAAAAGAACCGGCGAAGCCGGTTTATCTCGCGTTTCAAGTCCCTGCCCGAATAACGAAGTGAGCCGTCTGGATTGCGCAGGAGCGGACTGTCGGCGAGCGAGAACTTGGCGAATGGCAGGTGGTCGTCTTTCCCGGCGATACACGCCATTTCGAGAGCATTCAACACAGCCTGCTGCCAGTCGGGATGGTTTTTGCCGGCATCGTGCCACGGCACGGCGCTCATGAGCGATTCTCGCGATCCTTGGTTTTCGTTCGTCTCGAACAACAGGCGCAACAACTCACCGAGTTCGTCAGCTACGTCTGCGGTGTGTGCGGCAATGCTGCGCCAGCCATTGGCGAGACAGGAGAGTTGTTCCTCGCTCGAATGTTCATCGCCCGGCTGATGTTGGGATGAGTGCTTGTTGTCGGCCTTGTCTCCCGTCCAACCGGCTGCGTTGTCGTATCCGCCCGCCGAGAGCGGCAGGAGGATGGTCATGCCGGGTGCAAGGCCGGCGTCGCGGACGCTTATCCAGCCGCTTTCTTTTCCGCGCCAGAGCCAGCCGCGATTGAGAACTTCCCGCGCTTTGAGCGCCTTGCCGATGGGCACGGAGCAAAGTTCATCGCGCTGGTAATCGGGTGAAAAATCCGGTGGTGCGTCGTCCTCTGACCACGCTTCGCGCCAGCAGACTTGCAGATCAGTGTCCTCGTCAAGTCCGCGCACGAAGGGCGATACATCGGTGAAGCCGAGCGAGAGGTTGGCGTCGGTGTCGAAGAAGTCGGCCAACTCGTGGCGTTGGAGTGAATACGGGCAGCGCAGGATGGATTCGGCGATCTCGTCTTGGATTCGCTCAAGGCTCGCGGGCGAAGCAGCATCACCCAACTTCTGCAAAGCCTGCCACGCCAATTCACATACTGGCAGTTCGTAGGGGAGGCAGAGTTTTACGTTCCAGTCCTCGCGTTTCTTCGCCTCCTCTTTTGTTTCGCGCTGCGGAGCCGATTCCACGCCCACGCCGACGATGATTGCCATCGGCCTCCACGCGGAGTTCTCGAATTCGCCCGCACGGTTCAATCTTCCCAGCCTCTGCACCAGCGACGAAAGCGGGGCGATTTCAGAGCAAAGAATCCCGCTTGAAACATCAACTCCCGCTTCGATGACTTGAGTGGAGACGACGATTTGTCCTTTCGGAAAAGTGGCAAGGTCTGTGGCTTTGAGACGCTTCATCTGCTCCCTGCGCTCCGGTGGTCTGAAGCGGGAGTGCAAGAGCAGCAGGTCGCAGCCATCGGGCTTTTCCGCCGCAAGCAGTGCGTGAACCGCCACGGCTCGGTCAACCGTATTGCAGATTATCAGAGTCCGAGCCGGGAGCTTTGGATTTCCTGCGACGGCCGTCAGCATTTCGTCGTGGTGTTTGAGCAACGCCGTGATGAGGGAGCTGGAAACGGTGGAATCCGCGAAACTTGCAGTCGATTCGAGTGCGAGTTGCTTCACGGCAGAGCGGCGATTGTAAATGGGGCCGGTAGTTGCAGTTTTTTCCTCTGATTTGAGTCCAAACTCGAAATTGGGTGGCCGAGCTATATTGCGCCACTCCCGCGTCTTGAGATGCTGCAGATTGCTCGTCGCCGACATATACCAAGTCACTGAGCCAGCCGTGCCGAACGAGCCGCGGCCTGATGCAGTGGAGGCTCTGAAAGCTTCAAGCTGGCAAGCTGTGCTCAACCCTGGTCCCATCAACTGCGTTTCATCCATCACCCACAGACAATCGCTGTTGAGGAGGCCGAAGTGCATCGGCCAGCGGTAGCGGCTTACGCCATACCCGCGATTCAACGCTCGGCTGAGAAGCATGTCTTGCGTGCCAATGAGGATTGCTGGTTTTTCAGGATGAACGTCCCATTCACCAGCATCTTCGCCACCCATCAGAATTACCGGTGAATGCAGCGCAAGCCATTGAAGCTCTTTGTTTTCTGGAAACGCTTTTGCAAGATTCTTGACCCAGCGGATGGCTTCGTTCTGTGTCTGTTCTACCAGTGTCCGCATGGGCAGGCAATAAACGAGCCGGCGCGGCCAATTCGAAACAACTGGCGGCGAGACGCCGCCAGAACTCGCCGGCGAGGACGCCCGCGCTATAGGATTTTGAACACGATTCCAAAGCCAGGCGAGCACCACCGCAGCAGTTTTGCCAAGCCCCGTTGGGATGTTGATGAGTTGAGAATGGCAGTCTGTGCCACCGAGCAGCGGTTCAACAAGCGGACCGCAGGCAAGGCGACATTGATACTCGTAGGGCGAATTGCCTGTGGCAGCTTTGAAAAATTCGGGGAATGTCATTCGATGAAAGGGGTTGCAATCATGATTCTACGCTTATGGCCGGTCGCCTTGGCTCAGGTTTCCATGACGCGGACGCGGTGGGAGGGCTTTGCGGGGACAAGCTGTCCCCGCCCCAATTGAATGGTCCCGGCTTGCCCATTTTTAACTTTGGCGGCCGCGCTGGGTTCTTTGCGCTCTTTTGCGGCCAATTCCCAAAAAAAGCCTCGGTTTTGCAGCGGACTACCCATTCGCGGCAATGACCACTCGTTCCTCGCCCGCTTTCATCCCGTGCGGCAGATTCACTTCCCAACTCCGCCGGGTGTCGTCCACCTGCAATTCGATGACGGCATTGACAGGCGGATGGTCGCAGGGCGAATCCACGAAGAGGAAATCGGGCCCCATCTGCGCGATGCGGAAGCTCAAGCCGTCCAGGCACAGTCGCATGCGCACCAACGCGGAATGTCCGCCATGGAAACTTGAAGATTTCATGCCGCGGAATCGTATACCCATCGCCCAGCGGAATGCCAACCGCAATTTGGCGCGGTTCACCGACTTCCTGATTTTTTGATGCAAGAAACCTGTTCATGGACCCCAAACGCCAAGGCTTTCGTCCATTGCACTAGCCCCGGCGGTATTCTGCTTATATCAGAGCCCTCCACTTTATGGCTAGCAATAAATGGGGTGATTTCGGGTCCGGCCAGGAATTGACGATGATTCCAACGCTTCGGCCAGGCAAAAGCAACTTGGTGAGGCGGACATCTTCAGCCACCTCACGGGTGCGTGGATGGCGTTTCCCGTCGGCCTTGCGGCGGAAATGGTCTTTCAATCTGCCCCATGCAGAACTTGCCACACGTAAAAATCAGAATCGCCAATAAAAGCAATAGGTTTTGCAATTTTAGCCACCCGGATTTGTCTTTTCACTTTGTGCATGGCATGCACAAAGCCCGCCGCAAAATCTGCCATGCTGGTGGAAATGACAAAATTATCGGCGCATCGTTGCTTGACTTGCGAAGCTCAGGGGTGCTGCGTGGTTGGAAAACCGCATTTTGATCAGGACTTGATCATCCACCTGCCGGTTTTCGGGCAAACTGTCCGCCATGAAAATTTTGAATCTTTGTCCACGGGGGCGGGGGCGGTGACGGCATTAAGCAACTTGCAGGCCAAAGCTTGCCATGCGCGCAAAAAGATCGCAAACGCATTTTATGTCACTATGACACCTTTTCCGGCTGGCCTTCCGGTAGGCTTCCCAATTGATGGTCGGATTGATGACGAAAACGAACGTGAAGATTTTTCATGGGATGAGCAAAGCCCAGTGAAAAGCCCGCTAAAATAGATGCCATGTTTAGTGCCGTAGCCCAAAAAAGTCTGACGGATGCCAAGCAGTATTTCGAGGAGCATCTGGCGCAGAATGATTATTACGCGGCGGGCGAAATCCGCCCCGGCCAGTGGATTGGCGCAGGCGCGGAACGATTGCGCCTGGCGCAACCTGTCACCCGCGACCAATTCCATGCGCTCTGCGAGAATCAGAACCCCCATGACGGCCAGCGCCTGACGCAACGGCAATTGAAGCAAAACCAGCGTCGTGTGTTCTATGATTTCACCTGCTCACCACCCAAATCTGTATCGGTCCTGGCGGTCACGCTGGACGATGGGCGGTTGGTCGCGGCGCACGAGGAATCAGCCAGACTGGCGTTCCGGGAACTCGAAACCTTTGCCGCCACCCGGGTTCGCAAGCAGGGCAAATTCGCCGACCGAACAACCGGCAACCTGGTCGCCGCCGCGTTCACCCACACCAGCAGCCGCGCGCTCGATCCGCAGTTGCATACGCACTTCACGGTGTTCAATGCCACTTATGATGGCGTGGAGAAGTGCTGGAAGGCGCTGGAAGCACGCGGCATGTATGACGCCATTCGCTATGGCACGGCAGTCTATCGGAATGAACTGGCCAAACGGGTGCAGCGAATTGGCTATCAGATTCGACCCGCCAAGCACGGTTTTGAAATCGAGGGCGTCAGTGAGGAGGTGATGCAACGCTTTTCCAAACGCGCGCAGCAGTGTCATGCGGTGGTGAAGGAACTGGAACAAAAGCTGGGGCGGAGGCTTTCCAAGAATGCCGTTGCGCACGCGGTGCATCAAAGCCGGGCGGAAAAAATCACGGGCATTTCGACGGCGGAATTGCGGGAACAACAACTGGCCCAGTTGTCGGTGGCGGAGCGGGAATCGCTTGCGAAGCTGCGGGCCTCGGCCCATTCCAACCGCCTGCCTCGCATTGCCTTGGCGGAGAATCAGGTCTTGAACCATGCCATCGAGCATGTTTTCGAGCGCAAATCGGTGGTGCCGGAATATGAGCTGTTGAATGTGGCGTTGTCCCATCGCCTCGGCGACGTGGATTTGAAACATTTGAAGGCGGCGGTGAAGCATTCCCCGGACTTGATAAAGACCGAACGTGGGTGGTCCACGCAACAGATTCTGGCGACGGAACTGGCCTTGATTCAGACGGTCAATGAGGGTTGCGACTCGGTGGCGCCATTGCATCCCGGTTATCGGGTTGGCGATTGGCTGGGCGAAGATCAACGCCGGGCGATTTATCATGTCCTGCGCACCAGCGACCGGATTACCGGACTGAAGGGGCTGGCGGGATCGGGCAAAACCACGGCGTTGAAGGAACTGGTGGCCGCTTGTAAAGCGGCGCGGATTGAACCGTTGTTCTGCGCGCCGACGGCGGCGGCAACGGCAGTTCTCCGTGACGAAGGGTTCGAGGCCAAAACGCTGCAAAGCCTGCTGTTGTCCAGACAACCCATGTCCCAAGGCAAGCTCGTGGTTTTGGATGAAGCCGGGGCGGTTGGGATGGACGACCTGAAACGGCTTTTTGATCTGGGCCGCGATTGCCGGATCGTGCTTTCCGGGGACACGGGCCAGCATGCCTCGGTTCCGCGCGGGGATGCGCTGCGGATTTTGGAACAGCATTCCCGCTTCAAATCGGGCCAATTGACGGCAATCCGGCGGCAGCGCAAAGCCGAGTATCGCAAGGCCGTGGAACTGGCGGCGCAGAAACGCCCCCGGGAGGCGTTCGCGCAGTTGGAACGTATGGGCGCTATAACCGAGGTCCATGCGGACGGCCACCATGATCTCCACGAGGCGGCGGCGAAGTCATACCTGAAAGCGTTGGCGGAAAATAAATCCGCGCTGCTGGTTGCGCCCACCTGGGCGGAAATTGAAGCGGTGACGGAAAAAGTCCGGGCAGCATTGAAAGCCGCCGGGCGTCTGGCTGGTGAGGAACAAGAGTATTCGGTTTTTGATTCGCTCTCTTGGACCGCAGCACAGAAGCGGGATGCCCGGCAATATCGGCCCGGCATGGTCATCCGGTTCCATCGGTCGGCGCAGGGTTTTGAAAAGCATGAATCCGTCGCGGTGGCCGCAGTGGGCAATGATTCGCTCACCATTCAACGCGCCGACGGTTCGGAGGCTGTTTTGCCATTGGGGGCCGGTTCCGCCGCCTTCGACGTGGGGGAGCCACGGAAATTGAAAATTGCCGCTGGGGACAATCTGTTGCTGCAAGCGAACGCAATGGCCGGGCGCAAGCGCTTCATCAATGGCGAGCTGGTTGAAGTCAAAGCCATTCAAGGAGATTCCGTATTGCTGGCCGATGGCCGGGTGCTGCCCGCCGATTACCGCACGTTCACCCACGGCTACGCCGTCACATCGCACGCCGCCCAGGGCAAGACCGTGGATGCCGTGCTGGTCGTGGCCTCATCCCGTTCGCTGCCCGCCGTCCATCAGGAGCAATTTTACGTCAGCATCTCGCGTGGCCGCGAACGCTGCCAGGTCTTCACGGATGACGCGGACTTGCTGCGTTCGCACGTCACCCATTCCAGCGCCCGGCTGGCGGCGGTGGAAGCCATGCCCGCCGAGCCGCAACGCAACATCCTCCATACCATTTTACGCCGGGGCCATCGTTTCCTGAAACAGTTCCGCCACCGGCTTGCACAAGCGCTTTCAACCGACACAACCGAAAGGACTAAACATGCAATCAAACCCAATGAATACCGACCACACCAACGAAAATCCGCCCGCGGGGTCAGTGTCTAGCCTGCGTGACAATCCCTGCCTTCGCAGCGATTCCACCACCGCCGCCCTGGAGGTGATGACCGATGACGGCATCAGCTACCTGCTGCCCTACGCGCAATTCCTGTACGCCGAACGGAAGGCTAATCCGACGGTGGAACAGGAGCCCGCCGCCCCACCGGAAATGATGCGGATTCATTTCGCGCAGGCGGAGGTCGTCGTCCTGGGCAGCGGTCTCAAGCGGCTGGCAGACGGGATTCAGAAGCAAGGCTTGCAATTTGTGAAGCCGGCGGATCCGCGCGTTGCCGCTTCGTTCATCACCCATGTGGCCTCCATCACCCTCACTTTAACCAAGGAAAATATATGAGCACAGATTCACCATTGAAAATTCATCCGCTGGACAAATACGGTATCACCATGAAGAAGGAGGAAGTGGCCGAGGCGCTGGGCGTTGGGCGGCATGTCATCGCGCCGCTGACCCGGGCGGGCTTGCTCGAACCGCTGGGCCATCCGCAGCGGTATTGTGTAAAACTCTATTCTCGCGCCGTGCTCGCGCAACGGATGGCAGATTTGGCCTGGCTGGACAAGGTGGTCGCGGCCATCCACCGGCATTGGCGCATTAAGAATGCACGGAAACGGGCCAAGCGGGCCGGGAATCCACCGGCCACCGCCTCCCAAGCAGTCAGCACATAGTCGCCCGCCCCATTGCCGGGAGAAAACCCTTTTATCCCGGAGGAAAGCGAACTAAGCTTTCCTCCTCGCTGGCATTTAGGGTTGGCGCAGCAGACACGCCCGGACGACCGGTTGCCAGCGTCCCCCCAATGCCTGTCGCCCCCTTCTGATCGCCGTGGTGGCCGGCGTATACTGTCTGTCGCCACCGGTTTCCAAAATCCCGCCGACCAGCCATCGCCGTGAACGGATTCGGCCAGCAAGTCCGTTCCTCACCGCTGCCAGCGTGTCCGGGCCGGACTTGGCAGGTGGCCTAACATGAGTTCCGTATTTGCCTCGAATGTGGATTCCGGTTCGACTTCCTTGCAGTATTGGTGATGCAACTCACAGCAGAGGCGACGCAGTTCTTTGCACCGCATCGCGCTCAAGCCAGCGCGGACAAATGACTCGATCAGCGTGTTCAGCAGAGGAATGAATTCGGCGTCATTGAGCGGATTTTGAGTGTTATGGCGGCTGACCGTGTACAGTTCAAATATATCGTATTATCGTACTATCGTGGCGTAAAATTGTCGCACCACGCTGTATTGATGATGAATGTCAGTATCAATGCCGCATTCGCGCGCCAACTCCGCAAATGGCGCGGACCACGAGGCTGGCGGATTGGCCAGGATGGTTGGCATTTCGTGCGTCTTCCGCCGCCGAAAGGTGTCACGAATGGCTTTGGGCAGACGAGCAAGGTCCAGCTTTGACTGTTCAATCAGCAGAATCAAATCCACCAAATCTTTCACCCGTGAATTGGGCCGCCCTTCGCGCGGCAACGTGTAGGCGTGGATTTTTTCGGCAAACTGTTCCTCTGGCGAAACGGCCAATACACGTGCGCGGGACAGACCGGCAAAGCCAAGCCAGTCCCGGCCTTCCAGCATCTCGTAAGGCGCGCGGAGAACATCGCCGGAACTGACATCCAGATGAAATTGCGCGAAACGGCGGCCAGCCATTTGCGCCTCCACTGGAAAACGCGCTCCGCCGTAAGGGGCCGCATCCAGATCAAGCGTCGGCACGCCAATCGTGAACTCAAAACCGTCATCGAGATTGACTGCGGCAGCCTGCCGCAGCCCGGCCGTCACGGCTTCAGCATTCCATTCCGTTGGCATCACAGACGGCGGCCGAACTGCGAGGTCAATGTCTCGTGTCGCTCGCGCAGTTTGGATGCGAAGTTCCATCGCGTAACCACCTTTCAGCAACCACGGCGACGCGTCGTTTTGAAAAAGCCGGCACAACAACCGGTCAAACGCCGCTTGCCGGCGAAACCGCTGGATTTCGCCGCCTTCCTTGAGCGCCAGAGCCATGAGTCGATCTTCCAGGGCGCGGCGGAGTGCCGTTGGGGTTGCGTAATGACTCATTGAAATAGTGGTTGAGCCACGCCGGCCAATTTAAGATTTATCGTCGCCGCCCTGATTTCGCTTTCAAGGATCAGTCCTCGTCGCCTGGCCTCCTTGGCGATACGACGGCACTCTTCCAAAGCAACGGGATTCTTATGAACCACATCGCACAGTGCGCGGGCGACGCGACAAATTCGCATTCCGCGCAGCAGGGTGATTTCCGATGGTGCAAGCGTGTCCCGATAAAGAATGACCGCCTTGGGCGTGGGACGGTTGCGACGAAATTTAACCGGCACCGTGATGTGAACCTTCGCCGGATTGAAATCGCCGAGTTCCCGATAGCTCAATGCGGTTTCATGCGATAGAACCCCGGCCGGCTCGCCGTCGCGTCCGCGCGTCCATAGCAAATAAGCGGGCGTCAAGCCATCTTCCGCCGGTGCCAGATGAGCCAACCGGTAGATGCCGCGTTGGATCCGTTCCCAGTTTCCCATGCGGACATGGTAGGGATGCGTGTTGTCGGCGTAGCCGGATTCAAGGGCTTGCTTCGTGGTAAAGTAGCCCTGTTGTTCCTGCGCGATTTGCATCAGCACGTTGAACGAGTCAGGTGGTCGCTGTTTCAGCATCGCACACATCCTCAACTTATTTGAGGATGCGTGCAAGACCAAACCAGGCCGAAAATCACCCAACTGAAGGCCAGCAAGTCCGTTGCGCGGTGGCGAGCGGCGGCGCGGCGAGCTGGTGGCTCAAAGCTCCGCGCCGCCGCTGGCTGGCCTAATCCCAATCCTCGTCCGGACCGTATTCCGGCGGGTCCCGCAACGGCGGAAAGGGATCGAAAACTGGCTCCGATGGCGGTGGCGATGGCATCTGGTGAATGACAATGGTTGGCCGAACATAATAGGCCGTTGGGTTTCCTCCCTTTCGCCGCAAGCCTCCGCTCAACACCCACACCAGCAAAGCCAGCAAGAGGTAGATGACCCCCACCAAGAACCACAGGGCGTGGTCCCGAATGAAGCCGTCAAGGTGCGTCAGTGCCGACTCCTCCAGTTTAAGGATTTTGATTTGCCATGATTGCATGATGGACCTCCTTATGCCTTGACGGTTTGCGTCACGGGTTCAGTTTCACGGCTCTTGATGATGGCCTTCTGTTGCCGTTCGTATTCGCTCAACGAGGGCATTTCCACCTCGGCCTTGCGCGAATACGCCCGCGCCATCGCCTTGCTGTTATGCCCAAGGTTCACTTGGGCATAGCGTTCGGGATAGCCCGCCGCTTTCGCACGTTCCGCCCAGGCATAACGATAGCTGTGCAGCGTGACGCCGGTGATGCCCAGGCCCACACAGCGTTGATGAAATTCCGTTGCCCGGTCGCCGGCGCGGACGGTGCGCAAATATGGGAACAGCGGGCCACTTCCGGGCAGGTCGCGCAAAATTTCCGCCATGTCCTCGTCAAAGCGCATAATAGCGGCGGTGCCGGTTTTCATCCGCTTGTAGCTGATGACCTGGTTGTCCCAATCCACATTCTCGGCTTCGAGAAACGCCAGATCGGATTGCGACGCGCCCAAATACCAGGCCAATTGATAAAATGCCTTGCGTTCAGGATTGGTCTCACGGGCGACAATGGCCAGATGTTCGGCCAGCGTGATGCCACGCTTTTCCTTGAACTCGACGGCGGGCCAGCGCTTTTTGGCCAGCACTGGCCACGGCAGCCAGGTCATGTCCAGGGCGAAGTTGTGAATGCGCCGCAGATAAACATTGGTCGAGACTTTCCCGGCTTCCAGCACGCGCAAGAAGTGTTCCGGGCGTGTTTCCAGAATCGGCAGGTGCCGAATCAAGTCGAACGCCTTGTCTTTGATGGCCGTCTGCCAGCGGTGCTGCGTGTGGTCCTTCTTGAGCTTCACCAGTTCGTCCATGACAAGCTGCCAGCTTCGGGTGGCAATTTGCGGGTCACTGGCCACCAGATACGCGCGGGCGATTTGGAGGTTCACGGCGGGTTGCTGCTCG
>Ga0302275_10001870_pt1 | contig 22591 bp, 13 predicted proteins | sample III_Bog_N2_2_FD_200229 | JGI IMG/M metagenome (GOLD analysis project Ga0302275, IMG submission 200229) | Peat permafrost microbial communities from Stordalen Mire near Abisko, Sweden - III_Bog_N2_2 | ecosystem: Environmental > Terrestrial > Soil > Wetlands > Peat | place: Sweden: Abisko... | reverse complement strand
CGAAAAAATTGGCTCCCCGGCGCCACCGCGCCAGTAGTGGGAACAGGCCCTGGATGAAGATGAGGCTGGGGAGCTTGCCCCGCGGCCCCGAGTAGGGCAGTATGGACATAAAGCCGATACAAGAGATGGGGGGAGAAGAGCGATGAGCAAAGGGATTAAATTTGGAACCTCGGGATGGCGGGCGATTGTGGCCGACGAGTTTACCGTGGCCAACATCCGGCTGGCGGCAGCGGGAATTGCCGCCTATGTTAAGACCTTGCCTGAGCCGCACCGCGTGTTGGTGGGCCGCGATCCTCGGTTTCTGGGTGAGCGGTTTGTGGCCGAGGCGGCCAGTGTGCTGGCCGGGGCTGGCGTGACGCCGATCGTGATTCCCGAAGCAGCGCCGACACCGGCCATCGCCTATGCTGTGCACACCCTGAAGACCTCGGGGGCCATCAACTTTACCGCCTCGCACAATCCGCCGGAGTACAACGGCATCAAGTTCTCGACGCACGATGGCGCTCCGGCGCTGCCCGAGGTAACCGGGCATATTGAAGCCGCGATTGCGGGATTCGGCGATGGCGGGAATATCCGCAGCGCGAACGCTCCAGCCGGCGGGTTTGAGACTGCCGACGTGAAGCCTGCGTTCCTGAAGCGGCTTGCCGAGCTGGTGGACCTGAAAGCCATTGCCAAGTCGGGCATCAAGGTGGTCTATGATCCGTTCTGGGGCGCGGGGCGAGGCTATCCTTGCGACTTGCTGCGAGAGGCGGGCGTGACTGTCGAGACGGTTCATGACTATCGCGATGTGCTTTTTGGCGGACATGCGCCGGAACCAGACGATCACCTGCTCGGCGACGCCAAGACTAGGATGCGCGAGTCCGGCGCGGACCTGGGCATTGCGACCGATGGCGATGCGGACCGCTTCGGGATTGTGGATGCTGACGGGAATTTCATTCAGCCCAATTACGTGATTGCGCTTCTGTTCGACTACCTGGTGGAGACGCGCGGGTGGCGGAACGGTGTGGCCAAGAGTGTGGCCACTACGAACCTGATCAACGCGCTGGCCGAGTACCACAAGGTTCCGCTTTATGAGACGCCGGTGGGGTTCAAGTACATTGGCGAGCTGATAATCGCGGACAAGATCGCGATTGGCGGCGAGGAGTCGGCGGGGCTGACCATCCGAGGACACGTTCCCGAGAAGGACGGAGTGCTGGCCGGCCTGCTGATGGCAGAGATGGTTGCTACCCGAGGCAAGAGCTTGGGCGCGCAACTCAAGGAGCTATTTGGCAAAGTTGGTTCCTTCTATCCTGTTCGTGAGAACTTCCGCTTGACCCCGGAGGTGAAGGCCGCGTTCACTGAAAAGATGAAGGCCGATCCAACCGAGTTGGGTGGGCACAAGGTGAGCGCAGTGGTGCGGACCGATGGGCTAAAGCTGATCCTGGATGATGGTTCCTGGGTCTGCTACAGGCTTTCCGGGACCGAGCCGGTGGTGCGAGCCTATACAGAAGCTCGCAGCGAAAAGGGCGCGGAAGCTCTGAAGGCGGCGGCGGAGAAGTTTGTGCTGTCTTAGGTGCGGAGATAGTTTGAATGACGAACGGAACGAGGCAAGCTCAAAAAAAGACGGCGGAGACGGTTACCTGCGCCATGCCCAAACAGGCGCTGGACTGGACACGCCGGGTGTGGCGTCCGGCCGGTACCGTGGTGGCGGCCGGGCTGGCCTTGCTGCTCGGCTGGCACGTGGTAGACGGCAAGAACGGCCTGACGGCATGGCACAACAAGCGCGCACAAGACCATCAGTTGCAACGGGAGATCAAGGATCTGGACCTGGAGAATGCACAGCTCCGTGAGCGCATTGAGCGGCTGAAGTTCAACCCTGACGCTGTTGGGATGCTTGCACGGGAAACGCTTCACTACGTAAAGTCCAATGAGGTGATTGCCACCTTGCCGCCGGAGGCGAAGGATCAAGCGAAGCCAACTGCGGTTGGCAAATAGCCCGAACACCCGAGTTTTGCTGTCTTCGCGTGAAGATCTCATAAGGATAGGTCTGATTAGCAGAAATAAACGTTTACAAAAGTATTTGCCGTAATGTATACGTATACTTCAATCTAATTTGTTTGCATCGCCAGCGCCTTGAAGCGGTTTCCTCACGGCAAGTTTCGGGCTTTGCAGAGGATACCTCCTAGGGATTTCCCAGAACGGGGTTTGTGAGCTTGCCTGCTCGCAGGCTTGCTCTCAATTCCGGCTTTATTGATGCGGTTCGATGCATGCACCGCTCAATCGACGGATTTGCTTTGCAACAGGTACTTCGGTTTTGGCCGGCACAGTGTGGGCCGATAATCAGGTGGCAACGCCCAAGCAGCTAGTTTTGGCGTCCGCCTTCCTCAGGCCAACTGAGAACTATAAGCGGTTCTCTACTAAGGATCTGGATGAGCGTGCAAACGCTTACCGGATGCAACAACTTGGATGTGACCTTCCTTTGGTGTTGGAGGGGACTTGTCTCCCCCTCCAGCACCAACTTTTCGAAGGCGCAGATCCATCGCCAGACCCCTGAAAAAAACAAGTAACCGAAGCCGGTCTTCGGTCGAGCGTGGAGAACTGGTCAAGGAACAACCTTCGAATTCGCTTCTATTCTCCCATCCGCGTTGTGGCCAATATTCTGTGAAACTCAGATTGACCGGGCTGGAGGACAAGGGGGATTTGGCGCCGGTTGTTTCAGTCTCTTTGCTCACGGCCTCAAAGGTCAGGGGATTCATCCAAACCTCGCCGGTCCCCGACAGCAGGATTCCAAACGAAATGCTGGTGGCATCGTCGGGCTCATCGAGAATGACATCCTTCGATGTCCACGGTTGGGTACCCGCATTTGTTCCTTCCACATGACGGTCAAACCGGAAGCATGCGCAACGCTAGGATTACACCCGCCTGACGGCGTATAACGCTGGAATGGGGCAAACGCCGGAAGCTGAGCAAGGATGGCAAGCCGAGATCGACGCATGGCTGCGCGATGGCGGGCTGGTGGTTACGGCCAGCGACCGCGCGGCGCGCGCGCTCGGCACAGCCTTTCATCGCGCCCGGCGGGCCGAAGGGATGTTGGCGTGGCCTGCGCCGAACATTCTGGATTGGAAGAGCTTTGTCCGCGCCGCCTGGGAAGAGCGCACGCGCGACGGCCGCCTGCTGCTGAACCCCGCGCAGGAGCAATCGCTGTGGGCGGAGATCGCCGGCGGGGACGGGCGGCTAGCCACGCTGCTGGAAGGCCCGCGTCATCGGCTGGCCGCGTTGGCCATGGAAGCCCACGAGTTGCTCTGCGGATACGCGCCTCAGTTCCTGCGCCCGACTGCCCGCAGCGGATGGCAGCAGGATGCGGCGGCCTTCAGCACTTGGTTGGCTGCCTTTGACCAGAGGTGCCGCGCGGGGAATTTGATCAGCCCCGCTCGCCTTCAACTCGAACTGATTCCGTTGCTTGAGGATTCCTCCGGGGCTGAAGCCCACGTTGAGTCTGTTGGCCTTGTGCGGGGGGTGAAACCCCCGCCTCCCTCCGCTTCAGGCGCTTCCGCAGCGCGTCAAGCGCAGCGTCCTCCATTATTGCTAGCTGGCTTCGACCGCATCCTGCCGACCCAGCGGGCGGTCTTCGACGCATGGGGCGCCTGGAGGCAGGCCGTCCCAGGCCGTACATCTGAATTGATTTACTCCCACCAAGGCGCCGACGCCCAAGCCGAACTCGACGCCTGCGCGCTTTGGTGCAGGGACCAGCTTGCCGCCAACCCGCGCGCCCGGCTCCTTGTTGTTACCCAAAACGCAGGAGACCGCCAAAGCCGTGGCCAGATCGAACGCGCCTTTCTTGCGCTCTCTGGTCCCAACGGCGCACCGCTCTTCGAGTTTTCGCTGGGAATCCCGCTCAGCCAGGTCGCATTGCCACGCGCCGCGCGTCTCCTGCTCCGTTGGCTTACTGGGCCGCTTGCCGAGCTCGAACTCGACTGGCTCTTTGCAAGCGGTCAATTAGCGTCCAACCCGCAAGAAGCCTCCGCGTTGCAGGCACAGATGCGTGTCCTTCGCCGCCGAGGACTGGCACAGCCCCAATGGACGCTGGCCAACTTTAATAATTCACACGCCGGCCCCAGCCCGCTGCCAGCCGAATGGGTCGATCGCATCGCTGAGGCCCAGCGCCGCCTTGCAGACCTAGCGCGCCGCCCTCAGAGTCCGCTCGACTGGGCCGAACTGGTTCCGCGAGTGCTTGAAGCGGTTGGCTGGCCGGGGGCGAATCCGCTATCGAGCGCCGAGTTCCAGGCCGCTCGACGCTTCCACCAGGCCGTTGAAACCGTCGGCTCCCTGGGCTTTGATGGCCGGCGCATCCCCTGGGCGGATTTTCTCTCCGTCCTTTCGCGCACCCTGGACGAGACTCTCTTTGCCCCCGAATCCCAAGACGCGCCCATCCTGATTGCCGGCCCCGCCGAGTCCGCCGGCCTCAGTGCCGATGCCGTCTGGTTCCTGGGCGCAACCCAAGACGCCTGGCCGGCTGGTGGCGCTACCCACGCCCTGATACCGCTGGATGCGCAGCGCCAGGCCGGTATGCCCCATGCCTCTCCGCAGCTCGACTGGGAGTTGGCTCAAGCTATCACCGCGCGCCTTTTGGCATCAGCGCCGGAAGTCCACTTCAGCTATGCGCGACAGACCGCGGGGATCGAGGCCCACCCGTCGCGGCTAATCGCCCAGCTTGCCGGGACGGCCGAGGACCTGCCCAAAGCGCCGGCCAAGCGCGAACCCCTTGCGGCGCCGTTCGAAGATGACAGCCGCATTCCTTTTCCGCATGGCAAGGTCCAGGGCGGCGCAGGCGTGCTCACGTCCCAGTCTCAATGCCCCTTCAAGGCCTTCGCCGCCGCGCGCCTGGGCGCTCAAGGTTGGGAACCTGCCGAAGCAGGCCTGACTCCTTCGCAGCGTGGCCAACTGCTCCATGCCGTCCTTCACTCCATCTGGGGCGGGCCGCCGGACGGCATCCGTTCACAGAGTCAACTCCAGGGCCTGAAGGACCGTGAGTCATTTGTGGCCGCGCACGTCCGCCGGGTCTTTGAAGGAGAGATGCTCACGGGCCTGCGCCACCGCATGCCGCGCCGCTATCTCGAACTCGAAGAGCAGCGCCTGACCAGCCTGGTTACCGAATGGCTGGATTACGAATCCACAAGAATCGAATTTGAAGTGGCCGCAACCGAGGCTGACCGCGCCATCCATCTCGCCGGACTCACCCTTGACCTGCGCCTCGACCGCATCGACCGCCTCAACGATGGTTCTCTGCTGGTGATTGATTACAAATCTGGCGATGTTTCACCGAAATCCTGGGAACTGCCGCGACCGGACGATGTGCAACTGCCGCTCTATGCCGGCTTTGCGCTGGACCGCGAAGACGAAGTCCTTGGCGGCCTGGTCTTTGCCAAGGTGCGGCCCGGCAACCTCGAATTTGCCGGTCACGTCGGCCATCCGGTGGCCACGCTCTTCGCCGGTCTCAAGAACTATAGCTCGCTGGTCAAGAATGCGCTGACCGCCGAGCAGCTCATCGGATGGCGCGAGAGCATTGCGCAGCTCGCCAAAGACTTCCTCGCTGGCCGCGCCGAAGTGGACCCACGCGAGGTTCCCAAGACCTGCGAGCGCTGCGGCCTGCAAACCATCTGCCGCGTCGAAGAGAGTGAAAGCCGATTCCAGCTTGAAGGCGGCGACGCACAAAGCGCGGAGGCCTCCGATGAATAAGGCTTCGATCCAACCTGCGCCGCCCGACCAGCCTCAGCGCAATCTCGCCCTCGATTCCAGTCGCTCCATCCTCGTCCAGGCCCCTGCCGGCTCGGGCAAGACCGACCTGCTCACGCGGCGTTTTCTGCGCTTGCTGGACGAGGTTGACGAGCCCGGCCAAGTGGTGGCCATCACCTTCACCAACGCGGCCGCCGCTGAGATGCGGCACCGCATCCTCGCCGAGATTGAAAAAGCCGCCGCCATCAAGCGTACGGGCTTTAGCCCGTACATCAACCAACCAGAATCAGGGCGGGCTTCACCCCCTGAGGAACCTTCTGCGGTGCTTGACGACCAATTCTCAATGGAAGCACTCGCCCGCCGCGCGCTGGAGCGCTCGCACATGCTTGGCTGGAAGCTGCTCGACCTGCCCGCGCAACTGCGCATCTCCACCATCGACTCCTTTTGCCGCGACCTGGCCTTGCAGCAGCCGCTGCTCAGCGGCCTCGGCGGCGGCCTCGGCATCGCCGATTCGCCCAAGGATTTGTACCAGCGCGCGGCCCGGCAGACTTTGCAACGAATCGGACAGGGCGACCCAGTTCTCAGCGAGGCCATTGAATCCTTGCTTCTGTGGCGCGACAACAACTGGCAGGAGATGGAAGGCCTGCTCGTTGAGATGCTCTCAAAACGCGACCGCTGGATGCACGACTTTGTGCTCAGCCGAAACCCTGACTGGGATGCCCTGCGCGAGAGCCTCGAACGCCCCTTCTGCCACGCTGTGCGCGAGACTCTCACAGGGCTCGGAATGCTTCTCGATCAGGTTCCCGGCGCCCGCGAAGAAGCTCTGGAGCTGGCACGGTTTGCCTGCACCCAGACCGGCGGCCAGCTCCACTGCGAGTTTGCCGAGCTGGCTGAATTCCCCTCGGCGCCTTTCAGTTCCAGCGCCTCGCTCGAAGAAGCTCGCCAAGCCCACATCCATCTGGCCGCCTTGCTGCTCATCGGCGACGGCGCCTTCCGCAGGCAGGTGGACAAGCGCCTTGGCTTCCCCGCCGACCGAAAGCGCGAAAAAGCCCAGATCCTCAACCTCATTGCCCAGCTCAACGCCATTCCGGGCCTCGAATCAGCTCTCGCCGCCGTGCGCGATCTGCCCCCGGCCGGCTACACAGAAGACGAATGGCTCATCGTCCGCGCTTGCTTCACCTTGCTCCGCCACGCCGCCGCGCAACTCAAGGTTGTCTTTGCCGAGGCCGGCGAGGTGGACTTCATTGAAGTCGCGCAGATTGCGCAGAGCATTCTCAAGAGCGACGACGGCCTTCCTTCCGACGCAGCCCTGACTGTTGCCGACGGCATCCGCCACTTGCTGGTCGACGAGTTTCAAGACACAAGCCGCCGCCAGCACCAATTGCTCGCCGGCCTCATTGCCGCATGGCCTGAGCGCGCGGGCCGCACTTGCTTCGCCGTTGGCGACCCCATGCAGTCCATCTACTTTTTCCGCGACGCCGACGCGGAACTCTTTTCTCGCGTGAAGACGATCGGTCTCGAACTCCCACACGACGAGCCGCTTGCATTTGACTTTGTCCCTCTGAAGGCCAACTTCCGAACGGCGCCCACACTAGTCAAGCGGCTCAATGAGTTTCTGGGCCAGGTATTTGCGGCGCACGATGGCAGCGGCGTCTCCTTTTCGCCGGCCGAGCCAGCTCGCGCGGATGAACTAATCCCCGAACCGCGTTTCAACCTGCATCTCCGGTTTGTGCCGCGAACCGGACCGGGAATGGCAGCCGATCCAGAAGCGATTCGCGAAAAGGATGCCGCCTGTGCAGCTCAGATGGAAGAGATTGTCGATCTGGTTCGTAGCTACGAGAGCCGCATCCTTGACGCTCGGGACAACGGCCAGAAGTTCCGCATCGCGATTCTCGCCCGCGCCCGCAAATCGCTCGTACCCATCGCCCAGGCCCTGCGCGAGGCCGGATTCCCCTTCCGCGCCCTCGATCTGGAAAAGCTCGCGACCCGGCCCGAAGTGCTTGATGCTCTTGCCCTGGCGCGCGCCCTGCTCAATCCAGAGGATCGTCTCTCCTGGCTGGGTGTCCTGCGCGCTCCATGGTGCGGGTTGTCGCTTGCGGACCTTCACCTGCTCACCAGCGGCGACGATCCGGCGTTGCTTGTCCAGCCTGTGCCGGAGCTGCTGGCCGGTCGCCTGCCCTTGCTCAGCGAACCGGGTCGCCAAGCCGCCGCTCGCGTTCTAAACATGCTCGATTCCGTGCCCGCGTTTCGCGCCGCCCAGCCCAGTGCAATGCCGGGAACCTGGCTCCAGCAAGCATGGCTGCGCCTCGGAGGCAATGACTGCGTCGATGCCACAGCGAGCGCCAACCTTGACCTGCTGTGGAGTTGCATGGACCGGCTGCCGGCCGGCGAGCAGGACCTGCTTGGCCCGGCCCTCGACGCCGCACTTGAAAAGCTGACGGCCTTGCCCAATCCGGCAGCAAGCGGAGACTGCGGCGTGCAGTTGATGACCATCCACAAATCAAAGGGCCTTGAATTCGAAGTAGTTATCGTGCCTGATTTACAGGCCGCCAGTGGGCGCGGCGGGCGCACCATGCTCAGTTGGCTCGAACGCGGGTTGGAGCATCCGGACGACTCCGGGGAGATCACCGAGTTTCTGATTGCGCCCTTCCAGCGAAAGGGCCAGGATCGCGGCACTGCCAAGCAATGGGTCGATCGGATCTACGCTCGCCGCGAGGCCCAGGAAGACCTGCGCATTCTCTATGTCGCCGCCACCCGCGCACGTGAAGAACTGCACCTCTTCGCCCGGCCAGCCCATAGGGTTGAGGCCGACGGCAGCCTGAGCCTTCCCGATCCGTCGGCCAGCTTACTGGCCACTGCCTGGCCCGCTCTGGAAGAAGAAGTTCGCGCCCGCTTCGAGGAATGGAAGATCGCCAGTGCTGACTCGGCAGTAGACGATGAGCAGGTCCTCGATTCCATCGCAGCCTCTGCCGAGGGCAATCTTCTCCAGATGCCATCCCCTGCCAAACCGACGATTATCCGCCGACTTCCGCCGGACTACCAACCCGAGCAGCCCGACTCGCCCCGGCGAGTTACCACAGAAACGAACGTCGGGCAGGAACCAGGCTTGTCGCGGAAACCCGCCAACCCGCTAACTTGCCATCCCCGCGAAGCGGGTGCTAACTTGCCGCCTTTGTCAAAATCACCGCGCGGTAAGGGTGACCCAAAGGCCTCGGCCCTTGCACAAAATCACGCTCCTCCGGCGCACAATGGGGAATAAAGAAACCCATGAAAGAAATCGTCCCAGGGGTGGAAGTTGCGTCCGCGTCCCCGGATCAATCTCTCAGGAACCTGCCGGATCCAGGCCCTAGTGACGATTTTGAATAGCCCTACCCCCCCTACCCCCTAACCCCCCGGGGCTTTAGTCTTCAGCGTTCCGCGACCACGCCTATCATGCAGAATCAACAACATACAGCAATACCATCGTTCCAATAAGCAAAAAAAAGCTGCTTTTCGGTCAAATTAGGCCCAAATGCGAGGAGATTTCGGGGCGTTCCGGTGCTCGATCGTGAAGACGGGGACAAAGGAAGGAAGCTTTAACTAGAAAAGTGGATCTAATCAAACGGGAGTTCCCCCGGCTCTGCCGGGGAGGCAGTCAAACTTTGAGAATTCCGGGAGTATTCCCACGGCCTTTGCTTTGGTTTTGTCAAAGCTCATTGTCGAACGACGCTCATGCTGTTGCAGTTGCTTTTGCTTTTCAACGGTTGCGATTAGGCCCCTTCGAGGGGCCAGCAACCGAAAGACTCCGGCTCTGCCGGAGGATCCTTACCTCGATACCAATTCTCGCGACAGGATACAGCAGTTCAACTTCGATATATCTGTGACGAATGCCGTCAGTCGGCGCTCTTGCCGCCGTCGAAACCGGAGCCATGAACCTGCCTCTCAATGGCAGAACACCCGTTCGCGGCGCTCTGCCATCGAGGAAGACACAGACTATTTCAGGCTGATTGAGGCCTTCAATGGCAGGTTCTGCGATGAACCTCCAACCAGAATCGTGTAGTCGCCTGGAACCAGGGTCCATCCGTCCTTGGCTTCGTCGAAGATCGACAGATACTTCGGATCGATCTCAATCGTCACTGACTTCTGCTCTCCAGCTTCGAGCTTGACCTTGCTCCAGCCCACGAGCCGCTTGGGGGGCTCCTCCGCACTCGCCGGCAATGACGCATAGACCTCGGCGATCTCCGCTCCGGCGCGGGCCCCGGTATTGGCCACGGTAAATGTCACCTTGACCTTGCCTTCGGAAGCTACTGCCAGATCCGAGTATTGATAGGTGGTGTAGGAGAGCCCAAAGCCGAAGGGAAACAGCACCGGCTTCTTCTCGGCGTCATACCACTTGTAGCCGACCTTCAAACCCTCGTCGTAGGCCACTGGGAACGGCGGCAGCCCCGCAGCCCACTTCTCAGGAGAGAATGGGCCGTCAAATCCCCTTGACGAGGGCGGCGGCTGGGCGACGGTGCGACGCGGCAGGTCCGCCTCGCTGATCGGGAAGGTGTTGGGCAGCTTGCCGCTAGGGTTGACCGCGCCAAACAGCTCATTGGCCAGCGCGTTGGCTCCATCGCTGCCTGCGTACCAGGCCTCAAGAATCGCCGCCGGCGCATCGACCCAGGGCATCGTGACGGGGCTACCTGACTCGAGCACCACGATGGTGTTGGGATTTGCCTTGGCCACGGCCGCAATCAGTTTGTCCTGATCGTGGGCCAACGCGAGGCTCTTCAAATCCATGCCTTCGCTCTCCCACTGGTAGGCGAAGACAACGGCCACGTCCGCGCCCTTGGCAGCCGCAGCGGCCACGGCAGGATCGGCGCCGGAGTCATACGTTACTTTCGCCTTTGGGGCCCTGGCCTGAATCGCCTTCAGGGGCGAGGTGGGAAACCAGATTTCCTGCTGCCAGCGGGTCGCGCCCTGGCCTGGAACCGCAATCGCATTGCCTCCCGGAGGGTCGACCTGGGCCGAGCCGCCGCCGGAGATCATACCCACATCGGAGTGTGCGCCGATGACCACAATGGTCTGCAAACGCGCGGCATCCAGCGGCAGGACGGCGCGCTCGTTCTTGAGCAGCACGATGCCGCCTTCCTCGATCTTGCGCGCGATATCAAGGCCGGCCAAGGGATCTACGACGCTGCGCTGGCGCGGAAAATCGATGACCCCGGCCGCAAACATCGAGCGAAGGATGCGGCGCACGTGCTCGTCCAGCTCCGCCTGTGAAATCTTTCCCGATTCAACGGCAGCCTTGTATTTGTCGCCATAGAAGAAATGATCGGGCTCCTCGTTATCGAGACCCGCCGCGGAGGCCTTTTCCGTGCTGTGGGTTCCGCCCCAGTCTGAAAGAACGAATCCGGGGAACTGCCAGTCCTTCTTGAGCAAATCATTCAGCAGGTATTTGTTTTCACAGGCAAAGTCGCCGTTGACGCGGTTATAAGAGCACATGACGGCTGCCGGATGACCTTGGGTCACGCCAATCTCGAAGGCCAGCAGGTCGCTCTCGCGCGCCGCACGCTTGGAGATGGCGATGTTGACGGAATTGCGCCCGCTCTCCTGGTCGTTGAACGCATAGTGCTTGATGTCGCCGATCACATGCGCCGACTGGGTTCCCTCAATCAGCCGGGCCACCAGGGTTCCGGCCAGCAATGGGTCTTCGCCCAGGTATTCGAATGTGCGCCCATTGCGCGGTTCGCGGGTCAGGTCAACGCCTCCGCCCAGCGACATGTTGAAACCCTGCGCCCGCAATTCGCGGCCGATCAGCGCGCCGTATTCAAACGCCGCGTCGGGGTCCCAGCTTGCTGCGGCCGCAACGTTTGAGGGCAGGGCCGTGGAGTAGCGCCCATTCACACCACTCGATCGAACGCCATAAGCCGCATCGCTCATATCGATCCCCGGAATCCCCAGCCTCGGGACGCCAACGGCATAGCCCACCCCGCGGTTCGACGCCGCGTTCTCCAGCGTAACCGGCTGGTCGGTAGGCATTCCCACGCCGTGCAGCAGCGCGATCTTTTCGTCCAGCGTCATCTCTTTGAGCACCAGATCGGCGCGCTTGTCGGGCGAAAGACTCGGGTTCATCCACGGCCCCGTGGGTTTGGCCGGCGGGGCCGGACGCTGTGAAAAGCTGAAACCGGGTTGAAAACAAAGGCACAAAAACGCGAGCGCGGCGATGCGGGGCACACCGACGCGGCGAGACTGCTTCATTGGAACTCCTTGACAAAATCTTCTAACGTCCTAATCGATACTATCAACGATTTCGACCGCAGCGGTTTGATCGCGTTCGCGCCCTCGATTTTGATGCACACGCGCAATCAATGCATCTGCACTGGAATTGGCTGCGTCACGGAAAACCCCGGCACAGGTATGATGGAAGGTCGGAAGCCTGCCTGTAGGACAATCCTTCCGGATGCGCATTTTCTCAGACAAGAGCAGGGAAAAAATGAAAGAAGCTTTAACCAGAAAAGTGGAGCTGTTCGATACCAGTCTCCGTGACGGGATGCAGCAGCCCAACATCGATATCTCCGTGCCCAATGCTGTCGGCCTTTTGCAGCGTATGGCCGCGTTTGGCGTCCAATATGCCGAGATCGGCTTTGCCGGCGCAAACAAATTTGTAACGGATTTGACTGGCGCGCTTGCTTCGGTCGATACCGGCGCCATGAAGCTGGCCCTATTTGGCAGGACGCGCGGCCGCGGCACCAAGGTTCAGGATTGGCCCGATGTGCAATTCATCGCCGCCCGCAAAGCGCGCGTTCCCGTAGCGGTTATTGTGGTCAAATCCAGGCTGCTGGATGTGATGCGGTCGTTGCAAACCACGCCGGAAGAAAACCTGCTGATGGCTTACGAAACCGTCGAGTGCCTTCAGGGCAGCGGCCTGGAAGTCATTGTGGACTTTGAGCACGCCATGGATGCCTGTTGCGGCCGCCGCGAGAACGGCGAGGCTTGCGACGCCGATTTCAGCAAGCGCAGCCTCGACTACTTCCACCAGATGGTGGAACAGTGCGTTCGCCAGCAGGTAAGCCGGTTGGTTATTTGCGACACGACCGGCGGCGCAAACCCTGAAGAAGTGGCCGGGGTGATCGGCGGTCTGGCGCAGTCTTACCCGTCGGCAAAAGTAGGATTTCACGGACACACGGACCGCGGCCTCGGTGTTGCCAATGCGCGCGCAGCAGTTCTGGCAGGCGCAGTGCAGGTCCAAGGCACTCTTCTGGGAACCGGCGAGCGCTGCGGCAACGTGAATCTGACCACGGTGATCGGCAGCTTGCAGCTCAGGGGCGAAGCTGAATTTGTACCGCCCGAATCGCTTGCGGGGTTGGCCGGGCTGGCGCAATCGGCCTACGCGGCTTTCTCGCTTGAGGCGCCCCATGGCACTCCCATCGTTGGCCCCGGCGCTTTTGGCACCTGGGCCGGCATGCATGGCAGCAGCGAACGCAAGAATCCTGGGGCTTACCTCTGGTGCGATCCCGCCAAGGTGGGCGCCAGCCCGGTCATCGGAGTCAACGGCCAATCGGGAAGGGCCAACATCGTATTGCTGTCTCAATCGCTTGGCGTCGGTCTCAATTCCGCGCAGGCGCAGGAATTGATGGATGCCAACGAGGCGATGATTGAAGGCGGCGGCTTTACAGCCAGCGAAGTCTCGTTCCGGTTGGCCTGCATGAAGGTGCTCAAGACTCTTGAGGATCGCTTCAGCGTGAAGAGCTGGAGAGTTTTGGACGAATCCGACGAAACCGGCAACCGGTATGTTCAGGCCTCGATGCTGCTATCCATTGGCGACTCGACTGTTGCTATAACCAGGGCAGAGGGTTCCGGCCCGGTGGACGCGCTGACCAAGGCGATGCGGCGGGAGCTGGAAAAATGGTACCCGGCGCTTGCGAAGATGCATTTGGGGACTTTCAGCGTCACGGCCCTTGACGTAACCGCCCACGACACAGCGGCCCACGTCCGCGTTACCGTCAGCTTCAACGCCGGCGGCCACGAACCGTGGAAGACCGCGGGGGTCAGCAGCGATTTGAACCAGGCGGCCCTGATGGCCATCGTGGATGGCTTCCATTATTGGCTGCTGCAAAGCGCCGGATAACGAGCGTCTGCGACGGGCGGGCACCTGCCATTTCAACCGTGGATTCAATTGCGTGGCGGCGGGGATTCGCCTCCGCAAGAGTGCCGCACTGTCCCCTCCGCTTCCCAGGCATTTACAATAACGTCTATGCCTCAGGTGGAGATCGTTTGCCGCCTGGCGTGTCCAACCTTATGACTCAGAGACTTCTTCGCATTCCCGCGGCTTTCGTGTTCGGCACGCTGCTGCTCGCAAGTTTTACCGTGGCGCAAACGCATCCAGCCGCGCCGGAGAGCCCGTATGGAGGCACTACGGTCGAAGAGATCGTTGCCAGGGTGAACGACCAGATCATCACGCGCTCCGACTACGATCGCGCCATGAAGGAATTGGATAACGAGGCGCGCCAGCACGGCGCCTCGATGCAGGAAACCTCGGAAGCCCACAAAGACCTGCTGCGCAACCTCATCGACCAGCAGCTCTGGCTCTCAAAGGGCAAAGAACTGGACATCAACGGGGAAACCGAACTGGTGAAGCGGCTGAACGAGATCCGCAAGCAGTACAACCTTGATACCCTCGAAGATCTTGAAAAGGCAGCCAAGGAGCAGGGCGTCTCGTTTGAGGACTTCAAGGCCAACATCCGCAACAGCATCATCACCTCAGAGGTGATGCGTGACCAGGTGGGCCGCAAGGTGCAGTTCACGCCCGGCGAAGCGCAACGATATTTTGAGGCGCACAAGCAGGAGTACTCGCGGCCAGAGAGCGTGCATCTGAGCGAGATCCTTGTGGCGACCGGCGCCCCAGCCTCTACTTCGGCTGTTGCGGCAGTTGCCCAGCCCGACGATGCCGCACAATTGGCCACAGCCAAGGCCAAGGCCGAAGATATTGAAGCCAAGCTGCACGCGGGCGGCGACTTTGCGCAGTTGGCCAAGAGCTTCAGTGACGGCACGACGGCTAGCGAGGGCGGCGATCTGGGAACGTACAAGCGCAGCGAATTGGCCAAAGTCCTAGAGGATGCGACCTTTTCCCTCAAGTCGGGCCAGGTCACTGAGCCGATTCGCACCCGCCAGGGCTTTGTCATCCTGAAAGTCGTGCAACACGTCCCCGGCGGCGTACCGGAGTTCAAAGACGTCGAGCAGCAGGTGGAAGAAGCCTTCTATAACAGCCGGATGGAGCCCGCCATGCGCGGCTATCTGACTACCATGCGCGAAGAAGCCTACATCGACATCAAGCCAGGCTATACGGATTCCGGAGCCAGTCCCAAGCAGATCAAGCCTGCTTACAGCGCCTATACTCCGCCTTCGGCCAAGAAGAAGAAAAAGGTTGAGCGCACCCGCTTCCGCGAGTCGACCCACACCTTCAGGCAAAAAACGGCGCAAGCCGCGGCTGAACCGGCAGCAGCGCCGGCGCCGGCCGAAAAAGGCAAGAAGAAGGGTGTCAAGCCCGTAAATCTGGTCACGATGAAGCCCGGCAAGAAGGAGAAGATTCGCTTTGGCCAGGCGCCGACCAAGACTCTTCCCAATGGGCCCGAGACCAAAACCGAGGATGCAGGCGCAGGTCCGCAAACAGTGGCCAGTGCGCCAGAGCCGGTGAATCCGCTCGAGGCCACGGCACGGCCAGAGAAGAAAACGCGCTACACCGATCGCGCCAAACTGCCAAAGCAGGCCAAGGCAAAGGGACCGGCGCTTGACAGTCAGGCTCCCGCCGCGGCAGACGCCGCCGAGGTTGCCGACCGCCAGACTCAGGCTGCTCCGCTGGGGCTTTCTGGCGATACGGCTACCAAAAAGAAGAAGAAGTCTACGACCAGCGGCGATAAGACCCGCCTGACCGACAAGAACAAGAAACCCGATGCCCCCGCGCAGACCCCGGCCGATTCTCCGTCGGCTCCTACGCCGCAAAAGTAGCCGCGGCAGGGTCGCAACCGATCAACGAAACCGCCGGGCCTGGGATCTCATTCCCAGGCCCGGTTTCCTTTTGCCAAAGCAGCGGTCAAAGATTCCTTGTTGCTGCGAGTCCCCAATGCCAGGCGCAACAGCCTCGGCATAACAGCATGTGCTTCAGGGAGTTGCAGCAAGTGTCTTCCCGGCCGCCGTGGCCTGAGCAGAAGCGTTGTGGGCTTCTAACCAATTTGCTTGGCGACTCTCCACTCGAGGCGCCAGCACCACGTAAGGAACAACCGTGCTTGAGAACTGACCTCGCAGTGCAGGATCCGCGAACGGCGGCGCATGGTCGCCGACGATGACGAAGATGGTTGAGCGTCCGAGCTCGGCCGTGGCCAGTCGCGATACGGAACGATGCACGTTGGCAACGAGCTGATACCAAGAGCAGAGCGGCGATTGCGGCGCGAGCCCTATCGAGGTCAAACAGGGCGCACCGTCCGCCAGCGGCGAAGGAACGAGCATCGGCAAATGCGAGTTCAATGTGACCCAGTGAACGAAATACGGATCGGCGTTATGCTCTGAGAGGCGGTGGCCTAGCCATTCGGCAATCGCTGCGTCGCAGGTGCCGGTAAATGCGCCGGGGCAATCTGGCAATCCGGATCCCTTGAAGCGGTCGTTGAACCATCTCTCCTCAAACCCGGCTCTGCCGTACCAGGTCGACCGCGCGAAGAAGTGTCCATCCATGCCATGCAACGCCATGGTGCGATAGCCCAGCGCGGCCAGGCGCTGGGGAAGACACCCCCGCAACTCTGCCGCGGAGGCATTCACAATATGAAAGCCAAACGAATTTCCGCACAGCTCCCGAGCCTCACCTGGAACCGTGCTTCCGGAGAAGGGAACTGTGCCCTGAATTACCTCATAGCGCGCACGCAGGCCGGATTGCGCATAGGGCCGCACCAACGCGTCGTTGAGCGATGCGCTGGCAGCCAGCCCCCACGATTCAACCAGGACAATCACCAGATTCGGCATCTCCTGTCTGTCGCTGCTTGTGCTGAGGCCCGCGAAACGGATGCCCACTGCCGCACCGCTTGGAACGGAGAGTGTCGATCCCTCGTTGGAAATCTCCATCTTGCGCACCCGAGCGGCTTCCAGTTCGCTCGGGATCAGCCGGACGATGGGAACGCGGGCAAGTCGAACCGAATTCGCCAGGCTAAGCTGCATCTGGTCCCCAGACTGGCCCGATTGCAGAGGATTGGGAAAATGCCCGGTTTTGCGAACAATGGTGAGGCAATCCGCTGAGGCCAGAGCAATCGCAAAGGCGATGAGGCACGCCGCGGCGCGCCTGCGATGGCGCTCTTGTACAGAAGGGGCGGGCAAATAGGCGGCGATTGCCGTTACAAGCAACGTGAGCAGGACCACCGCGACCGCGGCATGGCGCCGGGGACCGGAGAGCGCATGAAAGATGCTGATGTTCGTTAAGCACTCTGTGACCGACAGATAGTACGTTCGGCACGCACCGCAGACCATATCCGTTGCCACAACCGACAGCAGCAAACCCGCGGAGAAGATGCGGGGCACAAAAAGCGCCAACAGCCCTACGGCGGCGTACTCAAGGCAAAAGACCCCATGATGGACAAGGCCGAACGAGTTGCTCGCCATCCAGAAGGGAATATTGGCGAGAATCGCATAAAAGAGAACGAAGAACAGCCAGCCCGGAAGGCCGGCGTGCCTCCCGGTCCAGGCCGGGCGCAAGACCAGTTCCATAAACCCTTGCTTCGGAATGCGATAAGCGCCCATCATGAATTCCCCGATGTTGGCAAACCGCCAACCCTTGAGCGTTCCCCCCGCCCCGTTTGGGAAATATCCCTCAAAGCGGATACTGAGTGGCCCGCTCCAGACCCGGTGATATGCATCGAGCTTTCAGCCCACCGCGATGCGGAGCGATCTTCGCCTCGTTCAAGAGTAGTGCGCGGATCTCTCGGCCAGCCAGGTACTGTGCCGGTAAAGTTCCGCGAATTCCCAAGTCGAATCGCAGTGCCGCAATGGGCGCAACCGCCTGCGCTCACTGGCTCATCGAACACTGGGCTATAATCTGCCCTATGGCGGCTATGGCACACGCAAATCTTCCTCAGGCCGAACGCCCCCAGGATGCGTCTGCCATCGCGCCCGCCGCTGCATCCGGCACGGTGCTGAAAATGCACGCCCTTGAAGCGCGGCTGCAACAGTTGGGATCCCTGATGGTGGCATACTCCGGCGGCGTGGACTCCGCGTTTTTGGCGGCCACGGCGCATCGGATACTCGGCTCGCGAATGCTAGCCGTGCTGGCTGACTCACCCAGCCTGGCCCGGCGTGACATGGAGCAGGCTTGCGCGTTTGCCGGCTTGCTTGAGATGCCGCTGCATGTGGTCGCCACCCAGGAAATGGACCGGCCTGAGTACGCCCGCAACGACGCCAACCGCTGCTTCCATTGCAAAGACGAGTTGTTTGCCGTGATGGGAGCTCTGGGCGTCAAGCTTGGTTTTGCCCAGATTGCCTACGGCATGAACGCGGACGACACCAGGGATTTTCGTCCCGGCCAGCGCGCCGCCGAAGAGCACGCCGTGCTGGCGCCGCTGGCCGAAGCCGGGCTCACGAAGCTCGAAATTCGCGCCCTGGCCAAAACCGCGGGCTATACGCTCTGGGATCGCCCCGCCGCGCCATGCCTGTCTTCGCGCGTCGAGTATGGACGCACCGTAACCCGCGAGGTGCTCGAGCAGGTGGAGCGCGCCGAGGAGAGCTTGCGCCAGTTGGGCTTCCGCGAGCTGCGCGTGCGGCATCACGGCGAGTTGGCCCGCGTGGAGATTGCGCGCAGCGAGTTGCCCCGCGCCTTGGCTATGGAGATGCTCGATCGGATCTCAGCAGCAATCAAGCACGCCGGCTTCCAATATGTGACCCTGGATTGCAGCGGCTTTCGATCCGGCTCGATGAATGAGCTGCTATCGGCGGATGTTCTGGCCCGGCGCGGCGCTTAGCGGCGCGATGCGGACCGGAACGTTTAAAATCACAAAGCGATGCGTATTGGATATCTTGAGTGTTTTGCGGGCATCAGCGGCGACATGCTGCTCGGCGCCCTGGTCGATGCGGGCGTTCCATTTGCCTGTTTAGAGGAAGCCGCCGCCGCGCTGAATGTGGGCGCGCGGCTGGAGGTGCGCAAGGTGAGCCGCGGCGGCCTCGCGGGAACCAAAGTGGATGTCATCACTCCAGACCAGAAGGCAACCGAACCGGCTCATGCCCACGAGGAGCACGCTCATTCGCATGAGACGCACGAGCAAGGAGCGCACTCTCATTCGCCCGGTGCCCCATCCTTTCCGCGGCTTTCGGCGGAAAGGGCGGGAGACCATGCTCCTCGTGAACATGCCGGTCATACTCACGCTCACACGCACGCCCCACATCGGCCCTTGTCCAGAATTCTTGAGATCATACGTTCTGCCCCGCTTGCCCCGGCCGTCAAAGAGCGTTCCATTCGCGCCTTCCAACTGCTGGGAGAGGCAGAGGCCGCCATTCACTCCATCCCCATAGAAGAAGTGCATTTCCACGAAGTGGGAGCGGTAGACACCGTTGTTGACATCGTTTGCTCGGCTGCGGGCGCGGAGTCGCTTGGCATCGATCGCTGGCTTGCTTCGCCTTTGAACGTAGGAAGCGGAACCGTGGTCTGCCAGCATGGAACGCTTCCCGTTCCAGCCCCGGCAACTCTCGCCTTGCTGGGTGACGCACCCGTTTATGCAGCCGGAAAGCCCATGGAGCGGGTGACTCCCACCGGCGCGGCGGTGCTGCGGATGCTCGATGTGGCCTACGGTCCGCTGCCGCCCATGCGCGTTCAAGCCTCGGGTTACGGCGCGGGTGGTCGCGATACGCCGGGAGAACCCAATCTGCTGCGGTTGCTGGTGGGCGAGGCGATAGAAGACGCTGCCGATCGGGTGGGCGAAAGGGCTCCTGCGGCAGAATCGATTGCCGTGATCGAGACCGTCGTCGACGACACGAACCCGCAGGTTCTGGCCTACGTGAGCGAATTGCTGCTCGATGCCGGCGCGTGGGATGTGTATCGCGTTGCCGTGCAGATGAAGAAGGGGCGCACCGGCGTGCAATTGACGGTGCTCTCCCGCCCAAGTCTCATGCCTCGGCTGCGCGACATTCTCTTCCGCGAAACCACGACCATCGGCCTGCGCTGGAGGCTCGAAAACAAAATGGCGCTCGAGCGCGAGTTTCTCAAGGTGAAAACCGAGTGGGGCGAGGTGCGCATCAAGATTGCCCGCTGGCCCAATGGCAAGATTGCCAACGCTTCGCCCGAGTATGAGGACTGCCGTCTTCTCGCTACTCTGCGCTCGGTTCCCCTGAAGCAGGTAATGCAGCAGGCCTTGAAGGCCTATGCCGACGTGACGGGAAAGGACGGCCTCTAGTGGATCGCAAAAGCATCGAGACGCTGCTGAACGAAGTGCGCGAAGGCCGCACGGGCGTGGACCAGGCGCTGGATCGCCTTCGCGATCTGCCCTTTGAAGATATCGGCTTCGCCAAGGTCGATCATCACCGCGCGCTGCGCACCGGCATGCCCGAGGTGATCTTCTCCGCAGGCAAGACCGCTGACCAGGTGGCCCAGATCTTTGCGCGCATGGCCAGCCACGGCGGCAACGTGTTGGCCACGCGCGCCACGCGCGAGATGTTCGATGCGGTCGTGGCGGTCGAGCCGCGCGCCGAATTCCATGAGACAGCCCGCGCCATTACGCTCACCCAGGCGGCGGCTATTCCCGGCAAGGGGACCATCGCGGTGGTCTGCGCCGGAACCAGCGACTTGCCCGTGGCGGAAGAGGCTGTGGTGACGGCGCGGCTGATGGGGAATACGGTCGAGCTGATCGCCGATGTCGGCGTGGCCGGCATTCACCGCCTGCTGGCCCAGAAAACCTCGTTGCAGTCCGCCCGCGTGCTCATTGTGTGCGCCGGCATGGAGGGCGCGCTGCCCACCGTAGTCGGCGGCCTGGTCAATGCGCCTGTCCTGGCAGTTCCCACCAGCGTTGGCTATGGCGCGTCCTTTGGCGGGGTGGCGGCATTGCTGGGCATGTTGAACACCTGCTCGCCTAATGTGTCCGTTGTGAACATCGACAATGGATTCGGAGCCGCCTGCATTGCCTCGCTCATCAATCGGCTGTGAGGCAAATGCTCGTCCGCAAGCGCGCATGAAACAATCTTCTTCATGCCTGACTTGCAGAGCGACGCGCTCGGTATTTATATCTCGATTCCGTTCTGCCGGTCGAAGTGCACATATTGCAACTTCGCTTCGGGGGTCTATCCGGCCAGCGAACACGCGCGCTATGTGGACCGGCTGATCGAAGACTTGCAGAACGCCGGCGAATGGGCGGCGCGGATTGGTGTGGAAATGCCGCGGCGGGTGGACACGGTCTACCTGGGCGGCGGAACTCCAAGCCTGCTGGCCCCGGAGCTGCTGGCGCGGCTGTTTGCCGCGATCCGTGCGGAGTTCGATCTGGAACCGGATGCCGAGATCACCGTGGAATGCGCGCCGGGGCAGATTGCGGATGCAATGCTAGATGCGCTCACCCAGTTGGGCGTGAATCGCGTGAGCCTGGGCGTGCAGTCGTTCCTTGACCGGGAAGCGGCCACCAGCGGGCGGCTGCACACCCGCGCGGTGGTAGAGGAGGACCTGCGGCGGCTGCGCGCGGCCGGGATCGCCAACCTGAATGTGGACCTCATCGCCGGGCTGGCCGGGCAAACGTTTGCATCCTGGGAAGAGTCGCTGGCGGCCCTGATCGCCTCGGGCGTTCCCCACGCCAGTGTTTACATGCTTGAGGTGGACGAGGATTCCCGGCTCGGCCGCGAGGTGCTTGCGCATGGTCTCCGCTACCATGCAGGCCTGGTTCCCAGCGACGATGCCATCGCGCAAATGTATACCGTGGCCCTCGAGCGCCTGCGCGCGGCTGGGCTGGGTCAGTACGAGATCTCGAACTTCTGCCGCCCCGGATTCGCATCCCGGCACAACCTGCGCTACTGGCAGCGACGGCCCTACCTGGGGCTGGGGCTGGATGCTTCTTCCATGCTGCGTGCATCGCAGACGCCAAAGGTTGCAGAGATCCCCGGTTTTGTAACAGGGCACGACTTTAGTCGTGCCGTAAGTGCAGCAGGATCAGAGCGGGCTTTAGCCCCTGCGGCCAGCTCTTCGGATATTTCAACAACTGTTCTTTCCTTTTCCGCAACCGATCAACGAGGTTACGTGCTTCGCGCGACGACCATCGACGATCTTGCGGCCTATCTGGCCGGCGCGGAGCCAGTCGAGACCGCCTGGCTCTCACCAGAGCGGCAGCACGAGGAGGCCTGGTTCCTCGGCCTGCGGCTCAATGCTGGCGTCGATGTGCCCGCGCTGCAACGGGAGTTTGGCACGGAACCGGTGGCGCGGGCAATGGAAAAGGTCAGGCGGCTTGCGGCGGATGGGCTGCTGACCTCGTACGGCAGGTCGGTTCGCCTGACCGCAAAGGGGCAACTGCTATCGAACGATGTCTTTCAGGAGTTTCTGGAGTTCACTGCGGAAGACAGCATGGAGACGAAATCGTGAGAGCTTCGATCACGAGGCTTGCGTCATTCAACGTCCAGGATTGGAAATCTGCATGAGACCTTGAGTACGCTGGCGATTATGCACTGTTTGTCGACCCGCATGAGATCGTAATAACGGCGCCCGTTTACGAGAGCCAAACTGTTGCCCCCTTGCAAACCTCCAACATCTCAGTGACGGGCGATTGAATCGTGGGCTGTTGAATCCCGAGCGCAGTTGTATTGAGCCACGCAGTCTGCCAGGGCCTGTTCACACTACTGGCGAGAATGAAGTATGGCCCCTTTTTCGCCGCAACCCGAAGGGCCGGGGCCAATTTTCCCGATTTCTGCGTCGATCGTCGTTAGC
>Ga0302275_10001866_pt1 | contig 22617 bp, 18 predicted proteins | sample III_Bog_N2_2_FD_200229 | JGI IMG/M metagenome (GOLD analysis project Ga0302275, IMG submission 200229) | Peat permafrost microbial communities from Stordalen Mire near Abisko, Sweden - III_Bog_N2_2 | ecosystem: Environmental > Terrestrial > Soil > Wetlands > Peat | place: Sweden: Abisko... | reverse complement strand
ACTCGTAAGCCACCCGAATGCCGTTGAAAATGGCGCGGTCGTTCGACGAGCCGTGGCCGATGATGCACACGCCCCGCACACCCAGCAGCGGCGCGCCGCCATACTCCCTGTAGTCCAGGCGATGACGAAATTCGTTGAACGCCTTGCGCGATAAGAGCGCTCCCACCTGCGCCGTCACCGTGCGCGTCAACGACTCCCGCAACACATCGCGGACGAACCGCCCCACGCCCTCGCTGGTCTTCAGCGCCACGTTGCCAACAAAACCGTCGCAGACAATTACGTCGGCCTGGCCGCTGAAAATGTCGCGCCCCTCCACGTTGCCAATAAACTTGATCGGGAGCGCCTTCAGCAGCGGGAAAGCCTCGTGGGTCAGGTCGTTGCCCTTGCTCTCTTCTTCGCCAATGGAGAGCAGCCCCACTCGCGGCTCCTTGATCTTCAGCACGGTGCGGGCATAAATCTCGCCCATCACCGCAAACTGCTCCAGGTTTTTCGGCTTGCAATCCACGTTGGCGCCCACGTCGAGCAGCACGCATGGATTGCCCGTTGAACTTGGCATCGGGGTCGCCAGGGCGGGCCGGTCCACTCCCGGCATCGTCCCCAGAACCATCTTGGCCGTTGCCATCGCCGCGCCGGTGTTGCCGGCCGTGACAAATCCTGCCACACTGCCCGCATGCACCAGCTTCAGCCCCACGCGCATGGAGCTGTCGTGCTTCTTGCGGACAGCCTGCACCGCCTTCTCCTCCATGCCAATCCGTTCAGTGGCATTGTGGATCACGATGGGCAAATCTTCGTTTTCCAGTTGCTCGTCCAGAAGGTCGCGCAGCTCCGCCTCCGGTCCAATCAGATGGACACGCACAGGCAGGGTCCGGCAGGCGAGAATCGCCCCCCGGATCTCGGGCTCAGGAGCTTTGTCGGAACCTACGGCGTCAAGCGCAATATCGATGAGCATGGCCTGATCAGTCTACAGCACAGGCTCGTTACTTCGCTGCTTCCTTGACGTCCAGAACCTGCTGCTTCTTATAGACGCCGCACTTGGGGCAGACGCGATGCGGAAGCTTCTTTTCGTGACAGTTGGGGCACTCAGACAGGCCCACAGCCGTCAGAAAGTCGTGAGAGCGGCGGAGTGCGGTACGGCGCGTAGAGTGGCGCCTTTTCGGATTAGGCATGGTGCAATTCCTTTCGTGTCTCCGCTTGCTTCTCCAGTCCACACGGGGCTGGCTTTTGAATCGGGCGGATCACCCTCAATCTCTTGGGGTTATGTTCAGGACTTGATCCGGCCGCGGAGCCCAGCCAGCGCTTCCCAGCGGGGGTCGCTCGGACCCTCATCGCAGTGGCACGGTTGACTGTTGCGGTTCTGGCCGCAGCGCGGGCAAAGTCCCTTGCAATCCGGCTTGCACAGCGTCCTGACCGGCAGTGACAAAAGCACCTGCTCCCGCAGCACATCTTCAAGCAACAGACTGTCTCCTTGATAATACCCGATTTCTGTTTCCGGCGCAGTAATTGACCGCTCCGGCGCTTCGGCATCCGCTTCCGCAGGGCGGAAGATCAAGTCAAACTCCGCGCCCAGCGGAACTTCCACCGGCTCCACGCACCGCGCGCACGGAATTTCGAACTTGCCCTCGAACTTCCCCCGGAGCCGGATATCGGCAACAATATCTTTCGGCCCGCGATGCTCGTGCAGCACCTCGGCCTGTCCCGCCGCCGCCAGTTGCCCCACCTGCTCCGCTTCTTCACCAAGATCCACCGCTCCGGGAGCAAGCTCCAGGTCAAAGTCGATCGGTTCCCGCTCCAGTTCAATTACCTTGAATTCCATAATCTGAGCCTACGGCGCAGCCACCCGCGCGTCAACGTGCACAGCAAGACCAGCTCTGATTTCCGCTATCTGGATGGAATGACGCATCGGATGCAGAGCCATCAGCAGCAACATCTCATAGCAGTTCACCGGGCGCGTAATCATGGGGTGCACCGCCAGCCAGCTCCGCAAATCCCCGCTGAACTCCTCCACAAACTGCACCGTTTCGCCTCGCACTTGCTCGAACCCGGCCATCGCCTGCTCCAGACTCTCGTACTTCCCTGTCGGCAAAACAAGATCCGGCGCAGACGGTTCAAGGCAACGCCCTGAAACTTCGCCTCCCTCGCTCTATCCTCATGCGTTTCATCGCGCGGTGTTGCCTCCCTCAGCCTGGAGAGAAGCGCAGCTTCCGACGCAACCATATGCTCCAAGCACTCCACCACCGACCAGCTCTCCGGTGTCGGCTTGTGTCTGGCCGCGGATGCATCCAGGCCCATCAATGCGTCCTTCAGCGCATCGCTCCCCGTCTCCAACCGGCTCAATATCTCCTGCCGATCTGAATCAATCATGGCGACCCCTCATCCATCGGTCCCATCGTACGCTTTGATTGTTCCGGTTTCTGGCATATTTGATCAAACCAATGTCCGGCCCAGTCGTACAGCTTCGACCCGCTATCGCCGCCGATAGCGAGCGCCTCATTCCCCTTATCAACTCCGCCTTCTCCATCGAAACCTTCCTTGAAGGCACGCGAACGGACGAAACCCGCCTGTCCGCCATGATGAAAAAGGGAGACATCCTCATTGCCGAGGACGATTCAGGCCAACTCCTGGGCTGTGTCTACACTGAACCCCGTGGCACGCGCGGCTACTTGGGTCAGCTTGCCGTCGACCCCGCACATCAGCGATCCGGACTGGGGTTCATGATCGTCAAAGCTGCGGAAGATCATCTTCGCCGTCAGGGCTGCTAGGCCGTCGATATCACCGTCCTCAGCCTCCGACCCGAGCTCCCCCCGATCTATCGCCGTTACGGCTACGTCGAAACCGGAACCGAGCCGTTTCACCCTTCGGTCCCGCTCAAGCAAGGCGTCGAATGCCATTGCATCGTAATGTCCAAAACGCTCTGATTCAGTCCCTCTTCCCGTTGAGCCACGTCTCCGAGCCGGCTTTGCTGACCTCCGGCCCGCGCAAATACCGCCCGGCAAAGGTCAGGAACGTCGGCCAGTTCGGCCCCGGCGTGTGCCCGCCCGTGTGCTGCCGGAACGCAATATCCCCATCGATCAAGGCCGTTTCAATCGGTGGAAACTCCGTCGTCCCCATGTCTTTCTTTCCCAGCAAACGGTAAACCGGCCCCGCTCCGGCAGCGGCCAGAAACATCCCCTTGGCGTCCACCCATCCGTCGCCGTTGGTTGCGCCGCCTGAAATGAAGACAGGGCGCGGCGCACACAGAGCAATCAACTCGTGGTTGTCCACCGGCAAATCCCCCACTGTCAGCGGCCCGGCATATTTCAGAAAGTTCCCCGCCATCCAGTGGAACTCCTGAGTCCCCGCAACATTTCCCACTTGCTCGCCGAAGATGTGCCGGTAGAGCTTCGCTCCGCCCTCGCCTGAAGAACTGACATACGCAATCGCCAGCCGCGGCTCGTACGCCATGGCCACCAGCGTTGCCTTCCCATAACGCGAGTGGCCTTCCAGACCCACCTGCTTCGCGTCCACAGCCTTCTCGGTCTCGAAGTAGTCCAGCGCCCGGCTCACACCCCATCCCCATGCGCGCAGTGTGCCCCAGTCGTCCAGCTTCCGTGGCTGCCCCTTGTTCATCAGCCCAATGATTCCCTCGGTCAGCCCTGCCCCGTTGTCCGCCTGGTAGCTGGTTGGGATCAGCTCCGCATACCCCCACCCTTTGGTTAGCACTTGTTGCTGCCATGTCGGTCCCTGGCTGGCGGCTCCCGCGGAAAACTGCGGAAACCGTTTCGCCATCGCCGCCATGAACTCCCTGCTGAACCCGAATTCCATGATGACGGGAACCGGGCCCGTTGCGTTGGCCGGCGTGGTCAGCGTCAGGTCGATATCCACCTTGATTGCGGGATCGATGGAGTTGTCCACGTGCCCCAGGAGCCTCTTGGTCACCACCGCAACATCGCCGTTCTTCTCCTGCATGGTGCTCACCACTTCCCATGTCACCTTGGGCAGATTCGCGGGGACACGTCCGTAAATCTCCCGGTCGAAGTCCTCCACAATTTCCGGACGGCGCTTGGTCCACCAGACCTTGGCCGAAGTCACGCGAATCCGGTTTTTCAGCATCAACGGATCGGGGATATTGGGAAAGACGTCGGCCTTCGATTCGTCGTAATTGGCTGCGTGGGGCGAATTTCTGTCGCCATCGGCGCCGCGCCTGAGTTCCTTGATCCCCAGCAGGTCCATCTCGCGCTGATGCTCTTTCTCTGAGGCAGCCTGGATGGCCATCTGCTCCGGAGTGGGCGCGAGCGGCGCCGGAGGGGGTGCAGGCGCCGCGAGCGCAGGCGTCGCGGTTGGAGATGCAGCACGCGGTATCTGCGCCCGTATGTTGGACTTAGGAGTGCAGGCAATCAGACCAAGGAGCATCGCCGCGGAGCACCGGCGGGAAAGCTGACGCAACTCACGCATGGGATCCTCGTATCGAAACAAACTCATCGGGGCATTGCCAATAGGACGCGCTCCCGGCTGCGAAGGTTTCCGATACGCAGCATCTTTCCGGTTGCCCAGGTCGTTGAAATGTTCAATCGGAGGGTTGTTCTACATAGCCGAAAAGGCTGCCTGGAAGGGTCGACAGAGCTGCACTTGTGCAGGGCTGTTCCAGACCGCCCATTTTCTAATCCCCGGCTGCGCCAATGGTCCTTACCTTCAAACGGGCTTCCACGGTGTTTCAGGCTCCGCAACAAGTGGACACCCAATCCGATGCGTTGTCTGGCTGTGGATTTTCATGTTTCTTTTCCGGTTGCCGATGACGCAATTGTGTGAAGCTCCCGGCAATTCGCCTGGAGCGCGGCGAGGGCTGACTGCGCCAGAGATCGCCGCCCTTGAAAAGAGAGGAAAGTCTGTTATGTCCGCAATCCGAAACATCCCCATCGCTCGCAAGTTCACCCTCGCCTTCGGCCTTGTCTGCGGGCTATGCATCCTATTAGGAATCGCGACCTTCGTCACCTTCCGGAGCATCGCCGAAAAAGCCGCGGATGCAGCAGACAGATCCTTTCCTTCTGTACTTGCTCTCGATAGTGTGCGCGGAACGGTGAACGTGATTCGCAGGGAGGATCTCGACCTTCTGCTTTGCCCTTCGCCCGATTGCCTCGCGGACCACGGCGTGAAGCGGCAAAAGGCCATATCCGCTTTTCAAGATGCCGTGAAGCTGTACGAGCCGATGATCAGCTATCCGGGCGAGCGCGAACTGTACCAGAAGTTCTCGGCTTCCGTTGCGCAGTATTTTGAAATCAGCAACCGCGCCTATGAGCTGTTGAAGACCAACCACACCGGCGATGCGCTGGAACTGGAAACTTCGCCGTCGACGCTGGCTGCGTTCAACCTGGTTCTTTCCTCGATTGGAGACGATTTGGAATTGAATGCGAAATCCGGTACAGAGGAGACCCGGGCCGCCTCCAGCGCCAGCGGCCGCGCCCTCTGGATCAATACCGGAATGACCATGCTCATTGTTGTACTGTGCGCGGTGATTGGCTTTGTTCTCACCCGGGTGATTGCGCCGCGGATCGAAGTGGCTACCAATGCCCTGGAACGCATAGCGGCCAAGGATTTGACAACGCATGTTGTGGTTACCGGTACCGATGAGATTGGCCGCATGGGGGAAGCACTGAATACCTGTGCCGGGTCGATGCGTGCTGTGCTGCAATCGGTGGCCCAGGGCGCCGAGACCCTCTCCGCGGCAACTACGCAGATCAGCGCGCGCGCCGTGCAAACTGCGGGCAATGCCCACACCCAGTCCAGCAAGACCAACCAGATTGCCGCAGCAGCTCAGGAGATGACCGCAACGATCGGCGAAATCAGCCATAACGCGGAGAGTGCGGCCGGAGCCAGCAGACAGTCAGCCGAAACCGCAGATCGCGGCGGAGCGGTGATGCAGGCGGCGGCCACCACCATGCAGAAAATTGCCCGGGCCACCAGTACCGTCTCCGACAAGATGACGTCGCTGTCGCATCGCTCGGAAGAAATCGGCAAGGTTGTAAGCGTGATTCAGGAAATCAGCGAGCAGACCAACCTGCTGGCGCTGAATGCGGCCATTGAAGCCGCGCGGGCCGGCGAACACGGACGCGGATTTGCGGTCGTCGCCGGCGAGGTTCGCCGCCTGGCGGAGCGCACCAAGGGCGCGACTGAGGAGATCGCCGGCACCATCCGCAGCATTCAGGAAGAGACCCGCGCAACGCTGCAAGTGATGCAGGAGAGCCGTTCCGCCGTTGAAGCCGGCATGGGCGAGACCGCCAACGCCCGCGAAAGCCTGGAAGCCATCATCGAGTCCTCCAAGCAGGTGGAACAGCAGATCCATCTCATTGCCACTGCCGCCACGGAACAGACCTCCGCCTCGGGGGAAATCGCCGAGTCCGCCGGCCAAATCTCCCAGCTCTCCGTTGAGAATGCGCAGGGCGCGGAAGAGGCCGTCGAAGCCCTCAAAAACCTGGCCTCGCTGGCCAACGACCTGGACGGGATGATCCGCCAGTTCCGGCTTACCGAAGAAAAGCAATCCGGCGGTTCCTTATTCGCCAGGAGTCAGGCGCCGGTGCGGCCCACGCTCCGGTCTGCGCACTTTTAGAGCGCTTTGTAAGGTTTGCGATTCTTTCGGCTGCATTGAACGGTTGCATTTTGCTGAAGAAAAGCCGCACGCACGCGATGTTTCGGTCTGCAGCATTCCGAAAATGCTGTGGATCCGATTGATTCGGCCCATAAATACTGCATGGCCTTCCCGCCCTTGCGCCGGAAAAATGCGCAAGATTGGGGCACGGATCGCCAGTATTAACGGGCCGAATCAACAGGTGAAATTCCAACAGGAGCCCGGAATGACCAATACGATTCGATCCTTCGCAACCTTTGCTGTGGTCGCTTCATTTGCATGCGCTGGCTTTGCCCAATCGTCCGGGGAAGGCGTTTACAAACAGAAGTGCCTCAACTGCCACGGCTCAACCGGTCTGGCCAACTCAGGAATCGGCAAGATCATGAAGGTAAAGCCAGTGACCGATCCCGATGTCATGAAAATGACTGAGCCGGTCATGGTTCAAATGGTCCGCATTGGCATGGGCAAGATGCAACCTTACAAAGGCGACTTGACCGATGCACAGATCAAGGACTCGGTCGATTACTTCCGCACGTTTATGAAATGAGGAAGCTCGCCCACATCAGGCCCATCCGGGTGCCTGTGCGCTCGCGCCCAACACTCGGCGGACCGGTGGGCCAACGGCCCTCCTTCCATTCGGCAATGCCCGTAGCGCTACTCTTTCCATTCAGAATTCACACAACTTGTCTCGACTCATTCGCGCCGCCGTATGGTAGCCTCCGGTTGAGGGAGAGACACTCAGAATGAGCGCCGTCAAGTATGACCTGGTCGTTATCGGTTCCGGCCCCTCCGGGCAACGGGCTGCCGTTGCCGCCTCCAAAAATAAAAAGCGCGTGGCCGTGGTCGAGGCCCGCTCCGTCGTCGGCGGAGTCTGCGTCAACACCGGAACCATCCCCTCAAAAACCATGCGCGAAGCCGTGATGCACCTTTCCGGCTACAACTACCGCACGGTCTACGGCATGAATTACCGGGTCAAGGAAAAGATCACCATGGCGGACCTCGCCTTCCGCGTTCAGGGAGTGATCAAGACTGAGGTCGATGTCACCGAGGCGCAGCTCTCCCGCAACGGCATCGACATTTTCCACGGCATAGCCCGCTTTGTCGATTCGCATCAGGTTCGCGTCGAAGGCCCCCAGAACGACTACACCATCGATGCAGAGCGGATCATCATCGCCGTGGGCACCAAGCCCGCCGCCTCCGCCAAGGTGCCCATCAACGGGCGGACCATTATCAACAGCGACCAGGTGCTCGATTTGCCTGTGCTTCCACGCACACTCATCGTGGTGGGCGGCGGGGTTATCGGCGTGGAATACGCGTGCATGTTCGCTGTGCTCGGAGTGCGGGTCACCCTGATTGAGAAGCGGGACCGGCTGCTGGAATTTGCCGACCGCGAGATTATTGAGGCTCTCAGCTATCACCTGCGCGATGCCCGCGTGACGCTCCGGCTCGGCGAAGAGGTGCAGAGCGTCGAGGAGCTGCCCGACGCTACCGTCGTCGCTAACCTTGAAAGCAAGAAGCGGGTCTCCGGAGACGCGCTGCTCTATGCCATTGGACGCCAGGGAGCGGTTGAAGATCTCAACCTGGCCGCCGCGGGGCTTGAGGCTGATAACCGCGGCCGAATCCCGGTCGACGAGCACTACCAGACCAAGGTCCCGCACATTTTCGCCGTGGGCGACGTGGTGGGGTTTCCCTCGCTCGCTTCGGTCAGCATGGAGCAGGGACGCATTGCCGCAGCCCGCGCCTTCGACGACACGGCCACCAGTTCCAACCCCAGCTTCTATCCATACGGCATCTACACCATTCCCGAAATCAGCTTTATTGGCAAAACCGAGGAGCAGTTGACCGACGAGGATGTTCCTTATGAAGTGGGAATGGCTTACTACCGCGAGACGGCCCGCGGCCAAATTCGCGGTGATACCACGGGGCGGCTCAAGCTTGTCTTCCACCGCGATACGCGTAAGGTTTTAGGCGTACACATTATCGGCGAGGGCGCGGCGGAGTTGGTGCACATTGGGCAGGCCGTGATGGTTCTGGGCGGCACGGTGGACTACTTCATTGACACAGTCTTTAACTACCCCACCCTGGCGGAGTGCTACAAAGTCGCCGCGTTCAACGGGGTCGGGCGGCTGAACCGCTACCAGACGGGTTGAGTGGTGGGCGAATCGACGGGGCTTTACAGGTTGGGGAAAAAGGTAGATTTTTCATTGATATTGGCGAACGAAATTCCGCAGGGGCTAAAGCCCCAACATTTATTTTGTGCCACTGACGGCACGACTGAAGTCGTGCCCCTTCGCACATCTACGTCCAGTCGGAGTTTTTGCGCAGGGGCTAAGGGCCGCCCGTTTGTTGGCTTTATCGGCACCCGTTCTACTTCGCTCAGGGCAGGCTCTGAAGTCGTACCCTGTTACAGAGCAAGTTGTGCAGAGGTTCCATAGAAGCCAGGAGCTAGTGTGGTGTCTCTGAAGTTCATGGAAGAACAAAAGCAGATCCTTCGACTCACCACCCCCAGGCTGAAAAGCGCCTGGGGCCCCGTTCGCTCAGGATGACAGCAATTATTTTGCGCGAACTTTGCAGACAGGACACGGGAGGCTAGAAGCTTAGGGCTAGCCCCGGAGGGCGCAAATGACCACCGCTATCGGCGTTGTGATGACCGAACACATTGTGGCTGGCAGGCTTGAGGACCAGCGGCTCTCCAGCGAACTTCTTCACTATCCCACCGAAAAGCATGAACTGGATTCGCTCATCGCCATCCCCGGCAGCGAACTCGTCGAAATCCTGGCCAGTGAAATTGCCACGCTCGCCACAAACGGTCAAGGAGAAGTCGACGCTGTCGGCGTCGCCGTTCCCGGGATCATCCGCTACGGCGTCGTGGAAGACTCACCGAACCTGACCCAGATCAAGGGCATGCGCCTGGCCGAAGAGCTGACCAAGGCCCTCAGCGCTCGAGGCATCCAGGCCCCCGTGCACATCGCCAATGACGCCGACGCTATCGCCGCAGGTGTCGCCGCGACCCGCGGCCAGCTCAACAAGCTCACCCGGGTGTGGACGCTCGGCAATGGCATCGGTTATGGCCGCTGGCCTTACGTGGATGGCATATGGGAAGGCGGCCATGTCACGGTCTCGCTGGATCCCAGGGAGAAGTATTGCGGATGCGGTGGCGTGGGCCACCTGGAAGGCATCATGGGCTACCGCGCCATGCGCATGCGCTTCCTCGACCTTGAACCCGAGGAAGTATTTGCCCACGCAAGGGAGGGCGATCAGCGCTGCCGCGAGTTCGTCGATCTGTGGCACCGCGCCCTTGCTGCAGCAACCGCTTCCTTCATCCATCTTGCCGGGCCCGGCCGTTTCTACTTCACCGGCCACAATGCGCACTTTCTTGAGCTTCCCGTGCTGCGCGCCCATCTTGAATCCATGGTCAAGATGAGCTCCCTGCAAAGCTTCTCGCTGGAAGTGCTGGAGCCGGACGATGCCACCGCGCTGCTCGGCGCGGGGGTTTCCGCTATTCGGGCGTTAGCGTCGTAGAGCCAGCGCCGATAAGAATTTGACCACGGTTGAACTCGCGCTCCGTCCCGGCGGAGCTAAAAGTGCATTGACTCTAGCGTGCGTCTAAAGGCGCAGGCTAAAGTGAAAAAAACGATGCAAAATAGCCGTAAATACACGGTTTTTGACACAAAATAACGTCAAAAAACACGGATTTAGCGCAAAAGAAGCGGAGTTTTAAGCCCCTCGTGCGCATTTATGCGCACGCGCAGGTGCAGTTTCACCGACTTATGATTTTTTGAGGGGCTAAGGCCCGCTCATTTCGTTGGTTTTATCGGCACTTCTGAAGTCGTGCTCTGGAAAGACACAAGAAAATCGATTGCGCCGCAAGTTGCAGAATCCGCAAGGACGATTGCGTTGTGTTCGATTTGGCGAGTTGGCCCCGCTAGCGCGGGGATAGCGAGTTGGCAAGTTGGCGAGCGCATCTTCGGACGGCGTTTCATCCCCCGAGGGTCGGCAACGCCGGTGGGGAACTGATAAGAAGCAGAAATGCAAGTTCAACAAAAAAATAGAAATTATGAAGTGCGTGCGATCCCACTCATCGCAAAAAGCGCGATGAATGGGGCACAGTTTCATGCACCGTGGGTCGGCGAAGCCGGTGGACGACTGTTACAAGGCACCCTTTGCAGAGGTTCCCTGGAGCGGTTTCGGCCGTCTCGATAACTTCCTTGAAATGCAGTCGATCTTCCGCGAAGCACGGGGCACTGCCGCGGCTTTTTCCCACTCAATTCAAAAAATCGATTTACCAAACTGTGAAGAAGGCCGTATGATTGGCGGCGAGAAAAATCGACCAAATTCTCTGTCACAGGAATAATCATGAAACGGCTTCTTATTTTCGCAACGTGGGTCGTGGCGCTCAGCTTGACCCTGGCAAATCTGATCGGCTGCGGCGGCGGCTCTTCCAGCTCCACGCCAACAACTCCGCCCGCCTCCATCACCAGCTTCACGGCAAGCGTCGCCACCATTACGGCGGGACAAAGCACTACCCTGACCGGAGTATTCAGCAACGGAACGGGGGTGATTACTCCCGGCAGTGTTGCCGCTACGAGCGGAACCCCCGTCACTGTGACTCCGACGGCGACGACGACTTATACCCTTACTGTGACGCCATCCAGCGGGGCAGCCGTGACGGCGAGTGTCACGATCACCGTGAACCCGCTGCCCACGATCACCAGTTTCGTGGCCAGCCCGGCCACCATAACGGCAGGCCAGAGCGCTACGCTAACAGGAGTATTTGCCAATGGCACCGGCGTTATCACTCCCGGCAATATAGCCGCCACCACCGGAACGGCGGTCACAGTCAGCCCGACCACAACCACTACCTACACCCTCACCGTCACACCGGCGAGTGGTGCAGCGATCACCGCGACAGCCATCATCACCGTAAATCCGGCTGGGCCGCCAGCCACCATCACCAGCTTTGTTGCGAGCCCGACCACCATTACCGCGGGAAACACCGCAACCCTGACCGGCGTTTTCGCGAACGGCACGGGCGTAGTCACCCCCGGAAATCTCGACGTAACGAGCGGTACCGGCGTGACTGTCAGTCCCACCACAACCACCACGTACACGCTCACTGTTACCCCAGCCAGCGGCACGGCGGTTACGGCCATGGCTACTGTTACGGTGGCAAGTTCCGTCACGGTGGATCTCTCGACTCCCGGCCCTGCCATAACCGACCAGCTTCTGGGACTGAACATGGCCGTGTGGTACGACGTGACCACGCCCGGAATTATTCCTGCGTTCCAGGCTGCCGGCATCAAGGCGGTTCGCTGGCCGGGCGGATCGACTTCCGACGTCTATCACTGGTCGACAAACACTGGGTGCGACGGCGCCTATGCCGATGGGAATTCGACCTTTTCGAATTTCGTCACTGATTTGGCTGATGCCGCTAACCTCGACGTGGCGTTGACGGCGAATTACGGCTCGAATACAGCCTGCAACGGAGGCGGCGAGGCAAGTGAGGCGGCCGCCTGGGCGGCTCAAGCTCTCACCGACGGCATCACCGTAAGCCATATGACCGTGGGAAACGAGGAATACGGGCATTGGGAGTACGACCTGCACACCGCTACGAATGATCCCACCACCTATGCCGCCGCGGTAGCAGGAAGCAGCGGCTACTACGCGCAAATCAAGGCAGCCTCTCCGAACACGCTGGTGGGCGTCGATGTCGATGCTGGAGCACCTTCATACGACGATGTCACCGCCAATTGGGATCCAACGGTGCTGGCGGGCGCGCCGTTTGATTTCGTCGAATACCACTACTATCCGCAAAACCCGGGGAGCGAGAACGACACATTCCTGGTGCAACAGGCACCGCAGGGGCTGACCACAGCCATCAACACCGTCAAGGCAGAGCTGGCTGCCGTCGGGAAGCCGAACACGCCCATCTATGTGGGCGAGATGGGCTCGGTCTCCTCCGCCCCAGGCAAGCAAAGCTGGTCGATTACGCAGGGATTGTTTGCAGGGCAAGTGTTAGGCGAGATGATGAACGATGGAGTCTCCCGCGCCACCTGGTGGATCGGCTTTGGAAATTGCAACACCACCCCCGGCTGGAACGATAGCACCTCGCTATACGGATGGCAGGACTTCGGGGCCTACAATGTCTTCTCCGATGGACCTTCCGATACCGACTGCCCGGGTGGAGGGCCCATGGGCACCATGTCTCCCACGGCTCGCGCGTTTCAACTCTTCAGCAACCTGGCCGTCAGTGGCCAGAATGTGCTGAACGCGGCCGTCACCGGCGATACGACCGATGTGCGCGCGTATGCAGCGACCAACCCAGGCGGGACGGCGCTGATGTTATTCAACTTGAACGAAACAACTCCGCAGCAGGTGGTCATCACGCTTTCCGGTCAGAGCAGCGCTTCAGGCGTAACCCTGATTACTTACGACAAGGCCATCTATGACTTGTCGGGGTCGCCGACGGGAACGCCGCCGGACCCATCCGGCACCAGCACCTGGGCGCCGCCGGCCACGACCAACATGGGCGCACAAACCCTGCCGCTGACCTTGACTCTCAGTCCCTGGAGCATGAACGTGGTTATGATTCAGTAGGATTGCATTACTGGCGGCAGCGCTGCACTTGTGCAGCGCTGCCGCCGTTGATTTTTTGCCTGGCTGGACAGGCTGGGGAAAGACTCCGGCTTTCATCGGGCTTTTGGAAGAGGCATCCCTCAGCGGCTAAAGCCGACGGATATTCCGAAGCCTTTTTTGGCACGATTGAAATCGTGCCCTTTCAAAGCAGGAGGGGATGCGGGTTGTCGCGCAGGGATGCGGGTTGTCGCGCAGGGATGCGGGTTGTCGCGCAGGGATGCGGGTTGTCGCGCAGGGATGCGGGTTGTCGCGCAGGGATGCGGGCTGTCGCGGGTTGTTGCGCAGCCTTAAAGCTCCCGGGTTCATGGGCGAGTTGAACAGCAGTCACCATGTAGTTCTACGGACTCCCACTCATCGAGCGGTGAAGCTGCTCGATGAATGGGGCACAGTTTTATTTCGACTTATGGTTCAGCCTTATTTCGACTTATGGGCACTGGCTCAGTTTCGCTCATGGGCACAGACTTATTTCCACGCGAGGCTTCAAGGACAGTCTCTCTGGTGATCGGCGGAACGACTCCGTTTGATCGCCGCGGGATTTTCCCCTTGACAGCTTAGGAGAGAGGGCGTACATTCCTAATCATCTTAGGGGTGTTTCGTGACCGATCAGGCTCAGCTTCTTCCCGGCACTCTCGATCTGCTCATCCTGCGCGCCGTCTCGCTCGGCCCGCTGCATGGCTATGGAATTCTGCTGCGCATTGGACAAATCTCCGATAATGCGCTGCTCATTGAACAAGGCGCGCTCTATCCCGGACTTTTCCGTTTGGTCCGCCAGGGACTGCTGAAGGCCAGTTGGGGGACGTCGGATAACAATCGGCGCGCCAAGTTCTACGAGCTGACCACCGCAGGCAAGAAGCGCCTGCGCGAGGAAACCGCAAGCTGGAATCGCCTTGCCAGCGCCATCGCCGCCGCGCTCGCGCAGCAACCGGAGGAAGCATGAAATCCCTTGACTCGCTTCGCATACGCATTGTGTCCTTCTTCCGCCCCGAGGACCTGCGCGCCGAAATGGAAGAAGAGCTGCGCTCTCACATTGCCCACCGGGCCGACGATCTGGAACGTTCAGGCCTGCCGCGCTCCGAAGCGGAACGCCGCGCGCGCATCGAGTTCGGCGCGAGAGAGAAATACAAGGAAGAAATCCATCAAGCGGCCGGCGGCAATTTCATTGGCACGGTTTTTCAGGATCTTCGTTACAGCCTGCGGGTGCTGCGCAAGTCTCCCGGCTTCACCTTTGCTGCCGTTTTGACTCTCGCTCTGGCCATTGGCGCAAACGCGGTGGTGTTCAGCGTGATGAATGCGTTTGTGATTCGCCCGTTGGATGTGCCGCATGCGGATAGCCTTTATGCGCTGCAGCATGGCAACGAGGCCTCGGGGTACGAGTCGTATGCGGATTATGTGGATCTGCGCGATCGCAATCGCACCTTCGAGTCGCTGCTTGCGTATAACGCGACTCAGTTGGGACTGGATGACGGCAGAGATCCAAGCAGCGTGTGGGTGCTTGAGGCCAGCGGAAACTACTTCGACACGCTAGGACTCAAGCCGTCCCTGGGGCGTTTCTTCCACGCCGCGGACGAGCACGGACCCAACAGCGCTCCGTATATCGTGCTGACGTATGACTATTGGCACACGCATTTCCAGGACGATCCTGGGGTGGTGGGGCGCGTGGTTCGGCTGAACAAACACCCCTTCACCATCTTGGGCGTGGGGCCGCGCGGCTACAACGGAACGCTGCTGTTTTTCAATCCGGAGATATTCATTCCGATCGTGGAGCATCCGCTCATCGGCGGGGAGGACCTGAACACGCGCTCGGCCCACTGGGTGTTTGAGCTGATGGGGCATCTCAAGCCTGGGGTGACTCCGGCGCTGGCCATTGCCGACCTGAACTCGATTGGCGCGCAACTGGAAAAAGCCTACCCCAAGGACGAGCGGAAGATGACATTTATCCTGGCCCGGCCCAATCTTTACGGAGATTATCTGGGCCGTCCGGTGATGGCATTCATGGCTGCGCTGATGCTGCTTGCGGGGCTGATTCTGCTGGCCGCATGCGCCAACCTGGGCAGTCTGTTTGCGGCTCGCGCCGCGGATCGCTCGCGCGAGGTGGCCTTGCGGCTGGCGCTGGGATCGAGCCGCAAGCGCATCTTGCGTGGACTGTTTACCGAGGCCATGCTTATCTCGCTGGCTGGGGGTGGTCTGGGGCTGGCGGGCAGCGTGGTGCTGCTGCGCGCGCTGACCGCCTGGAAGCCCTTTCCACGATGGCCGATTCATATCGGCGTAAATCCCGATGCAAACGTGTACGCGGTGGCCGTGCTGCTGGCGCTGGTGAGCGGTCTGCTGTTTGGCGCGGTTCCGGTAAGGCAGGTGCTGCGCACCAATCCATACGAGGTGGTCAAGGCAGGCTCGAACAGCAGAGCTGGAAGACGCTTTACCGTGGGCGACGTGCTGCTGGTGGTACAGATTGCCATCTGCGCGGTTTTGGTCACTTCGTCGATGGTTGCTGTGCGAGGGCTGGCGCGGGGGCTTCATGCCGACTTCGGATTCGATATTAAAAACATTCTGCTGGCGGAGACTGACCTGGGCATGGCCGGTTACAGCGAGGACCGGGTGCCGGCGATGCAAAAACGGATGGTCGAGGCACTAGCGGCGCTGCCTGGAGTTGAGTCTGTGGGATTTGCGAACGGTCTGCCGATGGGGGACGACGGCGCAAGCTCCGATGTTTTTACCGACAACACCACCGATCTCAGCCCGTCGAACGCGATGATCAACGCAACCGAGTACAGCGTCTCTCCGGAATACTTCCGGGCCGCCGGCACCACGCTGCTGGCCGGCAGGGCCTTTACGTGGCAGGATGACAAGGACGCGCCGCGTGTTGGCGTGGTGAACGCGGAATTTGCACGCAAGTTCTTTGGGGCAAAATCGGAGGGCGCGGCAATTGGCCGCTTCTACAAGATGAAGGATGGAACGCGCATCCAGGTCGTGGGCATTGCGGAAGACGGCAAGTACGGGAGCGTGACCGAGGATCCGAGGGCGGCGATGTTCCTTCCAATTCTGCAATCGCCGTCCCGTTCTACGCAGCTGGTAGTGCGCTCAACGCGCGATCCGCAGCTATTGGGCGCTGCGATGAGAGGCGCTTTGCACGAGTTGGATGCAGGACTGCCAGTCCTGATCGAATCGCGGGAGGGACCCATGGGCGTAATGCTGTTTGGCCCGCGGATGGCGACGATTTCTCTTGGCGTGCTGGGCCTGATGGGCGCAATGCTTTCGGTCACCGGCATTTTCGGGCTCGCAGCCTACTCGGTGAGCAAGAGGCTGCGCGAGTTGGGCATTCGCATCGCGCTCGGCGCGCAACGCAAGGAAGTATTGCAAGCAGCTCTCGGAAGACCTTTGAAATTGCTTGCCTTGGGTTCCGGGGCAGGGTTAATCCTTGGAATTCTGGCGGGGCGCGTGCTCGCCCATATCGTTTATGAGGCCACGCCTCGGGACCCAGTGGTCCTGGCGGGCGTTGTTGTGGCGATGATGTTATTGGGGCTTGTGGCAACCTGGCTTCCGGCGCAACGCGCGCTGTCGGTCAATCCGCTGATACTGCTCCGCGAAGAGTGAGGCGGCTCTGAATCAGCATTTGCGCAGGTAGGTGCGGGACAGCCGGTCGTGCCAGCTCAGGTGCTCGTCGTCGAAGATGGCCCAGGCCACGCCGAGGCCTATCGGCAGCAGCGACAGCAAGAGGGCAGCCAGCCGGCTCCGCATCTGCGCGCGGCTCGGCGACTCGTCGTCGAACGTGCAGAGCGAGATGTGCGCGTACTTCATCCCCGGCGTGCCCTCGGCCAGCGTGAAGAACAGCGCGTGGTAAAGCACCGCGATCGCCGCCAGCACCAGGACCGATCCCAGTTCCACTTCCTTGATGGGAGGCATCGCATTGACGTGGCCGGCCACCGTGGCAACCGCGGCCAGAAACGCGCCTGCAATCAGCGCCCCATCCACTACCGCGGCCATGGACCGCAGCCCGAACGGCGCGAGTTCCAAAGGCGGCGCAGTCAACGCGGCTTCAGGTTCGGTGAAAGCCGCAGCCGGTGGTTCGGCGTCCAGCTCAATCCCTGACCATTCCGGCCCGTGACCTGCGGGTGCAACCGCCGCACCGGTCATTGCAGGGACTTCGGGTTCGGTGGAAATGCTCCCTGGGTCCACCTCGAAAATGCTTAACTGCCCAGAATCGGGACCCAGGGCATAATGCCCTTCCGCACGCCGCGGACGCACTTTGCGCGTCGCCACCAGTTCGCGTGGAAACTCGATCAGGTTGGCATGGCTGGCCGGAGCAGGCTCCACAACGTGAAAGCTCGCGCCGTCCACGAATTCCGGTGAAAGAGCCTCGGGAGTCCACGTCTGCTCCACAGCGCTCTCATATGCAGCCGGCCCGCGTGTCGCCCTGGTCTCTACGGGCTCCGCGGAACGCACCGGCAGATCCGCATCCCAGCGTATGCCTACGGGCTGCTGTTGGAGAGATTCCCAATCGGCGGGCGATTCCCATTCCGGAGCGACTTCATGCGCGGGCAGAGCCAACTCCGACCCCGGCGCCTTCCATGCCAGCTCAAGCCCGTGATCTGCTACGCTGCTGAAATTCGACGTCCCCCAGCGCCCTTCGCCTGCCGACGCTGCTTCCAACCCGGCCAGCACCGATTCCGCCTTTGCCTGTGCTTCCAGGGCGGCACGCGATGCTGCTTCGGCCGCGCGCACGGCGGTGCGAGCCTCTTCCGCAAGCATTTCGCTGAAGCTGGGCGCCTTGGCATAGCGGGCAGCCACCCGCGCGGCTGCCTGCGCCGCACGGCTCGATGGGTTCCCCAGTGCCGCCATTTGCTCTGGCGCTTGCCCGGCGGTCATGCTTTTCTGGGTTTTGTGGGCAGCGATGCGACGATTCACTTCCTGCTTCCACGTGGCTGCAAGATTGGCTTGGACTGGGGATGTGCTCAAAGCTGGGAGAGTCCCTTCTGCGCGACTCTTTTGGCCGCCTGCCCCTACTTGCCGCGCGTGCGGCCCGCATGTCCCCATCGTAACCGTGCCTTCCCCAGCATCAGCCCGAAAATCAGCAGGGGGTATCGCGTGAATACACAGCCGCGCCCTGTCCGTGGCTTTCAGGGCCTTGCAAATCGTTTTCGCGTCAAATCTGGAACCGGGCTGTTCGCTTCCGCGTATAACACCTACAGGGAGCATTATGCCCATGTCCCGCCCTTTGTTCCGCATCGCCCAGCTACCTGCCGGTTTCTGCGCGGCCCTTCTCGTCTTGCTGTCCGGGCCATGCCTTCGCGCGCAAACCCCGATCGTAGAAGAACCCAACTACACGCCTACGCTGACCTTTGACGTGGCCACCATTCGCCTTGCGCCGCCGCCGGATGCCAATTTCCACCTAACCATCACCAGCCCGCCGCACTCCAGCCGTTTCGAAGTGACGAACTTTCCCATCAAGGCCCTTCTGCAGATTGCTTACGGCTTTGACGCCCCGGTCGTCGGCGCACCAGATTGGGTGGCGACCACGCTCTACGACATCCAGGCCCGCTCGGACGAAGCAGCCGACGCCCGGCTCGCCGGGATCACCAGCAACGAAGTCCGGCTTGAAAAGCGTTACGCGATTCGCGTGCTGCTGGCTGAGCGCCTGGGCCTGAGGACGCACCTTGATACGCGCAATACCGCCATCTATTACCTTTCCGTGGCCAAAGGCGGGGCCAAGCTGCAAGTCACGCCCCCGCCTCCGCCTCCTGCCAATGGAGAGGCGCCGTCTGCGACGCCTGCGACACGATCTACCGACATCCAGGCGCATGGATCGCAGCATGGCCTCGAGTTCATTGGATCAAATGCCCCCATGCGGGCCATCACCGGCGTTCTGAGTTCGATGGTAGAAGCGCCCGTGATTGACAAGACCGGTCTTACCGGCATCTACAGTTACACGCTGCAGATTGGCCGCGAATGGTCCGAGCGCGACACGGAAAGCTGGCCCTCGATCTTCACCGCGGTGCAGGAGCAGCTTGGGCTCAAGCTCGATGCCGCGCACGAGTCCGTGCCCAACCTCGTGGTCGACCACATCACCAAGCCAACGGAAAACTGACGGACGCGCTGAAGGCTGTGTTGTGCCCCATTGCATGGGTCGCGTGGCGCGCATTGGTAACTCAGACGCCCGTTAGATGAGTCACTGATCACTGACGACAAGACGACTTTTCGGGAGTAATAAATGGTTTATGGGGTGAGCGATTGAGGTTGATGGGTTACTTTGCCTCCAAAAGCTTCTTTACTCGACCGATCTGCTCTACGGCTGAGTCGATGATGGTTTCCTGATCAGCGTCAGGTTCAAGTCGAATGGGGACGACGATCTGATCTTCGTCCTCGAACCAAGACAACGCTCCGGGATCGGGAAGCAGTTTTTTGAGATCTCGGATGTTCCACCTGCTGCCACATTCGATCCATATCGGAGTTTCACCATGCTTAGCCCATACGCGTGCATCAAACCCAACCCATGCATCCCAGGCCCCCAACACTCCCCAGATACCGATGAAAAAATTGCCACGCGCATCGCCACGCGCGCTCTTGTCCTGTTTTTCGGCTGCACTGAAGAAGCCTTTCTCTTGGGCAGCTTCGACGATAGGCTTCACAAGGCGCATAAACTTATACACATCCTCTGCAATGAATTTGGCCCTTTCGCCGACGTGATCTGCGCTGATGTTGCGGATTTCCATCGTCTCCTCCACCTCGCATAACTTGCTTAGTTGTTCCACAAACACTTGAATATCGGGAGTGTTCTCTGTGTCATGTTTGAAAACATCAATCAAGTTGTCCCATGAAATTACAGCCACATACTTTTCACGGACTCTTCCCAACGGATGGAGAGGATATCCGACAATGTCAGTGATTGGTCGTGAGCGCTACGTAAAGCCCATCTTGTTTAAGGCTGTTCCATGCGTCAATGTTGAGGCATGAAACAGCACAAGGCGGAACTATGGTCGAAGTGGCGAGGCGTGGTGTCAGAGCAGAGTCAAAGCGGCCAAACAGTGGCAGCATTCTGTCGTGACCGCGGGATTCGTGATTCGCAGTTCTACGATTGGAAGAAGCGGATTCGCGAGGGCGAAGCGGCTGAGTTTGTGGAAGTGAAAGTAAAGGCGTCGAGCGAGCAACCAGCGCCGGCGCCAGAACGTTATCCAGCAATCGAGATTCGCCTGAGCAAAGGGCGCAGTCTTTTGATTGAGCCTGGATTCGATGCGAGTCATCTGCGTGCTCTGCTGGCTGTCCTGGAGACGGAAGCATGATCGGTCTGCCGAGCCTGCACGCGTTGGATCATTCGCAGGGTCCGCGCATTTGGCTGGCGGCAGAGTCCACAGACATGCGCTGTGGTTTCGATCGCCTCGCGGAGCGAGTGACGTCGGTGATCGGCCAGGACCCTTCCGGCAACAGTCTGTTCGTATTCCGCTCTCGTCGTGGAGACAGGTTGAAGATTTTGACATGGGATCGTGATGGATTTGTGTTGTGGTACAAGCGGCTTGAGGCGGGTGTGTTCAAGTTGCCGCGGATAGCTCCAGGGACGCGTTCGATTGAGTTACGTGCAAGCGAACTGGCGATGATCCTTGATGGGATCGATATGTCGAAGCTGAAGCGCGTGCCGCGCTATGAACGCTCAGTCGGAACCAACAAAAGCAACGTGCAAAGAGTTAGTGCGTGAGTAACTTCGGAGGCTCGACTTACGTCCAATAAGCAAGTGGACAACGCAGCCAATCTTGTTACTCTGCCCGATGACAGCCAGGCGCTGAAAGCTATGCTGCGCACGCTGATCGAGGAGCGTGACCAGGAGAAGCAACGCGCTGATAAACACCAGCAGCGTGCCGACCGAGAGGCTCGACGGAGCGACGAACTGCGTGTCGAGATGTTGCGTCTGCAACTCGAGTTGGAGCGATACAAGAAGTGGTACTACGGCCCTCGCGCCGATCGTCTTCAATCCTCCGCCGATCTGGCGCAGATGCTTCTGACGTTCGCCGAGGAGATGGACCGGAAGCCGGTAAATCCGGACGACGTTCCACCGCGCACAGAACCAGAAGAAGAACTTCGACGCGTGAAGCGTCGCAAGGGGCGGCGCAATCTTGCCAACTTCGAAAATCTTCCTGTAACTACTCAAGTCCACGAGCTGAGCGCGGCCGAGCGAGCGTGCCCCTGCTGCGGCATCGAGCGCAAAGAGATCGGTACGGACGAAAGCTGGCAGGTGGAATATCTTCCTGGGCACTTCGAACGCATCCATCATTTGCGCAAGAAGTACGCCTGCACGGGCTGCGAAAGCAACGGCAATAACCCTCAGATGGAGACGGCGGCCAAGCCGGAGATGGCAATCGACAAGGGCATGGCCGGGCCGGGGCTGCTGGCTTATATCGTGACGAGCAAGTTTTCAGACTACTTGCCACTTTACCGTTTGGAAGACATCTTCGAGCGGCAAGGGTTCGAGATTTCGCGGGCAACGCAATCGGTGTGGTGCGGAGACATAGCCGATCTGGCCGAACCACTGTGGGAACTGATGGCAGAGCGAGTGCGGGCCTCGCACGTGGTGGCCACCGACGACACGATCATGCCGATGCTGAGCAAGGGCAAAACCACCAATGCTCGCATGTGGGTGTATGTCGGCGACGATGGCTATCCTTACAACGTCTTCGACTTCACGTTGAATCGAGGAAGGGACGGACCGAAGTATTTCCTGAAGGATTATCGTCAGGTCCTGCTTGCAGACGCTTACGGCGGCTACAACGGCGTCGTTGCGGGCAATGAGATCACGCGTGCAGGATGCTGGGCGCACATGAAGAGAAAAGTGATCGATGCGGAGAAGGCTGCTCCCGAGATAGCGCAGGAAGCGGTAGAGCGGGTGCGTGCTCTCTATGCGGTCGAGCGGCAGAGCAAAGAAGCTTCCGTAGGAGAGCGTCTGAAGTTGCGTCAGCAGCAGTCGGCGCCGCTGCTGGCTCAGCTGCGCGAGCGGCTTCTCACATGGAAGGAGCAGTTGCTGCCCAAGCACCCAATGGCGGAGGCAGTGAACTACGCGCTGGGCCAGTGGACGGAGTTGAACGTGTTCTGCTCCGATGGAGCGGTGAGCATCGACAACAACGTTTCGGAGCGCGAGATGAAGCGCGTCGTTCTCAATCGCAAGAACAGCCTCTTCGTCGGCAATCCACGCGGCGGCAGAACAGCGGCGATCCTGGCCAGCCTCACCAGCACTTGCCGCCGGCACGACATAGACCCACAACTGTATCTCACGCAGTTGCTGACGAATCTATCGCAGGTGCGAAAAAGCGAACTGCCTAACTGGCTCCCCGACCAGTGGAAACGGCTTCAGGCGGTACGGAAACCCTAAAGCACCTGCACTTCACATAGCGCTCACGGAGTTT
>Ga0302275_10001863_pt1 | contig 22634 bp, 8 predicted proteins | sample III_Bog_N2_2_FD_200229 | JGI IMG/M metagenome (GOLD analysis project Ga0302275, IMG submission 200229) | Peat permafrost microbial communities from Stordalen Mire near Abisko, Sweden - III_Bog_N2_2 | ecosystem: Environmental > Terrestrial > Soil > Wetlands > Peat | place: Sweden: Abisko... | reverse complement strand
TCAGGCCTGGTATTCGCACCGCCATGCTGGAAGAAGAAAGCCATGGATTTAGCCTTGACGGAACGGCTCAGGGGTTGCGATACGGCAGGCGGGGATGCCTGCGCTACAAGGGTTGGCCATGGTTTTGCCGGTTTCACTATGAAATATCCGGGTTAGGGCGGGTTAGGGCGACTTTAGATCGGCCCTGGCTGCCCCCACGGAGGTCGAAACGGGCTTGGACTTTTTCCCCAATGTCGGTAACAATGCAAACTTATATGCAGGTTTCAACGCCAACTGTCACCGCCGCCCGCGCTCCCATCGCCATCTTGGGAGTCCCGTTCGATAATCTGAATCTGGAGGAGACGCTCTCCATTGCCCAGGAGATGATCGCCACCGGCACTCCGCATTACGTCACCACGGTCGGGGTGGATTTTATCGCGGCCGCGATGGACGATTTGGAATTGCGGCGCATCCTGTTCGATGCGCACCTCGTGGTGGCGGAAGATCAGACCGTCGTCTGGGCCTCCAAAATCCTGGGCAACAAGCTGGCGGAAAACGTCACCGTGCCGCATCTCATTCCCAAGCTGCTCACCATGGCCGAGCAGAGGAACTGGCGGGTTTTCCTCCTGGGCGGCGACGATGCGGTCGGCGTCATGATGCGCGCCCGGCACCCCAATCTGCAATTGGTGGTGCATTCGCCGCCGGACCAGCCGTTGTTGGAGATGAACCACGCGGAGATCCAGACGCGCCTGCGGTCGGTCAAGCCGCACATATTATTGGTGGCCCTCGGCTCGCCCAAGCAGGAAAAGTGGATCAACATGAATTACCGGGATGCCGGCGTGCCGTTTGTGTTGGGCGCGGGTTTAACCTTTGATTTTCTGAGCGGTGAAAGCCAGCCCACCAAACGCTCCCGCAAAAGCTACTCCAAATTCATCCGCGCCATTTTGCGGCAATGGTGGCGTTTGCGCACCCGGAAAAAGGGCGGGGCCATCACGGACCCCAATGTGGTTCCCGATCCCTACGGCAACCTCGTCATTCACGCGCCCGAACGGTTGGATGCCGCCGCCGCACAAGCGGGGCAGGTGGAGTGGCTCCATGCGATTGAGAGCGGCCACGTCATGTTTGACCTGAGCAACACCGTCTTTGCCGATAGCACCGGCGTCGGGGCCATGATCCGGCTCCGTCGCCGCGCCCGGGAGCTGGGCACCCAGTTCATCCTGGTCGCGCCCCGGCCTTCGGTGGAAGCCGCGTTGAAACTCATGAAGCTGAATGAGTTTTTTTCCGTCCAACCCAGTCTCGCAGGAGCCCGTAGCGCCGTGGAAAGCATGGCCGGCATGGTCCCCGTCAGCAGCGGGGTGCAGGATGCGGAACTGCAAATCCGCTGGACCGGCGAAGTGACCGCGCTGAACGCCATCGAATTGGGCGTCTTCACCGAATCCGAAATGTCCCAGATCACGCCGGGCATGACGGTGGTCATTGACCTCGCGCGCGTGTCCTTCGTGGACAGTTCCGGCATTGGCCTGATGGTGCGGTTCAAACGCAATCTCAAGCGGCGCGACGTCAATCTGCGCTATGCCAACGCCACCGCCTCCGTTCGTGCGGTCGTCCGCCAAACCCAGCTCGAGGAATTTTTGCTAGCCTGATTTCCAGCCCTGACTGACTAACCAAACCCAGGAAAGCCGGCCTGATCCGCTTGCGTCCGGGGGGCGGACTGCGGTGGTGCCAGGGCGATGTCGCTCCACTGGAGCTGGGTTCCCGGGTCTTGCGGACCGGTCAGAAGATGTTGTCTTCCACTGGTTTGCGCCTATCCCGTATTTGTGGGATTGCAGATCTGGCAATGATGTGTTAACTTAAGCGCTCTAATCTTAATTCATAACTATGAAGACACCCCGATTAACCCTTTCCTTGTTATTGGCTGCGCTGGTTCCGCAGTTTGCAAATGCCGACTTGGTAGGCCCTTACACGCCCGACGCCAACACCCTGGTCTTGCTTCACTTTAGCGAGTCATCCGGGAGCGCGACGGTCAACTCCGGGACCCTGGGCCACTATTTCTATAGTGTCAATTATGCCAGCGCGTCGGCCACGCCGCCGCTGGTCACCGGCGTGCTCGGTGCCACCGGATTTTCCGCCCCCCCGACCAATTTTGGCAATTGCGAAAACATCAGCACTGCCGGCTATGAATTGGGCTATGACTACAACGGAAACGGTCAGTATGACGCCGATTCCGGCAGCGGCACCTCCGTCGATTTCATGCCCATGTCCAGGCTCAACATCGGCAACGGCGGCCAGACCCCGTTCACCTTGGAAGCGTTGATCCAGCCCACCACCACCGCTGGCAACCAGGAAATCATCTGCACGGACAGCGACGCCGGGAGTCGCGGCTTTCAGTTCCGAATCACCGCCGGGGCGTTGCAGTTTCAATTCATCAGCGGCTCGCAAGCGGTTTCCGGCACCATTCCCACGACGGGTTCAGACGCCTTTGTGGCCGGTAACTGGTATCATGTGGCGGTGGTGTACAATGGCTCAACGGCCACCCTTTACTGGACCGCGCTGAATCCCGGATTAGGTGCGGCGCATGTGCTGGGCACTCCAACATCGTTGACTCTGGGCACGGCGGCGGGCGCGGTCACCGGGCCGCTGGTCGTCGGCAACCGTGGCCGGCCTTCAGGCACCGAGACGTTTTTCGGCAGCATTGACGAGGTGCGCATCAGCAACGTGGCCCGCGCTGCCAACCAGATGCAGTTTTACTCGCCGCTGGTCACCATTTCCGCCAACCCCATCAGCCAGAATGTGGATTACAACCAGCCCGTGACGCTCAGTGTTAGTGCGACCAGCCAGTATCCGCTGGGCTACCAATGGCGGTTTAATTCCAATTCCATCGCCGGAGCAACCAACACATCGTACGTCATCACCAACGTCGCGGCGGGCAATTCCGGGTACTATGACTGCTACGTGACCAACACGATTGGCCATTCGGCGACGAGCACCGAAGCCCAGCTTATCGTCGGGGCCGCCAACTTCATCGCCAATCGGTACAGTTTCCTCACCAGTTCCATCGATCCCGACACCGGTTTGCTTACCACGCCCGACAGCATCGGTGGCCAGACCGGCACCAACTTCGGCGACGCCACCATCACCGGCGGGCAACTCGTGCTTTCTGGCAACGCCGGCAGCTACATGCAGTTGCCAGCCAATCTGTTCAACAGCGCCAACGCCACGGCCTTGACCGTCGAATTCTGGGCCTCGTTTGGTTCCAATCCGAACAACGTTTACGCCTTCTCTTTTGGCTATACCAACTACGTCTTCGCCAGCGGCATCGTGGGGGTGAACTATGTCACCTATTCCCCGCACAATTCCGGCGGGCAGACGCTGGCCTCCTCCCCGAGCGATCCGACGTTCGCGCAAAATATCGCCGCCACGGGCAATTGGGATGGGCAAACCGTGCATGTGGCTTGCGTGATTGACCCGCCGGACAAGACCCTCGCCATATACACCAACGGCGTCTTGGAGGCGATCAACACCAACTTCACTGTCAATATTGCCAACATCAACGACCAGTTATCTTACATCGGTGCTTCACTGTGGGCGGCCGATCCCTATCTGATGGCCAACTTTAGTGAACTGCGTATTTTCCGGGGTGCGCTTTCCAGCATCAGCATCAAGCAAAGCAACGACCAGGGCTATGGCACGCTGCTCTCCGATGGCCCCGCCACCTTTGTCATCCAACCCGTCAGCGCCCCCACGCCGCTGGGACAGACCGCCACGTTCACTGCGGCCACCGTCGGTTATCTGCCCATCACTTACCAATGGTTCAAGAATGGCACGCTGATTCCGGGCGCGACCAACGCCAGCTATTCCTACATCCCCACGACCGCCGATAACAATGCGTCGTTTGTGGTGAAAGCCAGCAACACCATTGGTGTCACCACCTACGTGACGAACAGCGCCGCCGCCACCCTGACGGTCTTTGTGCCGCCCACGCTCGCCTGGCTGGATTCAGCCCATGGCGGCGCGGATAGTTCGTGGAACACGACCTCGTATGATTGGGCCGACTCTGGGAATAACATCGTGACCTTTGTGCAGACCAACGGCGCGCTCTTTGACAGCCGCGGCAGCGGCTCACCCTCGGTGGATATTGCCGGGGCCATCGCACCCTACAGCATCACGGTGAACGCCGCCTCCGGATCTGACTATTTGCTCTATTCCCCGGAGAACACCGGTGCGCTGATTGGCCAGGGCAGCCTCATCAAGCAAAATTCCGACACGCTCACCATTGACCTGACCAATAACCTGACCGGCCCGGTCACGATCTCCGGCGGCACGTTGCAAGTCGGCAACTACGACAATTTCGGCACCTTGGGCAGTGGTCCGGTGACCAACAACGCCACGCTGGTGTTCAACCGCTCGGATGCCGCGCTCACCGTCCTTAATTCCATCCATGGTTCGGGCACCGTGAACTTTAATGGCTCCGGCACCGTTTCCATCAACGGCAACAGCGATTATTCCGGGGCCACTTTCGTCAACTCCGGCATTGTGGATCTCAACAGCAGCGCCGGCTTCGGTGCGGCGGGCAGCGGTACCACCGTGGCCAATGGGGCGCAGGTTTACATCACCGGTAATGTGGATGTGGCGGAGCCCTTCACCTTGAACAGCAGCGGCGATGGCAATGGCGCATTGCGCAAAGGCGGCGCGGGTGCCACCACCGCCAACGGCGCAATCACGCTGGCCTCCGATTCCTACATCGGCGTGGACAGCGGTGCCACGCTGACCTTGAGCAACGTGGTTTCCGGTGCGTCGGCGTTGACCGCCGTCGGCAGCGGCACGCTGGCGCTCAGCGCGAACAATACTTACAGCGGCGGCCTCACCCTCAACGGCCCCGTCGTCAATTTGAATGCCGCCAAGGCCTTGGGCACGGCCATGGCCACCGTCGGCGGTAACGGGCGCTTTGTCATCGGCGATGGTTTGACGATCACCAATCCGATCCTCGCTTCCACGGTTTCCCCCGGCACCGCGACCGGGTTGTTGATGGTCAATGACAACACCAACGGGACGGTCACCACCCTCAGCGGCTGGCTCGAATTTGACAACTCCCCGGCCACCGGCAATGATTTCCAGGGGCCGCTCACCTCCGGTTATCTCAACGTCACCGGGCCCATCACCAACGCCTTCACCGGGGTGGTGGGGTCGCGCAACGGGTTCGTCCGTTTCTCTGGTGGCGGCAATTACACCCTGTTTAACTTGAATCAAGGCACGGCTTCCATCGGTGCCAACAACGGTTTGTGCACCAACGCCGTCCTGTCCATCGGCGCTTCCGCTGCCGCCACCTTTGATCTGAACGGGTACAATCAGGCCCTGGCGGGGTTGATTGATGCCGCCGCCAATCCGGAGTTCGTGACCAACAGCGCCAGCACCCTCAGCACGCTGACGCTGAATTTGACGGGTGAAAACAACTTCAGCGGCGTGATCGGCGGCAACGTCGCCCTCGTCGAGAACGGTTCCAGCGATTTGTACTTGTCCGGTGCCAGCACCTACACCGGCAATACCACCATCAACGGTGGCATCCTGGAACTGGTCCAGCCCATCTTGTCGTCGCGATCCACGATCACCGTGGCCAGTGGCGGGTCGTTGCTGCTGGATTTCACCGGGACCAATGTCGTGCGGGGCTTGGTATTGGGCGGAGTCAACCAGCCGCTCGGGTTCTATAATAACACCACCACTCCGGCTTACTTCAACGGACCCGGCAGCTTGTTCGTGCAGCCGATCGCGACCAACCCGGTTCCCATCGTTACCAGCCTGACGCATCACATTCTCACCATGTCGTGGCCTGCGGACCACACTGGCTGGCGGCTGCTGCAGCAGACCAACCATCTGGCCCAAGGCCTCAGCCTTAATACCAACGACTGGGCCGAGGTCAGCGGTTCGGAGTTTACGAATAAAGAGGTGCTGACGGTTAGTCCCACCAATCGGATGGAGTTTTTCCGCATGGCTTATCCTTGATTAAGCCGGCACTTTTCGGTTCCTGGCGCTGGGTGAAAGCATCGCTTTCACCCAGCGTTTTTTTTTACGGATTGAAGTTTCTCTCCTGCCAACTGCTGCCAACTGGGCGCGAATTTCCCACCGATGGCAGCTTGACCTTACGGCGCATCACCGCGTGGATGCCGGAGGATAATTCTTGTAACCCAGGCTGGCACAGGGCGTCTATTTCAACCGAACTCCGCAGTTCGGGCGGGAAATTCGAGAACGGTCTTGATCGACAGCGGGCGGGGACGCCTGGGAAATTTTGCACCGGCTGGTTGCAGGCGCGGCGTACACGGAGTGACGCGCCCTAGCGTGCCGGGCTTGCGACCGTCCTTTTGATTTCATTGCCACTTCGGAGTTCGGGTTTCAGACAGATCCGCGGCAAAGCCAGGCCACAGACTTGTGCGTGGCCCATGTTTTTGGCGCAAAAAACGATTTAGTAAGTTGAAATCATCGTGAAGACATCTGTAATGTCCGGCGGGTGCGGTTTCATTACCATGATGTTCATGGCCGTGACCGTGACCGTGTCCGTCCCAAGGTTGCAGGCTGCCGCCGCCCCGATGGTGGCCAAAGCCGGGATCAATACCCCCGTGACGATGACCGAGAGCGGCGAATCGTGGATGCTCGCCAATGGCATCCTCCGGGTGACCATCAGTAAATACAATGCCCATATCACTTCGCTCGTTTATCGCGGCGTCGAAACCATGGGACCGGGTGGCATCTGGGAACAGGGGCCATCCGGCCAGGTGACCCGCGGCATCACCATTGACCCGGCGGCCAATGGTGGCGAGCGGGCCGAGGTGGCCATGAAGGGCGTGAACGGCCGCATGGACATTGAGGTGCGTTACACTCTGGAGCGGGGTGCCAGCGGTATTTACACTTACGCCATTTACTCCCATGGAGCCAGTTATCCCGCCGCCGGCGAGGGCGAAAGTCGTTTCATCAACCAGCTTAATTCCCGCTTTGACTGGCTCTCGGTGGACGCGGACCGGAACCTGCCCATGTGTGACAATCAGGACTTGCACGCGGGCGTGGTGATTCATGCCAAGGAACAACGCATTTTGAGCACGGGCATCTATAAGAATTCCGTCGAGCACAAATACAGCTATTGTGCCGAAATGTACAAACTGCCCGCCTATGGCTGGTCCAGCATCCAGGATCACATTGGGATCTGGTTCATCAACCCCGCCAACGAATATCTCGGCGGCGGTCCCAGCCGGATTGATTTGGTCTGCCACATGGGGGCGACCATGCTCGACTACTGGACTTCGGGTCACTATGCGGGCGGGGCCGAGTGCAACATCCCGGCCGGGCGGGTTTGGAACAAGGTGGTCGGCCCTATTTTTATTTATTGCAATGCACTGGCCAGCGCCCAAACGCCCGCGTCGGCCGACCTCGACACCCTCGCGGCCACGGCGGGCAATCCCATCATCCCCGCAGCGTGGACCGCCAATGCAAATGCGTTGTTCAACGATGCCATCGCGGAGGCCGCCATCATCAAAGCGCAATGGCCCTTCGCGTGGGTGCAGGGGGTGGATTATCCCCAGAATGAGCAGCGTGGAACCGTTGCCGGCCGGATCGTGCTGAATGACCCGCAGGCCGCCACGACGAGGCTGCCGCACTTGAACGTCGGCCTGACCCACCCCGAATTCAACGGGCCGGGCACGGCCTTCGCCCGGCGCGCAGGCAACGGCACTCTCGTCACGTGGGATCACGACGCAGATTATTACCAGTTTTGGACGGAGGGCGCGGACAACGGCAAATTCACCATCGCCAACGTGCGCCCCGGCACCTATACGTTGCACGCGTTTGCCGACGGGGTGCTGGGCGAATTTGCGCAGACCAACATCACGGTGATGGCGGGGCAGTCATTGGATTTAGGGGAGTTCCAATGGCAGCCCGTGCGTTTCGGCCGTCAAGTTTGGGAGATTGGTTATCCGGATCGCAGCGGCGGCAAATTTTTCAAAGGCGACGGCGCGAATTACTGGCTCTGGGGCTGGCCGGTGCGTTACCCGCTGCTGTTCCCGAACGACCTCACCTACACGGTGGGGAAAAGTGATTATCACAAGGATTGGTTCTTTGAACAGGTGCCCCATGGCGAATCAACCGCGTGGCTGAATCCCGCCGCCAAGGATCCGGCCAATCAGCGTTTTGGCTGGGTGCAGGCGGGAACGCCGGGCGAGGATATGTGGCGCACCATCGGTCACGGTCGGGCCACCACGTGGACCATTAAATTCAACCTGAACAAAGCCGGCCCCGGGCGGGCGACCTTGCGGGTGGCGCTGGCCGGTGCGGACGGGCCCGGCGGACTGGGCGTGACGGTCAATGGCCGGAACGTCGGCACCATCCACCCGGTGGCCACGAATGCGTTGCGATATAACACGGACAAGGGCATCTGGCGCGAATACGCCCAGCCGTTTGACGCCGCATTGCTAAAACCGGGCGAAAACGAACTGCAACTCACGGTCCCCGCCGGCGACCTCACCACCGGCGTGGTCTATGATTACTTGCGGCTCGAACTTGCGGACGACAAATAATCCGGATCAGGCTTTCCGAATGATTTTCAGCGCCACCCCAAAATCATCGGTCTTGGTTCGCGGCGGCGGAAGCGTCACCGACAACCCGTTTTCGTTGCGGGCGAATTCCAGGTTCCGGTCGGAGCCGAGCAGTTGCACGCGGCCAATTTCGCCCTGGTAATACGGTGCCGGGGTGGCGAGGGATTTGATGGTCGTTTTCCCGCTTGCGGGCCAGCCCATCACCACCGCATACAGCACGTCGCCCTTCGTGGTGAAGCGGATTTCGCTGGCGTTGAGGGCCGGGCCAAGGCCGCGCGGCGGATTGCCTGCGGATTCCTTCGCCGTGGCGTCGTTTTTTACCACGGGGCCTTCGCCATAAATGGCCCAGGGGCGCGTGTCGTAAATGCACTCGCGGTTGACGGCCATCCAAGCGGTCAGGTCGTCGAGGATCGCGATGGCCTTGTCGTCCAGTTCGCCGTGGCCGGGCAACGGGAAGGCCAGCAGCAACGTCCCGTTTTTGCTGACGACATCCACCAGCAGATGAATCCACGTCGCGGATTTGGCGTAGCCCTTGTTATAATCGGCGGTGCTGTAATGCCAGGGGCCGACGGTGCTGCCTTTGTTCCAGGGCATCCGCAGCAGGTCGAGCGTCATGTTGCGTTCGAGGTTGTTGGTGATGGCCTTTTGCTCGGCCGGGGAATTGCCGTTGGAAACGATGACGGCCTGAAGCTTGCCGCCGTGCCAATGTTGATTGGCGTTGTAGAAATGGGCGGCGAGGTTCAACCCCACGTCGCCGAGCGGCAGCCTGGTGTCATCGAAGAAAATCAGATCGGGATGGTAGCGGTCAATCACGTCCTTGATGCGGTTGAAAAATTTGGCGGTGTAAGCCGCGTCGGCGGCGGCGCCAAGGGCGTGGTTTTGCGCATACAAATCCTGCGGGTCAAGGCCGTCCCACCACAAGCCTTTGCCGTCCGCCGGGGTCAACTTGCCGTCATAGGGCACGCCCGCGAGCGGCCCGGTTTGGTCGCTGCCCTGCGCGTCCTCATACCAGTTCCAGGCGCGCGCGCCGTGAACGCTCACGCCAAATTTCAGGCCGGCTTGAGTCACGAGTTTTTGCCAGGTGCCGACGATGTCCTGCTTTGGGCCGACCTTGACGGAATTCCACGGTTGAAACTGGGAATTGAAGTTGTCGAAGTTGTCGTGATGATTCGCCATCTGGACGAGAAACTTCGCGCCCGCGCCCTGAAAACGCTGGAGCAGCGCGGCGGGGTCCCATTTTTCCGCCTGCCAGTCGTGGCACACATCCTTGAAACCGACCTTGGAGGGATGCCCGTATTTTTTCAGATGAAACTCATATTGCGGCTTGCCCTGGTCATACAAATATTTGGCATACCAGTCGCCGTCGAGCGGCTGGGATTGCGGACCCCAGTGCATCCAGACGCCGAACTTGGCGTCGCGATACCAGTCGGGCAACTGGTAATTCTGCGCGAGCGATTCCCAGGTCGGCTGGAACGGGCCGGGCGCAATCGCGTAAGCGGCGGCGGGGGATTCCCCGGCGGCCAGCGCGCGGGGCAGCCACAGCGGCGCGGTCAAGCTTGCGCCGGTGGCGAGCGTGGATGATTTTAAGAATTTCCGGCGCGACAGTGGGGTCTTCATGGTTGAATGTTCGTTGAATTCCGATGGGATAGGCTCAAGCCAGAAGACCTTTGATCCGCAGCGTGACGGCGTATTCGCTGGGCGCGATTTCGGGCAGCTTCACCGAGAGACCCTCGGGAGTCTGGGTCCAATCCAGTTTGCCGCCGTAACCGAGCAACGAAACATCGGCCACTTTCCGTCCGGCGGCCGGCTCGGCATGGCTCCCCAGGGCTTTGACCGTCACGTGGCGGGATTCGGGCCAGCCGAGGATGAAGGCAAAAAGGGTGTCGCGCTTGGTGGTGAAGCGGACGTCCGCGGCGGTGTATTTCGGCGCGGTCTGGGTGCGCCCGGAGCCGGTTAATTTCGCCGGGCCCTCGCCGTGGATTTTCCACGGGCGGGTGGCGTGGATGCCTTCGCTGTTCACGCTCATCCACGCCGTGATGCCGGCGAGCACTTTCAATTCATCTTCGTCGAGGGTGCCTTCGCCCCGGATGGGAATGTTGAGCATCAGGTTGCCATTCTTGCTGACGATGTCCGCGAGCAGGTGGATGACTTGCTCCGCCGTTTTGTATTTATGCTGCTCGAACCGGCTGCGCTTGTAATGCCAGGAGCCGATGCACGTGTCGGTTTGCCAGGGCAGCTCCTGGGGGGCATTGGAGACGCCGTTCTCGATGTCGTACAACAGGGCGTTTCGCCAGGGCGCATTGGCCCCGGTAAGGTCTTTGCCCGTCATCACCGCCTCCAACCGGCCGTTGCGCGCCAGGTTGGTGTTATACAAATAGGCGGCGATGCGCGGCCCGACATCGCTGGCGGGATAAATCGGCATCACCGTGTCGTCAAAATAAAGCAGATCCGGCTGGTATTTATCAATCAGGTCAATGATGCGGTTGAAATATTTCTCGTAAAACCCCCTGGCGAGCGGGGGATTGCCCGTCTGCTGCCAGCTGTATTTTCCGACCGGATGATACTGCGCATAAAAATCCTGCGGATCGAGCCCTTCCCACCACAATCCCCGGCCCTGGGTTTTGGTCATGACGCCGTCGTAGCGCACGCCCGCCAGCGGCCCGGTGGTGTCGGAACCTTGCGCCGCCTGATACCAGCTCCACGCGCGGTCGCCGTGGCTGGAAATGCCGAAGCGCAAGCCCGCCGCGCGGGCGGCCTTCATCCACCCGCCGACAATGTCTTTCCTGGGGCCGACGTTGACGCTGTTCCAGGGCTGATAGGTGGAATTGAAATTGTCAAAGTTGTCGTGATGATGGGCCATGCAGGAAAAAAATTTCGCGCCCGCCTTTTGGTAAAGCGCGATGAGCTTTTCCGGCTCCCACTTTTCCGCCTTCCATTCGCGGCAGACATCCTTGAAGCCGAACTGGGACGGATGACCGTATTTCTGGACATGGAATTTGTAGATCTCATGCTCCGGATCATACATGTGTTGCGCATACCAGTCGCCCTGTTCGGGCTGGCATTGCGGCCCCCAGTGCGCCCAGATGCCGAACTTGGCGTCGCGATACCAGTCCGGGACTTGAAAGGCGGAAAGTGATTCCACGGTCGGTTGGAAGGGGCCGGCCGCAACGCCAAAGCCGGGCGGCGGAAGAATCGGCTTGGGCGCGGGGGCGATCGTTTCCGTGGCGGCGGCGGCCCGGCGGGTCCAGACTGGCGCCGTCAGGCCGGCGACCGTCGCGAGCGCGGAGGTTTCAAGAAATTTGCGGCGGGAGAGTTGGTGGTTCATGGCGGGTTGCTCGAATCAGGTGCCTCAGGTCAATTGCAGGCCGGTGATTTTCAGCGCGTAAACATAATCGCACGGCTTTTCGGACGGGAACTTCACCTTCAAGCCGCCGGCATCCTGCGTGAAGGGGAGCGGCGCGCCGTGGCCGAGCAATTCGACCATCCCGACTTTGCCCTTCACCGGCCGGTTCGTGGCGAGCGAGCTGATGGTAACCGAGGCGTCGTCCGGCCATTTCATCACCATCGCGTAAAGCGTGTCGCCGCGCGTGGTGAAGCGGATGTCTTTCGGGGTGTATCCGGTGCGGGAAACGCCGCCGCCGCCGACCCCGTTGCCGGCCAGGTTCTGACCGTTGAGGCGTCCGGCAAAATTTCCGGCGGCGCGAAGCTTGACCATGGCTGCCGCGCACAGGTCGGCGACCGGTCCCTCGCCAAATTTGGTCCACGGGCGGGTGTGGTAAATCGCCTCGCCATTCACTCCGAGCCATTGGCCGATCGCGAGCAGCACGTCTTGTTGTGCTTGCGGGATGGTTCCGTCGGCTTTCGGCGAAATATTCAGCAGGTAATTTCCGTTCTTGCAGACGTTCTCGACAATCCGCACGACGTAACCGCCGGGCGATCCGGGGTGGATGCCTTCGACGTAGCCGAATTTGTCCTGAATCGGATCGTCGGGCTGCCAGACCCAGTCGGTCAGTTCCAGCGGCGCACGGCCTTCGCGTTCGTAATCCATGATCTGGCCGGAAACCCAGGCGGCACCTTTGGCGCTGATTGCGACTTCCTTGCCCCATTCGCGGGCGCGATTGTAGTAATAGGCCGCCACGCGAATTTTCAGCGGATCGATCGCGTGGTCGGTGCCCATGTCGAACCAGAGCATGTCGGGCTGGTATTTGTCAATAGTCTCAAAACGTCGCGCGACCCAGTTGTGCATGAACTTGACGCGGGCGCGGTTGCTCCGGTCCGCGACGGTGTAAAAATCCGCCCATTTCGGGTCGTATAAATCGCTGTGCAACAAATCACTGCCGGGCGGCGGGGTCGGAATGAATTGGAAATGAAAAAAGGAATGGTCCGAGAGGCCGGTTTTCAGGCCGGTTTTTCGCACCGCCGCGATGAGGTCGCCGTCCAGGTCGCGGTGCGGGCCGTAGTTTTTTGCGTTAAAGGGGTTGACCTTGCTGTCCCAGTTGGAAAAACCGTCATGATGCTCGCCGGGGGCGAAGACATACTTCGCGCCGGCCTGCTTGAACAAATCCGCCCACGCGTCGGGATCCCACCTGGCGGCGGTGAACTGCGGGAGAAAATCCTTGTAGCCAAACTTGGTTGGGGGCCCGAAATGTTCCGTGTGCCAGTCCATGATGCCCTGGTTGCCGCCATACATATAGCGCACATACCATTCGCTCTGATGCGCCGGGACAGAATAAATGCCCCAGTGCATGTAAATGCCGAATTTGCCGTCGCGAAACCAGTCCGGGTCTTTGTAGTTTTGCTGGATGGAATCCCAGCTTTCTAGAAACGGGCCGGGCCCGGCGGCGGGAATGTCTTTCAACGCGGCGGCGACCAGTTCCGGAGTGTCGCGGTGCCAAAGATCCGGGCTGGCGGCGGGCGCATTTGTGGTCGTGAGCGCGCTGGTTAGTTCTTCGGGCGAATCGGTGGCGCGGGCGCGGCTCAACCACCACGGCACAGTCAAACCGGCGGCACCGGCAAGCGCGGAGGTTTTGAGAAATTTTCGGCGGGAGAATTCAGTATTCATCAGTGGATGACTTCTGTGTAGGCCTTTGCGGGCTTGGATTCAAGCTGGATTTTTGCGGTTGCCAGCCCGTCGCGCATGGCGGTGAGCGTGATGGTGCCGGGCTGCGGCGTGGAACGGATGGCGACGCGGTTGATGCCGCACTCGGTGTCGAGCCAGAGATTGTTGATGGAATTTATTTTCCCGCTGTTGTACCCCCCGCGCCAGATGGCGGGGCCATCCACTTTGAAATCCACCCGCGCCTCGTCGGTGGGGCACCGGCGACCCTGCGCGTCCACGACTTCGACGTCGAAAAACGCGACATCCGCGCCGTCTGCCTGGAAGCCGTCGGGATTGGTGTGGGCAGTCAGTTTCAATTTCTTCGCCTCGCCGGCGGTTTCGATTTCGTCCCGGGCAACCGGTTTGCCGTTGAGGCTGGCGACGGCGGAAATTTTGCCGGCCACAAATTCGATGGTTGGAAAGGCGAAAATATAACCGTTCCGCGGGGTGGTGGATTTGCCGGCGGAAATTCCGTTGACGAATAATTCCACCGCGTCGCAATGGTTGGCGGCGACGTAAACGGTTTTTACGGTGTTCGTGGGATAGGTCCAGTGGCCGATAATGTGAATGTCCGGGGCGGGGTTCTGCATGACGCGGTACACATAATAAGCCTCTTTGGGCAGGCGCACGGAGTCCACTTTACCGCTGACGCGGCAGACTTCACTGCTGTCCTGGCGGCCATCGGCGTTGGAATCCGCCCAATAAATTGAAGCATAGCCGGACCATTTGGCGTGGACGGGATCGGTATTCGAGATGCAATTGATGAAATAATCGTGGTAGCTCGCGGCGGCCGCGATGCAAAACGTCTCCGAGTTCCAGTGATAAGTGTCGCTGGGCCCGGGCTTGAACCCGAAAAATGGCGGCGAAAAGTCATCCCAGAAGCGGCGCGCGGCTTCGTCGCGGAAGGCCTCGGTCTCGATGAAGGGCGCGCGGTCCCGGCGCTCCATGCTGTAGGCGCGGAACATCTCCGTGGGGGTTTTTAGCGCGTCGGCCCGCGGGTCCTGGGCCAGCATGACGCCATAATATTCGGCGATGGGGGTCAGGGCGGTGTTGGCGGCGGAGTTGGCATCGCCCCGCGTCCCCATGACGCGCCCGCCGTGCGGGTCCAGTTCTTTGCGCAAAGCCACCATCCGTTGCATGTGGTCCACGGTGACCACGGTGTTGCCCGCCTCCCAGAACAAAATGCTCGGGTGGTTGCGGAAATAGATCATCGAGTCCCGCATGACTTCCATGCGTTGTTCCCATTGGCGCGCGGCCGCGTCGGGCGACAACCGGCGATCCATGGCCGGGTCCTGTTCTTTATCGCCCGCCGGGCAGACTTCAATGATGCCCGTCTTGTCGCACGCGCGGACATCCACGGCCTGCGGCGAAATGTGCATCCAGCGGACGTAGTTCGCATGGGTGCTGCGAATCAGGCTGGCGTTGTCATCATGCATCCAATCGGGATAGGCCTCGCCCAACCCCGCCCAGTCGTCGGCCGCCCGCTGGGCGTAACCCGTGAGCCAGACAAACCGGCCGTTCAACCAGATGCCGCCGGTGCCAGCGCCGCCCTTGAACTCCGCCTTCCGGAAACCGGTGGTGTTCTTCTGCACATCCACGACCTTGTCGTTCACGGTGAGGATGGAATAAACCTCGTAAAGATCGGGCGTCGCATCGCTCCAGAACTTCGCCCCGGCCAGTTTGCCGCTGGCGGTGAAGGTCTCCTTCTGGCCGTTCACCAGATCCAAGGGCTCGCCTTGAAACGTGGCGCAGACTTTCCCGCTGGCGTCCACCACCACGGCGGCGAGCGTGATGGACTGCTGGTCGCCGGATTCATTGCGCACCTGCGCTTCGAGGTTGACGTCGCAGGTTTTGGCGGCGAGGTCAAAATTCGACGGATAGATATATACGCCGGTGGTCTGCAAATTTTCGTACAGGGGCAGGGTTTGATACACGTTCCCCGTGAGATGCAACCAGATGTCGTGGTTCAGCCCGCCGTAATTGGGATTGAATGCCCGGCCCATCCATTCGTAACCCACGCCCGTCGCTTCTTCCCGGTAATCGTTGCTGTTGTCCACCTTGACCGCAATGAGGTTTTCCTGGTCCCCGAAATTCACGAAGCCGGTCAGGTCGAGACCGCAGGCGGTGACGCCGTTTTCAAAGCGTCCGACGAGTCGGCCGTTCACCCAAAACCGGCCGGCCTGCTTCAGACCTTCAAACTCCAAAAAAACCTTTCCGTCCCTGGCGCCTGCGGGGAGCTTGAAATGCTTGCGATACCAGGTGATTCCCGACCAGGCCCGCCGGTCGCCGCCGCCGTGGCTGATGATATCGGCGTAGGAATCCACGTCGTTGTACGTGTGGGGGGCGCTTACGTCTATCCATTTTGAGTCATCGTACGCGGTCAGTTCCGCATTGGTCACGTCGCTCCGGATGAATTTCCATCCGGAATTGAAGTTGAGGTCGGCGTGAGGTGAGGTGGGCGGCGTGTAAGGCTGGGCCTGGACTGCCAGCGGGCAGCCGAGACACACCATCGCCAGCCAATTTAGAATGGCATGCGGGTTCATGAATGGTTCAAATCGATGGCATCGTGGGTCCAGGCATCGTATTCCGTGGGGCTCTTCGTCGCCGGGCTTGGAGTGTTCGCTGACAATGAAGAGGCGAAGCCGACAATGTGAATGAATTCATGGTGAATAATAACTCAGAAATCCGGTTGATAATTCCTGGGATTTGCCGACACGACACCGGGAAGGATGATGGTCACGTGACCATCGGCAAAAGTGATGTCAGCCCGCTTTCCGTGCCGGTCGGTCAAGCTGTTATTCGGGGTGATTCCGTCAGTTTGAACCAGGGCAAACCGGCCATCGTCCGGCTCGCTGCCGGAGACTTTTTCCTCGGCCAGCATCAGTTTGTCCGCCGGGCGTCTGACGGAGGATTGCTTGAATTTCAACTCCCCGCCGGCGGCGGCAAATGACGTAATCCCATGATTGCCGTTGTTGCCGGCTGCATTTGGATAGACATCACTGACCATGGTGTAGCTAAATAGAAAGGCTGGGCCGCCCGCGCGCCGCGCATCCGTGGGACACCGGAATATGTTCGTATTCACGTTGCCGCCGATGGCCACAATAATCATGCTTTGCTGGAGCGGAAATCCTCCGTTCCAGAAAATCCAGTCATCCGGTTGATGGCCTGCGCCGGCCGAGGCACTGCCGGGGAAGACGTCTTGATTGTCGTTGACATAAATGATGTTCCCCAACCCGATTTGCTTCATATTGTTCACACAGGCGATCTGCTGCCCTTTGGCCTTCGCCCTGGCCAGGGCGGGCAGCAGCATCGCCGCCAGAATGGCAATGATGGCAATCACGACCAGCAGCTCAACCAACGTAAAGCCGCGCCGACGCCCAGTGGTTTGACGAGACCCGCAACCCATTTGGAATATTAAAACCATCAGGGCTGTTGCAACCGGTAAAATTGTTGCGGTTGGCCGGGGCTGACCGCTCCGGGAATGGCATAGTTCACCAGGTTGCCATTGCCATCATAGGTGGTGGTACTGTTGGTGGTCCACTGCGACAGCGGCAAGGTCAGGTTGGTGCTGGTCAGCACGTTCACGGTTGCGCCGGCGGTGCCCCCCGTGGCATTGACCACGAGGCTGTTGCCGGAAACCGCCAGGCTGCTGATCGTGGAGGGCGGGGTATAGGGCACAATGCCGGCCACCTTCAAGGCGAGGGTGGTGTAGCCGGGGATGATGCCGGGGTCGTTGGTCAGGGTGGCGGTGACGCCGCCCGGCAGCACAAGGCTGAAACCAGCGCCACTGTTGGTGACGATCAAGCCGCCGACCTGCACGAGCGGATATTCGTTGGGCGCGGTCAGGTTGACGGCGTCGGCAATCCTCAAGGTGCAACTGCCATTCAAATTCACAAAGTCCGCATGCAGCGCGGCGGCCGTAATGCTGGAGAGATTACTGAAGACCAGGGACGCGCCACTGGACTGCCCCAACGTGACCGAGCCGACCTGCGGCGTGGTGCCGTTGTAATATGCGCCGAAGGCCTTGCCGTCATTCACGGCAAAATTTTCGCCGGAGTTGTTGAGCGCGCCGGAAACGAGGAGCGTGCCGTTGCTCACAGTGGTCATCCCCGAATACGTATTGGCTCCGCTCAACACCAGCGTGCCCGGACCAAGCTTGACCACCCCGGCATCGCTGCCGCTGCTGGTCAGATTGGCGGCGACCGTGATGGTGAAATTGGCGCTGTTGATGAACGCCGGAACGTTGGTCAACAGCACCGTCAACCCGGTCAGGGCGGGCAGGAAAGCGGAACCGGCGGGATCGTTGGTGGCCGCCACCAACATGCCGCCATTAAAATTGATGACCGACAGGTGCGCCGCGCTGCCCGTCGTCGCAAGAATATTCCCGAGGGTAACCACGCTCTGACCGGCCAGCACCAGCGAGTTGCTGTTGGCGGTGGTGCTGAAGGCATCATTCAGATCGAAACTGCCGGGAATCGTGAGCGCGCCATTATCCTGCACCTCGACAAAGGTGCCCGCAGGCACGCGCCCGATGTCGTTGCCGACGCTCAGCGACGCCGCGCTGAGCTGGGCATGGTTCATGATCTGCAAACCGGTGACCGCCGGGGCGCTGTTGCCATCCCCCAGCAAGATGCCACCGGCGAACGAAGCAATGGCACTGTCCTGCACGATGACATTGCCCGGCGAGACGCCGGAAATATCCAGGGTTCCGGTGGCGTTCAGGTTGCCGATACCGCCCAGAATCAGCGTGCCCCCATCCACCCGGGTGGCCCCCGTGTAACTCGCGCCGCCGTTGGCCCCCGAGCCAATCGTGATCGTGCCTGACCCCAATTTGTCCACCGAACCGGTTCCGCCGAGGATGCCCGAATAAACCGCGCTCACGTTGTTGAAACCCACCGTCAAGGTCACCGCCGCCGGTGTGTCATTGATCAAGTTAAGATTTTGCGAACCACTCAGGCCACCCACCGTGGCGTTCGTGAGCGTGCTGAAATCCAGGCTGCCGCCATTCAAGTTGAGCGTGCTGTCTTGCAGAGCCACTGCATTCGCGAGCTGTAACACGCCACCGGCAACGGTCGTCGTGCCGGTAAATGTATTAGCCGCCGAGAGCACCACGGTGCCGGTGTCGCCGGCGCCGCTGTTCACCGTGAGGCCGTTGTTGCCGGTGACAATGCCATTGACCGTAAAGGTCGCGCCGCTGGCCGCGTCCAACCACCCCGTTCCGGTCAGGGTGAGGCCACGATTGGCGTTCAGGGCCAGAGTGGCCGTGTCCAGCAAGCCGCCGTTATTGAGGGTGACGTTGGCGGCGGACACCAAACTGGGAACCACCCCCAAGCTGCCCGAGCTGCCGCCCGACGCCCCCTCAGCCGCGATGGCGAGGAAGCCGCCGTTGACCGCCGTTCCGCCGGAGTAAGTATTGTTGGCCCCGAGCGTCAGCGTGTGATTGCTCACCTTGGTCAGGTTGCCACCGCCGCTGATGACGCCGTTCAACGTCAAATTGGTTCCGTTATTATCCACCGTGGTGGTGCCGGCTCCCAGCGACAGGTTATTCGCCAGGCTCACGGCCGCGCCCGCCTGAATCGTGCTGTTGCCCGAGGCGCTCAAATCCCCCGCGCCCAGCGCATTATTGTTGGCGACTTGCAAGGTGCCGCCGCCTGTCAAGGTGGTGCCAACCGTGCCCGCCGCCGGGCCAAACGTGTTCGCGCCGGCCAGCACGGTTTTACCCGCCCCATTGAACGTGATGGTCTTGCTGGAGCTGGTGCTGCTGATGGCATTGCTCAGCGTCAGGGTGCTGCCGCCGCTGACGGACGCCGTCAAGCTGTCGTTCAGGGAAATCGGGGTTGCAATCGTGGCGTTGGCGGTGCCGACGGCCAGGCTGATGGCGGCGCCGTGACCGCTGGCGTCCAAGGTCAATGTGTGGCTGCCCGCGATCGTGTACGGAATGCTCGGACTGGTGAAACCGAGGGTGCCAACGGTTTCATTGACGTCCAAATTCACGGGGCTGACGCCGGTGCCAAAGATCGCCGTCGCCTGGGCCCCCGACGGCGGCGTGGTGCCAAAAGTTGCTGACCAGTCGAGCGGATCCGACCAATTCCCGCTGTTGTTGCCATCGGTCCAGGTGGCCGAAGGCAGGGTGGTGATGGTCAAGATGAGGTTATGACCGCTGATGGAGACGACCCCCAAATTTCCTGCGGCAACCGCGTTGCCGCCCGGTGAACCATTGACTGCGGAGCCACCGGTAAAGCCGCCAGCGGCCGTCAGCAAAGTATAGGGGCTGCCGGCCGGTGTCAGCGAGGAACCAACCACATTCACGGTGTTGCCGCTCAAAGTAACGGTGCCCGCCACGGTCAAGGGAGAGCCGGCCGTGAGCGAAGCGATGGAGCCAGGATTCCAAACGGCATTGCCACCAATGGTGCCCGTGCCGCCCAAGGTGCCGTTATTCGTGACGGGGCCCGAACCGAGGGAACCGTTGATCAACAACGTTGAGTTTGGGTTCACCGTCGTCCCACCGGCATAGGTATTGGCTCCGGCTAGAGTCAGTTTGCCGCCCGGCGTGGAGCTGGCCACCGTCAAGGCACCGCTGCCGCCAATGCCGTTCGCAAGGGTCACGGAATTGGCGCTGCCCGCGCCGCTATTCACATCGAGGGTGCCGTTGCCGGCGGCGATGGCCAGGGCCTTGCCGGAAATATCCGTGGTGATGCCATTCAGCCATTGGAAGGTGCCGCCGTTTAAAGTGATGCCGCCGGCTCCAAACACGGCCAGATTGTTTAGGTTCAGCTGCAGGGTGCCCGAATCAATGACGGTGCCGCCAGTGTAGGCGTTGGCCGGGTTGCTGACCACCACGGTGCCCGTCGCGTACACCGGCGTGGGATTGGCCGTGCCGCTGCCCGTGCCGGGAACCAACCCGTTGGCATTCCCGTTGGCGCTGGAAGCCGGGATGCCAATGACCAGGGGACCGGCAAGCCCCGAGATGTTGGTGATCACCCCGTCCACCGTGAACGTATTGCCGGCGGTTGCCGCAACCCCGCCGCCTTTGATACCCACGGCCAAGGGATGCTCGTGGATGGCGGTGCTCGTGCCGTCGTCGAGATTACCAGTGAAATTGGCCAGCAGCGTGCCGCCGTCGAGATACACGGGCGCATTGGTTGCCCCCACGGCCTGGCCCACGGCTATGCCGCCCAGACTGTTTTCCTGGGCGATCTCCAGCACGCCGCCATTGAGGAAGGTTCCCACGGTGTACCCATTGATGCCCAAGAAGGACACCGTGCCCGGACCGTTTTGTTCGTAACCAGCGCCCACGATGAATTGAGCCGGATACGTCGGCGGACCATTTGCGCCCAGACTCTGGTCAAAAATCAACTCCCCCAGGGTGTTGTTTTGCCAGACGATAGTTCGGGGCGTGCCAGTGCTGCCATTCAAACCGCCTTTTTGATGGTCGTCTAAAGTGATGTTGTTGGCCCCGACGTTGGGGGTCACCAAAAAACCGCCGATATTATTTGGATTACCGTTGCCAGTGCCTTGACCCCAGCCAAACCAGACGTCAATCGGCAATGGCGTATTAAAGCGCATGCTGCCCATGACCAACCGGGAGGCCCCATAACCGGCAACGTAAGTGTTGTTGGTGATGTCCCAGTTCACTTCCTGAACGGTCGTGCCCGCGGGCGGGCCGAACGAGGGCGTGGCGCCATTGACCTGCGTGCCGTTGGCATTGGTGGTGCCGACGTTGGAGAAGGGGGTGTAAAAACCGGCAACCATGCTGCCGCCAAGAATCGTGTAAGGCGCGCTGCCGGGCGTGCCATCGGCCAGGCTCGTGCTGGCCCAATCATACAACCCCACGGTGACGTAGCCACAGGCACCAATCGTATTATTACCACCCGCTTGGAGGAAGCCTTCCTGGGCCGCACTCGTGACGGCTCCCGCAGTGGTCGTGGTTATGGTGGCCGAGGCGGGAGTCACGGTTACACCGTCAACATTTGTAATTGTGGCCGGCCCATTCAGCACGACACTGGCCCCCGCGCTGTCGGTCAAAGCGCCCAGGTCCACTTCGGGAATTTGCGCGCCCGAGGCATTGATCACATTCGGGCCGGATTGGATGGCAGTAGATACAAACGGCTGGTCATTCGCGCTGCTGGCGCTGCCCAAGACATTCAAGGTGGCGTTGCCCAGGGACACGGAGGAGGCCGCAGAAATGATGGGAGCGGCGGCCCCACCCGTGAAATCCAAGGTGACCGTCCCGCCATTGGTAATGAGGGTCGGGCCGGTGTAAGTATTTGCGGTTTGAATGGCAAGCTTGCCCGTCCCGGACAGGGTCAGGCCGCTGGGTCCATTGATATGGCCGGAGCCCGACAAAATATAATTCTTGGTGGCGTTCGTGAAGGTAACGGCGCTTGGAGCCACCGTTGAATTCAGCGTCACCGTGATGGGACTGGAAGCCGCCGTATCGGGAAAGGTCACAGCATCGCCATCTTTATAAGTCGTGCCGCCCAGCCAATTGGGCGAGGTGGTGTCCCAAGTCCCTGAACCCGTGTTCCAAGTGAGCGGCGCGGTGCCGCTGGAGACCACCAAGTTTATGGCGTTGCCACTTTGCTGGATGGTGCCGGTGACCCCGACCAGATTGACGGTCACGTTGGCGTTCGCGGTGGTTGGAGCGGTGCCCGAGGCGGTGCCCGTCCACGTGATCAACGGATAGGTCCCCGTGGGAATGAGGGCGTTGCCGTTAACCACCAGGCTCAAGGTCGTGGCGAAATTGACGTTGCCGGTGATCCGGAGCGGCGCGACGGTGGTGCTCAGCGTGTTGGAGAAATTGAGGACCAAAACCGGCGCGCTGTCAACGAAGGTCAGGTTGTTGGTCAGGTTCCATTGGCCGCCAACCGTCGGCACATTTACGGAAAAAATGGTGCCGCCATTCAGGGTGATGGCGCTCAGGCTGGTGCCGCCGGCAACGACGGTGAGATTGGCCCCGCTCGCCACCGTGGTGGGTCCGCTGT